>Ga0224727_1038_pt1 | contig 12941 bp, 12 predicted proteins | sample IA12soil_B_GH6A_FD_161640 | JGI IMG/M metagenome (GOLD analysis project Ga0224727, IMG submission 161640) | Enriched cells from agricultural soil in Iowa, United States - IA12soil_B_GH6A(-) | ecosystem: Environmental > Terrestrial > Soil > Agricultural land | place: USA: Iowa | collected 2017-05-08 | reverse complement strand
TGCTCCCCTAGCTACTATCGTACAAAAGATGAAAGGCATTAATCTTCAAAGGTTAGATGAAAGAATTGTGGTTGGCGATATGCCGTTAGAATTACGTCCACTAACGGAGTCTTATAATTCTATGATGGTCAAGCTTGAAAGTAACTTTGAATCATTATCACGGTTTTCAGACAATATCGCCCATGAGCTACGTACGCCAATAGCGACGCTGAGTACGCAAACGCAAGTCATGTTAACTAAGCCAAGAGAAAGCGACGAATACATTGAGCAATTGCATCATCAGCATGATACGTTAAAGCAGTTATCCGCCATGATTAACGATATGTTATTACTGGCAAAAACTCAAAAAGAGCTGAGTGATTCGCAAATCAGTCATGTCGATATAGAGAGCTTGATCACAAAGCTTATAGATTATTATGAGATGATTGCTGAGGATCGTGAGATAATCTTTGAAAAATCGGGTGATTTTAAAACAGTACTAGGTGATAAAGGCTTATTGCAACGGCTGTTTGCCAACCTGATGTCAAATGCGATTTATTATGCGGCTAGTAATAGCACTATTATGATATCCGCTACTGTCCTCACTTCAAGCACCTCGCTTAATGCGCCAAAAGACGATATTCAATCCCCAGAGCAGCTCTGGTTAAGAATAACTATGACCAACCGTCTAGACAAACCATTAAATCAGATTGAAGCCGATAAACTGTTTGAGCGATTCTATCGTCATGATAAAACGAATACGATGCATTCAGGAACAGGCTTAGGCTTATCTATTGTGCAAGCTATCGCCAATGCTCATAATGGCAAAGTTAGTATTACTATCAAAGATGAGTGTCTTTTTGAGGTTGCTGTAAAGTTGTTGATTGCCAGGTAGTAAATACCTTCATACTGCCTATGAACCGCTCAGATTAGATCGAAGGCGAGTTTACTTGGAAGGTCTCTCTATCCATAAGATGAGATTCTGACTTGCGATAGTTGTACTTTTCAATTGTTGGACAAAAAATTTCTTATATAAGCCTATTTCATACATTCTATTACCAATAATTATGATGCCTTTATGATGATTCATCCTCAGTATGATCCCGTAGCGCTTTCCTTGGGTCCATTGGAAGTGCACTGGTATAGGCTAATGTATTTGCTAGCCTTTGCTGCCGCTTACGGTTTGGCTTGGTATCGCAGTGAACCGTCCCGAGATTGTCGGAGACAGGTTTGCTAGAGTCAGGTCAGGTAGGGGTCAGCACAGAATTCGGAGAAAATAGCACGCTAAAGAATTCAATGTTGATTTCTAGTACATTGTTTAATCCAAAAATTGGTCACTTAAACATTGGCTCACCATCAATGGTAGTAGATAGCTTTCCTTGCTGCCAATGGAGTCGTGGTGTATCTTCACTATGCAACTTTGAAGTTTGTCCCGAATGCTCAATGACAATGCCTTGTTGATCGATCACTGCAGTACCAATGACATACGTGTAAACATAGCTACTCTTAGCTTTGGCAGAGACACTAGGATTAAAGACACACTCTACAATTTGGTCGCCATACTGCATACGCATTTTCGGCTGTAGCGAAGCAATTGATACCGCACCATTGCTAATGGCAGAGTATACAGAGAATACGGTTCCAACCCGACCACCTATTAATTTTGCAATGTCACTATTAATTTCGACTCTTTCAACACCAGGCTCGCTAGTGCTAGCGCCAGTAACATCACCCAAGTGTCTGATAAAAGGAAATTTTTCCAAAGCGCCCATTTGCTTCGGTGCATGTATATAATGCATTTTTTTCTCACCTTCAATCAAAATGCCTACCCTTAAATCTAAGTCATCGTTATCACTACAGCTATCACCATTATCCACCCAAATTGCTTCGACAATAAATGATGACTGCTGCTTTGTTAGATTCACTCTATGTGGGATATTAGGCTTATCAAGTGTAACCTTTGTTAACGAAACTTTGGTTGGTGTTGCGACATTCTGTGTCTGAGCTTTAGAAGCATCTAATGCAGGCGCTTGGCTCGATTCTGCAACTTCACCGCCATAATACTCAATCAGACTTGGTAAGCCACCATTAAATCCTTGACCAACTGCATTGAAGCGCCAAATACCGTCCTTTTTATAGCATTCCAATAGCATAATAGCGCGCTGCTGTTCAAACATATTGCCATCAAATGCAAAACTGGCTACTACCTGCCCCTGTAAGTTTAAGATGCTTATCTGGCTATTGCCAATTTGCGACATCATACCAGGTCCGTCGATCGCTAATGTCACCATCAGATGCTCAATCTTAGTGTCTAAGGCAGATAAATTAACCTCAAACACTGAGTGTTTGTCACTGTTTTTTGTCAATTTGATAGAGTTACAAGGACTAATGGGCTGATTGTAGAAAATCATATAAGCTTCATCGCTTAATCGATTTGCATGATCTAGACCAAATATTGAGACATCAATCACAAGCGAACTTGTTATATCTACTTGTAAAGAAAATGATGAGGCATTCGGCAATATATCATTGACCTTTAATTTTTGACCGCGAATCAGCTGCATAATTAGTCCTTGTTTTTTTAATTGTTGTATTTTGTAGTGGCATAGTAAACCAAGACAGCTAATAAGAGATTATAATACCTTCAGTAGAGGAATAATCTCATGACAAAAGTTAGAAATCAATACTCAGCAGAATTTAAACTTGAACTCATTAAATTAATTGAAGAACAAGGGCAAAAAGTGCCCGATGTTGCAGGACAATACAATGTTGGCAAATCAACCTTAGAAAAATGGCTACAACGATACCGTGCAGAACAATCAGGCAAACCACTCATCACAGGTAGAGCTATCACACCCGAACAACAAGAAATCCAGCGACTTAAAAAAGAAGTCGCACAGCTTAAGCTGGAACGAGACATATTAAATAAGGAAGGATAAGCGAAGCGCTGCTTCGCCCCGACGCAAGGCGAGAGCTATGCTCGAGTGGGCCGCGGTGTACTTCGCAAGTCAGTCCAAATGAAGTACGCCTTTATTCGGGACAACCAGAACTTATGGTCTATTCGTCGCCTATGTTCTACTTTAGATGTTCATCACAGTGGGTATTATGCTTGGTTAAAAAAGCCCATTAGCAAAACCGCTAGAGAAAATCAAAAGCTATCAGGATTAATCAAACAGTTTTGGCTAGAATCGGGTGGTGTCTATGGCTATCGCAAGATTCACTATGATTTAAAAGATATTGGTGAAGCTTGTGGTGTCAATCGTGTACATCGACTGATGAAAGCAAATGGTCTTAAATCACAGCGTGGCTATCGTAAACCTCGGTCCTATGCAGGTACACCGTCTGTTGTTGCCGCGAACACGTTAGCCCGACAGTTTAATCCAATTGAGCCAAATCAATCATGGGTCACAGATATTACTTATATCCGTACACATGAAGGATGGCTATATTTAGCAGTGGTAATTGACCTGTTTTCACGTCTTGTGGTTGGCTGGTCTATGAAGTCAAGGATTGCAACAGACCTTATACTAGATGCATTATTGATGGCTTTGCTTAGAAGAAACCCTAAGAATAAAGTGCTGATTCATTCTGACCAAGGCAGTCAATATACTAGTCATGAATGGCAGACGTTTCTTAAGCATCATAATCTTGAAAGCAGTATGAGCAGACGAGGCAATTGCCATGATAATGCGGTTGCTGAAAGCTTCTTTCAGTTGCTAAAGCGTGAGAGAATCAAAAAGAAAATATATCTTTCAAGAGATGAAGCTAAATCAGATATTTTTGAGTATATTGAGATGTTTTATAATTCTAAACGCAGACACGGTTCCATTGGTCAACGTTCTCCGTTAGAGTATGAGAAAAACCATCAACAGATGGTTATGTGTGTCTAGAATTTTGGTGGCTATTCACCCAGTACAGTTTACTTGACCACTACACCAGTTATATTCTAGGTTATTACAGCCAAGTTAGACCACATAGCTTCAATATTTACTTAACACCAGTCGAGAAAGAAAAACAGTTTTTTAATCAAAATCTTTTAAAGGCTGTCTAATTAAACTTGACCACTACAACTTTGGAAAAACGGTGAGCGCTATTTAAATACCAGCTTGCAGTTTGTACATTTGGCTTTCATTGCATTATTATTGAAAAGATTGTGAACAGGTTATCAGTACAGTTCACTTCATCATTACACTTTTTGTATCTCAAATGTTCAATACAGCTAATTAATATCTCAGATCGAATTAATTTAGCAACATCCACAGTAGAAAACTTTTGTTGGTGAGCCATATTTTTTGGCATTGGTAAAGTAATTTTAAGTGAACGATCGTGCACACAAATGCTAGGTTTAACCTATTTTAATAAAGTATGGACTGATAAAATAGTTATTTAATTTATATAACACTATCAAAGATAATAGGTTTCATATGACTTCAGCCCATGATAACTCTTTTGAAAACAACTTTAATAAACCCTGGTTCGCCACTTATCAGTGCTACGGTATTTCGCCCAATATCCACATGCCTAACAAGGATACCTCTCTCATCGATATCCTTGAAAAAACGATGCAGAATCATCCTAATCGCATCGCAAGTCTCAGTATGGGTCGAGCTTTTACTTACCGCGAACTGGATTTGACCAGTCGAACCGTAGCTGCTTATTTGCAAGAGTTAGGATTAGTCAAAGGGGATAAGGTCGCGATCATGCTGCCGAACGTGATTCAATATGCAATTGTTGCAATCGCTGTATTGCGTGCAGGGCTGATATTAGTCAATGTCAATCCGCTTTATACTAGTCGCGAACTTGAGCATCAACTTCAAGATGCGGACGCCAAAGCCATTTTTATCTTAGAAAATTTTGCCCATACCTATCAAGCCATATCGCCTACCTTGGTCGAGTATGTGATTATGTGTCGCGTGGGCGATATGCTAGGTAAAGTTAAAGGCACGCTGGTTAATTTTGGAGCAAAATATATCAAAAAAATGGTACCTGATTGGCAGATTAAGCAATTTTCTTGGTTTAGCGACGTGCTTAAATCCAACCCTGCCTTGTATCAGCGTCCTGATCTGACCTTAGAAGATACCGCATTGCTGCAATATACAGGCGGTACCACAGGGGTAGCCAAAGGTGCTATGCTGACTCACGGGAACTTAATTGCTAATATTTTACAAATTGATGCCTTAGTCGACACGAGTTTTACCCAAGAAGAGCGCGAACGAGAACATGTGATATTAACCGCTTTGCCTTTATATCATGTGTTTGCCTTTACCATATGCTGCTTATACGTTTTTAGAATGGGTTACACGCAATTGTTAATCGCCAATCCACGCGATTTAGACGCCATGGTAAAATATATTAATCGCTATTCACTGACCTTTTTTATTGGGATTAACACGTTATTTAATGCCCTGGTACATCACCCGAAATTTAGGGAAGCTGACTTTGCTAAATTAAAGGTTACGATTGCTGGCGGTATGTCAGTCAATAGTAATGTCGCTGAAGAATGGCACAGAATCACGGACACTATCATTGTTGAAGGCTATGGTTTGTCAGAATGTTCCCCTGTGGTGGCGTTTAACCCCATTCGTATTGAACATTTTACGGGCAAAATCGGGATCCCTGCTTCCTCAACGGATGTGGTATTGCTCGATGATGATGAGAGACCTGTGGCACTGGGTGAACGCGGTGAAATTGCCGTTAAAGGCCCTCAAGTCATGAAAGGCTACCACAATGCACCTACTGAAACGCTCACAGCTTTTAGTAAGACAGGCTATTTTAAAACAGGTGATATTGGGGTTATGGATGACAAAGGCTTTATTAAGCTCGTCGACCGTAAAAAAGAAATGATATTGGTTTCAGGTTTTAATGTCTATCCTAATGAAATCGAAGAAGTCATCATGCAACACCCTGATATTCTTGAATGCGGCGTTATTGGGGTGCCGAGTGATTCTAGTGGCGAAGTACCTAAAGTGTTTGCAGTTCGTAAAAATAGCCAATTAACCGAACAAGCCCTACTTAATTATGCCAAAGAGAATCTAACAGGCTACAAACGCCCACGAAAAGTCGAGTTTGTTGACAGTTTGCCCAAATCTGCGGTGGGCAAAGTGCTACGTAAGGAGTTAAGAGCGTTAGAGAAGAAGGAATAAAATAGTAGGTAGCGGTATAGGGGTCAACTAAGATTAGACAGTCTTTAAGAGATTTTGATTAAAAAACGAGGGCGTTCAGAAAACTGTGTCACGATAAATTAAAGTTTCATTACAGCATCTAATCGACCAGGGAAATGGATAGACAACTGCATCATTGTTTGTCCCCAATTGTTAATTGGCATTGTCCATTTCTCCGACGCATTTAACATACCAACATATAAAAATTTAAGCAAGCTGGTTTCATTAGGGAAAGCCCCTTTAGTCTTAGTTAGCTTACGAAATTGGCGATGCACTGCTTCAACGGCGTTGGTCGTATAAATTGGCTTTCTGACCGCTTCGGGGTACTTAAAATAAGCAGACAGTAAATGCCATTTGTCTCGCCAAGAAGCAATCACAGCAGGGTATTTACTGCCCCAAAGCCTATCGAGTTCGTCAAGGGCTAACTCAGCAGATTCCTTATTCACTGCCTTATAGACAGGCTTTAAATCACGCATAAAGGCTTTTTGGTCACGGCTTGCCACATAACATAAGCTATTGCGAATTTGGTGAATCACACATAGTTGTACCTCGGTATTAGGAAAGATAGCCTGTATCGCTTCAGGGAAGCCTTTAAGCCCATCGACACAGGCAATCAGAATATCTTGTACGCCACGATTGTGCAAATCAGTGAGTACCGACAGCAAGTAGTTTGCGCCTGAGCAAGGAAATAGCGAAGCATCGCTTCGCCCGAGCGCAAGGCGAGAGCTATGCTCGAGTAGGCTTTCCGAGCAGTATAGCCCAATGAGTTCTTTGCGACCCTCGGTATTGAGTGCTAAAAGCGTGTAAACCGCTTTATTAACATAGCGACCTTCATCTTTGACTTTGTAGTGAATGGCATCGAGCCAGACAAACGGGTAGACACTATCGAGTGGTCGAGATTGCCATGCTTTGTAAGCCCCCGACCATACCCCTATTGAGGTGGTATCCAGACATGTGGTAGCAGCTCATCAATCTGGCTATCAGGATGCGTCGGCAGACGACTCAACACATCTGCCAAATACGCATAGGGGTCAAGCCCATTAAGCCTAGCTGACTGGACAAGCGACATAACATTCGCCGCCCGCTGACCGCTCTCAAGCGACCCTGCAAACAACCAATTCTTTCTGCCTAACGCCCATGGACGCATCTGATTTTCTGCCCAATTATTATCAATCGGTAAATTGCCATCCTCAAGATAACGTGTCAGAGCCTGCCACCGTTTCAAACAATACTCAATTGCCTTAGTAATACTGGCATTCTTAGTCGTGCCTAAGCGTTTCTGTTGTAACCACGCATAAAGTTTATCCGCAACTGGTTTTGCCTTCTCTTGCCTGACTTGCCTAACTATTTGAGCATCTCTGGGCAGTGGGGTTTGGTTTTTCTCAAACCGCTCATCAATCTCCCGTTCAACGGCATACAGGGTTTGAAACAGTTCTAATGCCTCAATGCTAATAAGACTCTGCCCTGTCACATGAAGCTCATGAAACTTACGCCTAGCATGGGCCATACAACCCACTTCAATCACCCCTCGCCCAAATAATGGCTTATAGCCGTTATAGCCGTCGCAAACAAGCTTGCCCTTAAAGCCCTGCAGAAAAGCATTGGGATACTCACTACCCCGACCTTGGGCAAAATCATACACCACCGCCTTGATTGGGCTGTGCTTTGGGGTCACATACGCCCACACATAGCCTTGCTTTAGTTTGCCTTTCACGTCTTTTACCCCATAGCCATTTAACACCTTTATTGGGGTTTCATCGGCATGCAGAATCGGTTGGGTAAGTATCATCTGGCGTAAGCGATTAACTAAAAACCCAAGCTGTACCCCACAACGTCCCACCCAATCTGCCAAGGTTGAATCAGATAAATACACCCCGCTACGCTGATAAATCAGGCTTTGGCGATACAGGGGTAAATGGTCAGCGTATTTACTGATAAGCACATGAGCCAGTAGCGCAGGCGTGGCAATGCTTTTATCGATGATTTGGGCGTCGGTTTTGGCTTGAACCAGCTTTTCACGGTTACACTCAGCGTTACGGCAAATGTATTTAGGATAAACATGACGCTCTCGGTAAAACTGCTTTGGCTTAAAGCCGAGTTTGTCTTGAACATCTTGACCAATTTGCGTCATTTGACAGCCACATTCACAGGTGGTTGACGGTGGTTCGTGGATGATGGTGTGAATGTCGAGGTTGTCAGGGATAACGAGGCGTTTTTGTCGTTTGGGTTTGGTTGGTGTTTCTGATTGTGTGCCTTTTTCTTGCGTATCAATCGGCTTGCTAGCAACCAGTTTGGCTCGCTCGTCATCGCTAAGATTGGCTAAGAAGTTGTCATGGGCTTGTTCAAGCAAGGCTAGGTCTTCTAGGGCGGTTTCTTTGTTTAGGTGGTCTTGTTTGGGGGTTAAGCCTTCGCTTTTTTGCCCAAACAGCCGATGGATAAGACGTTGCTGTTTGGTGATGGCGTCAGTGAGCTCTTGGTTAATGCGAGCAAGCTTAGCTTCGTATTGCTGCCTTTGAGCGTCCATTTGTTGTTGGTATTGCTGTTTGAGTTGCGCTGCTTGCTGTTGGTAATGTTGTTTTTGTGCGTCAAGCTGCTGTTGAAGCCGAGCGTTTTGGGCTAATAAATCAGCATAGCTTGGCGCAGTTGGGTCGGATGGGTGGGCGGCGGTCATGACATGAGTTTGCCATAACCGCCCTGCATTGTCAGTAAATAGGCGGTGATAGTTGAGATTTAGCGGCTTTATGATAAAGTCAGCTTAGGTAAGCGGGGTGAGTATATCTTTGCCTAGGTTGTGCCAAGGCAAACCACTAACCAAGGCGTTAAATTGCTCGTGGCTGATGGTGAGTCCTGTGGTTTGGTTGGATGGGCTGTGATGTCGCATGAGACGTTCGCCAAGTCCGTGAAATTTGCCATCATCGAGTGTTCGGGTGCATAGCCATATGCCCAGGCCGTCATGGATGAGTATTTTTAGCCGGGTGCCTGCTTTGTTGTAAAATAGGTAGGCACAGTTTGGGCGGATGCCTGGGTGGTGCTGTAGGATGAAGGCGAGTAATTTGTTACTGCCACTTCGCATGTCCATGGGAGTGGTGGATAGCCATATTTGTTGGGGGTTGATAAGGGGGTTCATTGTAGCCCTCGCAGTAATTCAATAAGGCTGTAATTGTCAATTTGGTCGATGGTGAGTTTTATGGGCGTCCCGTTATGGCTGGGAATTTGTAGTTCTACGCCTGTGATGGTTTGAGCTAAGGCAGTTGCTTGTGGTGTTTGTTCGTGATGGCTTCTAGATTGCAGGGTGATAGGCAGAAAGACAGGCTCATGTTCAATGAGGTTAATATCGAAGTTTGGGTTGGCTAATGGTTGAGTTGCTGCGATTTTCTCGTCTCTGGCAGCTTTTATCCATTTCTGCAATAAGTTTGGGTTAATGCCATGACCTTGAGCTAGCCTCGCTATCGAGCGTTCGCCTGTTAAGGCTTGTTCTACGAGATAGGCCTTGAGTTCTTTGCTGTACGTTCGTCGCTTCGGTTTGGTTATGTCTATTTGTGCCATTCTAGTGCCCACTTCATTTTTTAGTGGGCACTATCTCTTATTTTTTAGGACTGTGATAGATGGAATGGTCGGATGCTTACATTTATCGTGAGAAATTTGCTATGAGTTTCATCGGTTATGCCCGAGTATCCACATCGGAAGGGAAACAACTCCTTGACCGTCAAGTTGATGCGTTAACAGAAATTGGCTGTGAACGAATTTTTGAGGATAAGGCGTCGGGGAGTAATTCCCAACGAAAAGGGTTAGACGATTGTCTTAATTATTTGCGAAAAGGTGATGTGTTAGTCGTTTTGGATTTGGATAGGTTAGGGCGGTTAGCCAGTGACCTTATAAAGTTAATTGATGAATTGGCTGAAAATGGCATTGGCTTTAAAGCGATTAACTCACCCATGGATACCACTACACCCGCAGGTCGGGCGTTTTTACAAATTCAAGCCGCTTTTGCGGAGATGGAACGTAATATTATCCGCCAGCGGGTGAAAGAAGGGATTGCGGCTGCTAGGGCTCGTGGTCGTAAAGGCGGAAGACCTAGAATTATGACCGCTGAGAAACTTCGCTATGCCCAGCATCTGATGCAAGACCAAACCAAAAGTATACCTGCGATTTGTAAAGAGCTGGGTGATATTCCGAGCAGTACGCTGTACCATTATGTGACGGCGAAAGGGGAGTTGAAAAAAGCGGGGGTGGATTTAATAAGTAAACTCGATTAATTTCAAAATTTTGGGAAGTTTCAGTTTTTCAAAATTCTAAAAGCGATTGTTGGCTAGTATATTTTGTATTATAATGCAATGTATTACATATTGAAGGTTTGCTATTTACACGGTTGTCGAAACGGAAAGCTTTAAAGTTGAGATTGCTGAACTATTAGATTTGGATGATCGATTGGCTTTCTTTACTTACCTTTCACAAAATCCATTAAAAGGTGATGTGATTCAACATGGCAAAGGTTTACGTAAAATTCGTTGGGCAACCAGTGGTAAAGGTAAGTCGGGTGGGGTTCGAGTTATTTACTACAATATGCTAGATGATGGACTGATAGTTTGTCTAGCTGTGTATGCCAAAAATGAAAAAGAAAATATTTCTGCCCAAGAATTAAAATCTTTGAAAAATGAAAAACAAGGAAACTAATCATGAAACCTGTTAATTTCTCTGACGTAGATATTGCCAATATTGTTGAAGCGGTTATTAAAGATGATCCTGATGCAATTGTCATTAAAGATAGTTTAGCCAAATCACTTTCTCAATTGCGAGAAGGACGGTATGTACCCATATCGGAAGTTAGCCAAGTCCGTCAAAAGACAGGCTTGTCGCAAAGTCAATTTGCCAAGTCATTGGGTATTTCGGTCAATACGCTAAAGTCTTGGGAACAGGGTCAGCGTAAACCTAGCGGTTCAGCTCAAGTCTTGCTTAAGTTATTGGGCAAAAAACCTGAGTTAATTGATGAGATTGCTCATTTGGCATAGTACTTGAGCCATTCTAGTAACTGCCTTTCATTGAGTGTAATTGAAACTTTCTGATAAGCCTCAGTCATGGGTTTATTCGACGTTGTTTTATAAATAAGTTAATAGACAAAAACAGGGGCTTTTTACCCTTTTAACACCAATTCCAGTTTTTAGTTGAGTTTGAAATTGGTGTCGATAGAAGGTCGCTGGTTTGTGCAAAGGTCTTTAATCAATTAAAAAGTTTTATAAGGTAAAAACTTTCCTGATAACAGGATATTGACGCGGTCTCCTGCAGGATTGTTTTCACGTTGAATGTCCATCGAAAAATCAATCGCACTCATAATCCCATCGCCAAATTCTTCATGAATTAACTCTTTTATGGTTAAGCCATACACACTGATTACTTCATATAAGCGGTAAATCAATGGATCAGAAGGCACCGCTGTTGGCAAGCTACCTTTATAAGGCACAACCTTTAACCACTTTATCTCATTTTCATTTAAATTAAATAAGCCACCTACTTTATTTGCTTGTTCATCATTTAAGGTCATTTGACCTAAGCAAGCGGCAGTAACCCATTCTTTGCTAAGTCCCACTTCTTTAGCAACTTTTTCCCAGGTCAGACCTTTAGAAACTTTGGTTGCAATAATTTTTTCTGTTAATTCTAGGCGATTTTTAATCATCATAGTCTCCTGCTAAATTAGGTAAAGCAATTTACGTCATTTAACTGTATAAGCGATTTATGAAGAAAAAGTCTTCAAATTTAGTTAAGCAAAAGCCATGCCAAATGAGTTTACGTTCTAAATACCGTAATTCTAAACTACAGAAAAGTTATGGGGAAATTATTGAAAATTTGCTGAAACATCATTGATAAGTTGCACCAAAAAGATATGGATGCACAAAATTGGATTGATTATATTTTAAAAAATCAAGTAATAATTCTAAATATTAATCTTTAAATTAATCATTTCATATAAATTTTATGAAAATATTAAAAAAATATATTTACTTGTAATTCAATATTTTAATTAATTATTTAATAAATATTCTAGCTATACATTTTAATTTGGCACACCAGTTGCATCCACTGTTTTGTAATTATTAATTAATGATTGCAAAGTGAGTTTAGTGAATTCTATTTTTCTCAGTTATGTTGGAGTTTTGGTATGTCTTATCTATCCCCAAAAGAGTTTGTCACTAAAATGGTTGATTCGGGTGAATCAAAACTAACCATGTCTTTACGCGATACATTGATTCGATCTTACATGGCTGGTGCTATTTTAGCATTGGCAGCAGTATTTGCCGTCACAGTAGCCACACAAACAGGGGTGCCTCTACTAGGAGCGTTATTATTCCCAGTGGGTTTCTGCATGTTGTATTTAATGGGTTTCGATCTCTTAACGGGCGTATTTATGTTAACTCCTCTAGCCCTACTTGATAAACGTTCAGGCGTCACGGTCAATAAAATCCTTCGAAATTGGGGATGGGTATTCTTGGGTAACTTTGCAGGGGCACTCACAGTCGCAGTTATTATGGCTTTTGTTTTTACCTATGGCTTCAATACACCTGCTGGACCTGTAGGTGACAAGATTGCCCACATTGGTGAAGCTCGAACTCTTGGCTATGCTAAATATGGTGTCTCAGGTTGGCTTACTATTTTTTTACGCGGGGTTTTATGTAATTGGATGGTCTCAATGGGCGTAGTTGGTGCCATGGTATCAAGTAGTGTTTCTGGTAAAGTTATTGCCATGTGGATGCCTATTATGTTGTTCTTCTTTATGGGCTTTGAGCATTCAGTGGTAAATATGTTTTT
>Ga0224727_1037_pt1 | contig 12978 bp, 13 predicted proteins | sample IA12soil_B_GH6A_FD_161640 | JGI IMG/M metagenome (GOLD analysis project Ga0224727, IMG submission 161640) | Enriched cells from agricultural soil in Iowa, United States - IA12soil_B_GH6A(-) | ecosystem: Environmental > Terrestrial > Soil > Agricultural land | place: USA: Iowa | collected 2017-05-08 | reverse complement strand
TAGAATTTGATCTGACGGCAGACGACATGCCAATGAGCTCGTTCTGGGTGCCGCACTGGGGTGGTCAGCTTTATGCAATGACCGGTATGACAAACAAGCTTAACCTCGTGCCTACGACACTAGGAGATTCTACGGGTAGCTCGGCCGAAATAAACGGCAAGGGCTTTGCCGGAATGAAGTTCACGGCTCGTGCCAGCTCCAAGCAAGATTTTGATGCTTGGGTGCGGCATGTAAAACAGCTTCCGGGCGTACTCGATATGGTAGAATATGAGAGTCTATTAAAGCCTAGCGAAAATAATCCATCTGCTTTTTATTCGATGACAGAAGCGGACTTATACGATAAAGTACTTATGAAATACATGGGGTCTCACGACCACCATATGGGGCAAGAATGAAAGAATTCCTGATTGGTAGATTGAGCATGGAAGCACTTCCGCACGAATGGTTTACCATTGGCGGGTCGGCATTTTTTGGTGCGCTCATCTTGGCTCTTGTTGTGATACTAACGGTGACGAAACGCTGGGGATGGCTTTGGAAAGAATGGCTCACTTCGGTTGATCCAAAAAAGATTGGTATCATGTACTTTATCGTGGCCGGGTTTATGCTTATTGCAAGGGGTGGCCTGGAGGCGTTGATGATGTGGCTGCAGCAAGCACTGGGGTCCAGTGATATGCCTGGGTTCCTCGGTGCCTCGCATGGGTATTTGTCGGCTGAGCACTTCCAGCAGATCTTTACCGCTCACGGTAACATTATGGTGTTCTTTGTAGCAATGGGCTTTATCTTTGGTTTGATAAACTATATCGTTCCTCTGCAGATTGGTGCCCGCGACCTTGCCTCGCCGTTCCTTAATACGCTGGGCTTTTGGCTTTTTGTTGCCGGAGTGGTAATGGTAAATATGTTCTTCTTTGTCGGTGGGGAATACGCCGCTACAGGGTGGCTGGCGGTTGCCCCGTTATCGGGGACCGAATTTAGTCCGGGTACGGGTATGGACTATCTTATATGGAGCCTGCAGATATCCGGTATAGGAACGACGCTGGGCGCAATTAACTTTATTATGACAATCCTTAAAATGCGTGCGCCGGGAATGACCCTCTGGAAGATGCCTGCGTTTACCTGGGGCTCGCTCTGTAGCATGATTATGGCAGTGACCGTTTTTCCGCTGCTAACGGCAACGCTTTTCCTGGTTTTCTTTGACCGTTATTTTGACACGCACTTCTTTACGACGGCACTCGGCGGGAACGCCATGATGTATACCAACCTGATATGGATGTGGGGACACCCAGAGGTATATATTTTGGTATTGCCGGCATATGGCGTGTTTACGGAGATTGTTTCGACTTTCAGCCGCAAGGCGATTGCTAACTATACGTCCAATATCATCGGACTAATCGGTGTTTCGCTTTTCGCGCTTTCGGTATGGCTGCATCACTTCTTTACCATGGGGGCAGGAGCGGACGTTAACTCGTTCTTTGGGGTGATGACAATATTCATTGCGATACCGACAACCGTGTTGGTGTTCACCTGGATCGCCACTATGTACAAAGGCCGTATACGAATGACAACCCCTATGCTATGGTTTCTCGGTTTTATTGCCGTGTTTACTTTTGGCGGCGTCACCGGCGTAATGCTTGCCGTTCCGCCTGTCGACTTTCAGTTCCACAACAGTTTATTCTTGGTTGCGCACTTCCACTCTAATGTTATTGGCGGCGTACTGTTTGGTGTGTTTGCCGGCATCAGTTACTGGTTTCCTAAAATTGCCGGTTACAGATTGAACGAGCGCCTTGGACGTTACGCCTTTTGGTGCTGGATGATTGGCTTTAGCCTATCCTTTATCCCTATGTATATTCTTGGGCTTATGGGGGCAACCAGGCGGCTCGACACGTACGATGCATCATCTGGTTGGCAGCCATTCTATGTCCTTATGCTCATTGGCGGAATTATCATAGCCGTTGGCGTCGCCCTTCAGCTTGCGCAGATTATCGCCAGTGTCATTCAAAAAAGGCGTCTGCACGATAGTACTGGAGACCCATGGGAGGGCCGAACACTCGAATGGGCAGTCCCTTCGCCGGCACCATCTTATAACTTTGCAACCATACCCCAGGTAACAACTAGGGACGCTTACTGGGAGATGAAAAAACAGGGCATACCGGCACGCAAGTTCGAGGACATCCGTATGCCTAAAAATACCGCCTCGGGTATCTATATCTCAATTTTTGCCTTCTTGGTTGGATTTGCACTGGTGTGGCATATCAATTGGCTCGCTATCGTTTCGTTAATCGGCGCTATCGTTTGCGTGATCGCCCGAACTTTCAACGATGATACCGAGTATGTCGTCACTGCCGCCGAGGTTGAAAAGATGGAAGAGACAAGGATGGCAAAAGTCCGGGCTCTTCATGCTGAAAAGGACACGGGTCCTGATGAAGACATGGGTCTGCTTGAATTTATCAAGTTAGTAATAACATGGGCGTTGAACGTTATAAGGACAAGACGATGGCGGAATCAGTAGCAACTAGCGAGATGAATCACGAAGCGGCAGCGAACGATAGGGTGATGTTCGGCTTTTGGGTATACCTAATGACCGACCTTCTCATGTTCGCGGTGTTATTTGCGGTGTACGCAGTACTGCATGGTAATACCGAGGGCGGCCCAGGGGGCAGCGATCTTTTTAGCCAGCCGTTGGCCTTGGCTGAGACGTTAATTCTGCTTACCAGCAGCTTTACCTGCGGGATTGGTATGATTGCCGCTCGCCGGGGCAACAAGAACCAGGTTCTTGTATGGTTTGGTATTACGTTTTTGCTTGGACTTGCCTTCCTTAGCCTGGAACTACAAGAATTTGCTGAATTTATCAGGGAAGGACATGCACTCAGCAGCAACGCTTTCTTCTCGTCGTTCTTTGTCCTTGTGGGTACACACGGACTGCACATTATATCAGGCTTGTTTTGGATGTTTGTGACGCTGGTGTTTGTCTTAGTGCGGGGGCTTAACCGGCACCTAGTACGCAAGCTAGCCCTGTTGAGTCTGTTCTGGCATTTCCTGGATATCGTGTGGATATTTATTTTTACAATTGTATATTTAATGGCGTACGTATGAGCAAATTATCACATAACACTACAACACAACCAAAAGCCGAACATGGCACCACAGTATCCTATGTTATCGGGTTCTTATTATCCTTGGTATTCACGGCCATACCGTACTACCTGGTAGTTAATAAGACCATTACGGGCAACTCATTGCTCGCGACAATCCTAGGATTTGCTGTTTTGCAAATGTCTGTCCAGATCTTCTTCTTTTTGCATCTGGGGCGCGGGCCGAAACCCCTTTATAACGTGGCTTTCTTTATCGCGACAGTCGGTATTATCCTTGTCGTCGTGCTCGGCTCTATATTTATTATGGACCATCTTAACTACAACATGATGACTCCTCAGGCGACGACAACGAAGCTTGCGCAGGACGAGGGCATCTCCCAGGTTGGCGGCGAAAAGACAGGCGCGTGTGCCTATATTGGCGCTAACCATCAGGTTATTATGATGAAGGGGAAGATAACCCCTCTTCGTACTGAGTCGCGTATGTGCGATTCGCTGACGTTCATCAATCAAGATGACACGCCGCGCGATATTATGTTTGGGTCGTACCCTGATCATGAGGTGTACGGCGGTGAGACGAAGTTGACGGTAAAGAGCGGCCATCCTAAGACCATAACGCTCAATCAACTGGGTTCGCATCTATTTTACGACCCTCTTCAGCCCGATGCTGCCGGCTACTTCACTGTAACAAAATAATATTTCCCAGGGGTAACAGTAATGACTATGTATATAAAGACTAAGACTAATTGTGGAGCCATTTAGTATATGGCGACCTTTAAAGAATATTACTCACTAACCAAGCCGGGCGTCCTATATGGCAACGCGCTCACCGCGGCAGCCGGATTTTTACTGGCAGCAAACGGACACATTGATTTTCTGCTTTTTCTCGCGCTTGTCGTTGGCTCGACACTTGTTATAGCTTCGGCGTGTGTGCTTAATAACTTTCTGGATCAGGATATCGACAGTAAAATGGCGCGGACTAAGCAACGTGCTATTGTTGCGGGTCAGGTAAAAGGAAGAGACGCGGTTGTTCTGTCGATTGTACTCGGGCTTGTAGGACTTGGTGTCCTGATTGCCTGGACAAATTGGCTTGTCGTTATTGTTGGGATTATCGGATTTGTCGACTATGTAGTGTTCTATGGAATGCTCTCGAAACGGCTGTCTATCCATGGTACGCTTGTCGGCAGTATCTCCGGGGCGGTTCCGATCCTTGCCGGGTACGTTGCAGTGACAGGAGCGATTGATCCGGGAGCGATTATTGTGTTTGCGGTGATGTTCTTGTGGCAAATGCCCGAGTTTTACTCGATTGCTATTTACCGCATGAAAGAATACAAGGCTGCTGGCGTGCCGGTTATTTCTGTTGTAAAGGGTAAAGAGCAGACCCGGCTGCAGATTCTTGTCTATACCGTTGCCTTTGTTATTTCCACGTTGCTACTTACCGTTTATGGGTATGCGGGCTATTGCTACTTTGCTGTTATGGGTCTTTTGGGCGTTTACTGGATCTGGCTAGGCGTAAAGGGATTTAAGGCAAAAGATATCGATGCGTGGGCGCGCCGTATGTTCCGTTTCTCCCTTATTATTCTCCTTGCATTTTGTGCCATGATCTCCCTTGAGTGGCTCTTGCCATAAGCATATTGCTATCAGGGAGGGGGAACGGTATGATGGTAGGGAATAGAGACAACTACTATATACAGAAAGAGCAGAAAATAGCATGAATATTACTATCGTAGGTGGCGGTTTTGGTGGAATAAAATCTGCTTTGGAGCTGGCAAAGAACCCGGCAAATCATATTACGTTAATTAGTGATAAGGCAGACTTTCAGTATTATCCCGCACTGTATAGCTCGGCAACGGGCCATAGCCATCTAGAATCTTGGGTTCCGCTTGGCGAGATTTTTGCCGGTAAAAAAAATATTACCGTTTTTATGGATAAGATCGAAAAGATTGATACCAAAGAAAAACAACTCAAGGGGACATCGGGTAAAACGTATCACTACGAACGTTGTATCCTGGCGCTTGGATCGGTAACGACCTACTTCAATATCGAAGGGCTTGAGTCGTATGCTTATGGTATTAAATCGGAGGAAGAAGTCAAAGAACTAAAGCGGCATATTTACCACGATATTGCCGAACGCCACACGATGGACAAGCACTATGTTGTTGTTGGGGGCGGCCCTACTGGCGTCGAGCTTGCGGCCGCGCTTGGGTCATACCTAAAACGGCTTAGCGATCATTACGGACTAAAAAAGCATGCTATCAGGATTGATCTTATTGAAGCGGCGCCGCGGATTTTGCCGCGGATGAGCGAACGGGCGAGCCGACGCGTTGCGAAGCGTTTGAAGAAGCTGGGAGTAAGCGTGCAGGTTGGCAAAGCAGTCCAGTCGGAAACAGCAGACGCTATCATGGTGAGCGGCAAGCCGATCAAGAGCCAGACGGTTATTTGGACATCCGGCGTCGCCAACAGCCCATTTTATGAAAAAAACAAAGACCAGTTTAAGTTTGCCCCACGTGGCCGTATTGCAGTCGACCAGTACATGCGTGCCGCAGACGACCTGTATGTCATAGGAGATAATGCCGCCACCCTGTATACAGGTCTTGCGCAGACTGCGCTGCATGACGCAAAGTTTGTTGCAAAAAATATCCTGCGCGAACAGCGTGGCTGGCGCCCCAAAGAATATAAAGCTGTACAGCCGATTGTTATCATTCCTGTCGGTGAAAAATGGTCAGTATTCGAATGGCATGGAATTCGGCTATACGGTTGGATCGCCGCCGTACTACGCCGAGCAGCCGATTTTGTCGGGTATTCCGACATGCTTCCGCTGGGCCAGGCGCTGGGCGTGTGGCATGCCTCAACAATTATGGAAGACGATTACTTTCTGCCAACTTCGGTTGAGCAATCATCGAAATAGTCCTTCGTATCTGCTATACTGGAAACGAATAAATTAGTGAGGGAAGAGACTGTTTTATGGCGACACCTAAAAGTCAGCGCATAGGTATTTGGATTATTGCAATTGTTATGGTTATCGGAACCATCGGGTCGTTTGCCGTAATGGTACTTGCCAGTAAAAATGATACGGCAGACAAAGCAAAAATCCAGGAACTATCGGCGCAATATCAAAAAGATTACAAAGTATACCAGGATAAAGTAGATGCCCAGGCGAAAAAGCTGTCAGGCAAGTACTATTCTGATTTCAACAAGTACTCTAATAAACCGGCAAAATTCAACAAGAGCAATGTCACGACGCTTAAAAAAGAGGATCTTAAAGAGGGGTCAGGCGAGAAGCTGACGCAGAAGTCAACATTCACCGCCTATTACATTGGTTGGACTCCTGACGGAAAAGTATTCGATAGTTCCATTAGCGGCGGAGCGTTAAAAGCGCCTCTTAATGTGAAGCCAGGCGGGGTGATTACCGGCTGGACCGAGGGTGTCGACGGCATGAAGGTTGGCGGTGTCCGCGAGCTGACAATTCCTGCTGACAAGGGATACGGGAGCACAGGAAGCGGAGATAAGATCCCAGCTAACTCGCCACTGAAGTTCGTTATTATGGTTATCCCTACGCCCGACGCAATTGCGGAGCCGGCGGTGCCACAAGAACTATTAGACTACTACAATAAAAACAATGTGCAATAGTGCTATACTAAATATAGTAAAATAAGAAAAAGGTTAGAGATGGAAGAGAAAGTCAGAGATGTGATAATGATTGGGGCGGGCCCAAGTGCACTGGCCGCCGCAGTCTACACGACTCGCGAGGGCATTGACACGGTGCTCTATGAAAAAGGTGTTATCGGGGGGTTGGCTGCTATAACCGACCAAGTAGATAATTACCCTGGGTTTCCTGAAGGTGTGCCGGGGCTCGAACTGGCGGAACGGCTTGAAAAACAAGCAGAGCGTTTTGGCGCCCAAATTGAATACGGCGACGTTTCGGCCATTAGGGACGAAGGTGATGTAAAAGTTGTCGTTGTTGACGACAATGAAGTAAGGGCCCGCACGGTCCTTATCGCAACCGGAAGCGACTACAATAAGCTTGGTGTTCCTGGCGAAAAAGAATATTACGGCAGAGGCGTTCATTACTGTGCAACCTGCGACGGTGCCTTTTACCGCGATAAACGGTTAGTGGTTGTTGGTGGTGGAAACTCTGGCTATCAAGAAGCAATCTTTCTTACGCGCTTTGCAACGCATATCGACCTGCTTGTACGCAGCACTGTAAAAGCAAGCGAGATTCTTCAGGAACAAATGCAAAAATTTGTTGATGAAGGTAAAGTAACGGTTCATCTGCAGACGTCGGTAAACGAAATTACCACCAAAGATGGAAAAGTATCAGGTGTTAACGCAACCAAAGCTGGCGAAACGGTTGATTTTGAGAGCGATGGCGTGTTTGTGTTTGTCGGCCTTAAGCCAAACACGCAGTTTTTGGCGGGTAGCGGCGTCGAGCTAGACGAACAGGGGCTGATTAAAACTGACAGGCATCTCTCCACGAATCTGGCCGGTATTTATGCAAGCGGCGACGTGAGGAGCGGTGCGACAATGCAGGTTGCAAGCGCGGTTGGCGAGGGTGCGACAGCAGCGCTGTCTATCCGCGAATACCTGGACGCCCAGGACCATGCAAAAACTAAAAAAGCATAGTGCACTTGTACTAAGTAAAAAATACGCCGGAAGTTAGTCGGCGTATTTTTTAACTTCTGTAAGAATACTGTTTGGCCTATCGGTAACGATACCATCGATGCCCTGCTGGGCGAGCATAAGGGCGCTATGCGGACGGTTGACGGTATAGGCATACACAAAGAGTCCGGCCCGCTTTGCAATTTCTAATGCGAAACGGTTAATGTAAAGGCGGTGAAAACCGACAGCCGCTAACCTGAGGCGGCGGTGGTAGGCGATGAAAATAAATGGGTTTTCGCTGTGTAATAACGCAAGATTGGCGTATTTACTTACTGAGCGAATGGCTGAGAGTTCCGACCCGCGAAACGAAGAAAAAAGCACGTTGTCCCATTTTTTTTCAGCTTTTTTGACATAGTTGTTTTTTAGCAGCTCAGCAACGACCTTTCCGGTGCCACGGCCTTTCAGCTCTATGTTTAAAAGAATGACTCCAAAAAAGCTATCGAGTACCTGGGTGAGCGGTACGATCGGCTGTTTCTTTGTTCGTTCCTGAAGCTCTGCAAGTGTGTGGTGCGAAATAATAGACGTGTCACGATGTGTTCGCAATGTATGAAAATCGTGGGTAAGAACGGGAATTTTGTCTTTTGTAAGACGAACGTCAAATTCCAAACAATCGGCCCCCGCTTTTAGGCCGGTCCGCATTGCTTCCATGCTATTTTCCGGGGCAAGACCAGCCGCACCACGGTGTCCAATTACTAACATAATTACCCCTAAGTATAGCAAATTTGCTACAATAGGGACAGTTAATCAAAGGAGACCTACATGGCTGATTTTAATAAAATTCTTACGCCCGGCAATGTCGATGAAGGCGTTGTTAACGTTGTTATCGAGATTCCTGCCGGCAGCATGCACAAGATCGAATGGAACCGCAACTTGGCAGTAATGCAACTTGACCGCGTTGAACCTTCGGTTTTTGCAAAACCTACCAATTACGGTTTTATCCCGCAAACGCTTGACGAAGATGGCGACGAGCTTGACGTCTTGCTGGTTACTGACGCGCCGCTGCCAACAGGTATCTTTTTGGAAGCGAAAGTTATCGGTGTTATGAAATTTGAAGACGACGGTGAAGTTGACGACAAGATCGTTGCCGTACCTGCAGATGACCGTAACACGGGCAACGCCGTCAGTGCGCTTAGCGACCTACCTGCACAGCTAATCAAGCAGATTGAGTTTCACTTTAATCACTACAAAGATCTTAAAAAACCAGGCACAACTATTGTGAAAAGCTGGGGTGATATTGAAGAGGCCAAAGCGGTTATTCACGAGTCTATCGAACGCTGGAACGGACAATAAGTTTTATAATATTTTTAAACGCTCCCGGATAAAGGGAGCGTTTTTTGATGGGCTAGTTTTTCCGTTTACGGAGCGCCTTTTGCTTTATAATATTTGCCGCGTCGCTGATAGTTTCAATAACGTCCAGCTTTTTTAACTGGCTACGAAGCTTTGCGCGGGCGTGGCTGGTTTTCGTAAGGTCGAGCCAAGATTGCTTCGGAAGAGAAAGTTTACGGGTAATTACCTCGACCATGTCGCCATTTTGCAGTGGCTTGTCGAACGAGTGGATGTTGCCGTTTACTCTAAAGCTGTACGCATGCTTGCCAATGTCACTGTGAACCATGTAGGCAAAGTCCAGCGGAAGCGCGCCTTCGGGCAGGTTATAAATGTCACCCTTAGGGGAGTAAACAAAAATGCGGTCTCCAAAGAGATCGACGTTTAGCTGGTCGTCGGATATTTCTTCGCCTGAACGAAGGTGCGAGGCGATTTCTTGCAGCTGGGTGATCCACTGGAGCTGGCTCGGAAGGCTCGAGGCCGTCCGCTTACGGGTGTAGTCCTTTGAATCTTTACTTTCATGATAATGGAAACTCGCAGCAAGTCCCCGCTCGGCATAGTCGTGCATTTCGTAGGTGCGAATCTGAAACTCGACAATCTGTTTACTGGGTGTAATAACAGTAGTGTGCAAACTTTGGTAGCCGTTCGGCTTTGGAACGGCAATGTAGTCTTTAATGCGGGATATCATCGGCTGATACATCGAATGGAGGATGCCAAGCACTTTATAACAGTCCTCTTTGTTTTTTACTACAATACGAAGCGCCATTAAATCGTAGATGTCATCAATGTTCCCGCTGACTTTTCTCAGTTTTTTGTACAGACTATAGATGCTTTTTACACGTCCGTTCACCTCAAAATCAATGTCGTGTTTTTTGAGAGTGGTCTCTACTTCCTGACGGACTGCACCTAGCTTCCGGGTACTTTTGCCAAGCCGCTTTTTCATGAGATTCTGGAGATGCTGGTATTCTTTGGGGTCGAGGTAACTAAATGCCAGCTCCTCTATTTGCATGCGCACGCGGCCCATACCTAGCCTATCGGCCATAGGGGCAAAAACCTCAAGGCTCTCCCGGGCGATCTTTACCTGCTTATCCCGCGGCATATACTGTAGGGTAGAGAGATTATGGAGCCGGTCGGCCAGTTTTATGATAATCACGCGTACGTCTTGTCCGACCGCAATGAGTAGTTTAGAGAGATTGTCTTTCGTTTGCGGCAGGTAGCTCTCTAGGTTGCGCATGCCGGCACGTGCCTGCGAAACCTTAGTGACGCCGTCAACCAAAAAAGCGACATCCCGGCCAAATAGGTTCTCGATTGTCTCAAGGGTGGCTTCGGTGTCCTCGACCGTGTCGTGGAGCACACCAGCAATGATTGTGTCTATATCCATGCCCCAGTCAATTAATGTGACACCCACGGCGAGAGGGTGGGAGACGTACGGCTCGCCACTTTTTCGCTTTTGCCCTTCGTGCGCTTTAATGGCAAAGTCAACCGCATGTTCCAGCTCAAGGACCTGGTCCTCTTCGTAGTGAAGCTTGGCTTGATCGAGAAGATGATGTTTCTTCATGTCCTACTAGTATAAATCACGACTAGTTTTATTGCAAAACCTAAAATATTAGTGTGTAATATTGGCAATTGTTAATTATCTTTGCGCATAAGTATAAACAGTATATAATAAAGGCGAAATGCTAATGCTAGAAATAAAAAAGGAGTGGGATTTCACATGAGCCAAGTAAATGTTGCCATTAACGGTTTTGGCCGAATAGGGCGTAACGCTTTTAAGATCGCATTTGAGCGCAGCGATCTTAAGGTGGTTGCCATTAACGACCTTACGGATACGAAGACGCTTGCGCATCTTTTAAAGCACGACTCGTCGTACGGGACCTACCAGCACGAAGTTGGGTTTGACGACACCGGTATTATTGTCGATGGCCAGCATATCGCTGTTCTAGCCGAAAAAGAACCCGCACAGCTTCCCTGGAAAGATCACGGCGTAGATGTTGTCATTGAGAGTACGGGCTTTTTCGTCGATCCAGCCAAAGCACGTGCCCATATTGATGGCGGCGGCGCGAAAAAGGTGGTTATCTCGGCTCCTGCCAAGGGTGAGGGTGCTGATACGATTGTTCTTGGGGTTAACGAAGATAAAATAGAAAGTTCAACGGATGTCGTTAGTAACGCTAGTTGTACGACCAACTGTATCACACCGGTTATGGCCGTTCTTGAAGGTCACTTTGGCATTGAAAAGGCGCTAATGACAACTGTTCACAGCTACACTGCAAGCCAGCGCCTGCAGGATGCGCCTGCAAAAGACCTTCGCGAGGCACGTGCGGCTGCGGAGAATATTGTCCCAACGACGACAGGTGCGAGCATCGCCGCGGCAAAAGCACTTCCTGCGCTTGCGGGTATCTTTGGCGGTTTAAGCGTTCGCGTACCGACCCCCGTTGTCAGTATGAGCGACTTTGCTGTTGTCTTAAAGCGTGACACGACCGTCGAAGAGATTAACAAGGTCTTCAAAGAAGCTGCGGGCCAACCGTTTTACCAAGGCATTTTGGATGTTACGGAAGAAGAACTGGTCAGTAGCGACTTTAAGGGGAATAGCCATAGCGCCATTGTCGACCTTAAGTTGACGAATGTTGTCGGCGGTAATCTTATTAAGGTTGTTGCCTGGTACGACAATGAGTGGGGCTACAGCAACCGTTTGGTTGAACTTGTGGCCGATGTCGGCCGCGCGCTCCAGCGTTAAGCCAAGTTATATAAAGTGTCCCGGTGTGATCCGGGGCACTTTTGTTTTGAGGCAAAAATGCTTATACTTAAACCATGAAGATATTCTTGGGTGCAGACCATCAGGGCTTTGCGATGAAGGAGCAAGTATTTGCGTACCTCGTAAAGCGCGGCTACGACGTTGAAGATGTAGGAGATAAAGAGCTTGATCCGTCCGATGATTTTCCGGAATTTGCCCAGCTTGCAGCGCTTAAGGTGCTTGGAAGCGACGACAAAGACCCCCGCGGCATTCTACTGTGCGGAGGTGGACAAGGCATGTGTATGGCGGCTAACCGTTTTCGCGGCATTAGAGCCAGTGTTATTTGGGATGCCTATGAGGCGCGTATGACCCGTAACGATAACGACAGTAATGTTTTATGCCTCTCGTCCCGGGTGCTCCACAACGACGAAAAAGAGTGGAAAGATATTTTGGATACATGGTTAGAAACGCCGTTTGCCTCAGCGCCGCGATATAAGCGCCGGAACGCGCAGTTGGACGAACTATAAATGAGTGTTATTGCACCGGCGATTTTGGCCGAAACTCCCGATGATTATAAAGCTATGGTCGAGCGTATTCATCCTTTTGCGCAGCGCGTACATGTGGATGTCTGTGACGGTGAATTCGCGCCATCGTTTACGGTTGGTGCCGCTCAGGTTTGGTGGCCACAAGAATGGACGGTGGATATTCACGCCATGGTTGCGCGGCCGAGTGAACATCTGGAGACGCTTATCAGCCTAAAACCGCACCTTATTATTTTTCCCGCAGAAGTTCAAGAAGATATTGTCCCGGTACTGCAGCATGTTAAGCAGTTTGGTATTAAAGCTGGCGTGGCACTTCTCCGTTCAACGGTACCGAGCACCGTAAAGGCAGCTATTGAAGCTGCCGACCACGTGATGATTTTTAGCGGTGAACTTGGAAAGTACGGTGGAACAGCGAGCCTCATGCAGCTTGAAAAGGTGCGTCTTATCAGGATGCTCCACCAAGACGTAGAAATAGGCTGGGATGGCGGCGCCAATGTTGAAAATGCCTACAGCTTAGCTCAGGGTGGCGTCGATGTACTGAACGTCGGCGGGGTGATTGCCAAGTCGGATGACCCGCAGGCTACATATACGGCCCTCGTGAATGAAATAAACAAACACGGAGTGATCTAGCGCATTT
>Ga0224727_1034_pt1 | contig 13546 bp, 12 predicted proteins | sample IA12soil_B_GH6A_FD_161640 | JGI IMG/M metagenome (GOLD analysis project Ga0224727, IMG submission 161640) | Enriched cells from agricultural soil in Iowa, United States - IA12soil_B_GH6A(-) | ecosystem: Environmental > Terrestrial > Soil > Agricultural land | place: USA: Iowa | collected 2017-05-08 | reverse complement strand
GCAGGCCACCCTTAACCAGGGGATGGGCGATTTCGGCAACGGCTATCTGACCCTGCAACAGGACAGCTACTACGACTCGGATGCGCGCGAGGGGCTGAGAAGAAAGTCCGTCATCACGGTAGCGCCCCGCGCTCAGGCTGTAGCGCCAGGTGCCAGGGCGCAGCATGTTCGGCAGCGCGGTATACGGCACCGTGAACTGCTGTTTGCTGCCATCGCTCTCTTCCACCGTGACGTCCAGGTCCGCACCAATCTGACCGTTATTCAAATCTTTAATCGCGAAGCTGCCGGGGGCGACGGTTTCACTGTAGATAATGTTGCCGCGCTGGCGGATAACGATGCGGGCGTTGCTGCGCGCCACGCCGCGGATCACCGGCGAGTAGTTAAAGGTGTCCGACGGCAGCATCTGGGCGTTGGTTTCCAGCGTCACACCCCGCAGGGGTAAAATCCCCAGCACGTCGCTGGAGGTGCTGGCATACACGTCCCCGGCGGTAAAACGGGAAACCAGCGCCGCAATATCCCGCTCGGCATAGGCGCGGTCGTGGTTCTGCTCCCAGCCCAGGTCGGATTTGTTAAACGTATCAAAGCTGTAAAAACGCCAGCTCCCGAGATTCACGCCGGAGTTCAGGCTCAGGTAGGCATTGTCGCTGCTGCCCGAACCAGAGTCACTGTGGTTGTCGGTGTGATACACGTAGCCGGAGTAGCCCAGCCGCAGGGCATTGACCCCGTTATCCCACAGCGACGGGTCGATCATTTCGGTCTGCCCGGCCACGCTGGTCGCCGCCTGCGGGGCGCTGATAACCAGCTGCTGCATCGACTCGTCGTAAGTGATCCGGGCGTCCGGCCATTTCTTGAGGAAGTCGTAGCAGGTTTCATTCCCCGCTTTCGCCAGTTCGTCGAAATGCGTGTCCAGCCCCATCTGGTGCAGCAGCGCCTGGGTCAGACAAGGCGTGGCGCTCTCACCGGCTTTTGTGGCAATAAATTCAACTTTGGTTTTAAACAGAATATGGCCGTTAAGGACGATATCTGCGGTTTTGACCCCCGCGTCCACCTGGTCCGGATGATAAAATTGCTCGGGTATTTCCTGTGAATCTTTGCGCAGGAAGTCAGCGTCAAAGGCGCTGTCGTTTGCTGCTGCCTGAGAATAAGACGAAACTAAAGCAGACGCTAAAATGAAAACTTCCACTAATAAAGAATAATAATGTTTTTTCAAAAGAGGCCTGCTTTTTTATCACAAATAATTAACCAGCGATTAAATTTAAAAACCAAAAATATTAATTATATGTAATATCAACGAAGGTTTTGGCTTTGACATTACCTGCGGTTACCGCCGGAGTAGCGGTGTTGGCTTTATAAGCCACTTTGAATTTCAACGCGGTATCGCCCGCACTTAACGTCTGAGATTGAGACGGTATACCACCGTTAATATCAACCAGCGTGGCACCATCATTCTCTAAAATAGCGATACCGACACCCTCAGCAGGGCCGTTGGTTTCAGTGTTCTTCAATATTTCGTTATCGACAGTATCGGGCGTGCCGCTGAAGGAAACGCGGGCATTTTTCATGGTGGTGATATCACAATCCTGCAGATCGATGGTGAAATCCTTCATGCCTGCATAACCCCCTGCACCACTGAAGGAGTCAGGGCTCACGCTCGCCAGAGACATCAATGAAGATGTAGACGCCATACCGTTAAAACCTTTGAGTGAACAGGCCGATGCAGTCACTTTACCGGTGAATGTGATATCGCCATCTGCTGCAAATGACGCAATTGGGCTCAGGCCCAGAACTATGAGGGTTAATGCTTTAATTTTCATATAAATGAAATCCTAAAATGCTTATGAATGTTTGTCATGAGACCAACGAATGGGCCTTACGGTGACGACAAATGAATTATAAGGTAATAAATTTATTTCTAAATAAGATATTTTTTATTTCGGAGTTAAAGAATCATTAATAATGCCATCCAAGTATCTTACGGGATAGATTATGTTTCCGAAGAAAAATTGAAGATAAATTATCGAAATGATTCATTAAGAAATTATGTGTTGATTTGATACTGGCATCATCCATAGGATAGTTGTTACCTTAAATAAAATAATTTTGGAGCTAGGCTATGGACATCACTTTTCTGGGCAATCGAGAGGAGTACGAAAAGTGGTATATGCAAATTCTCAGTTCCGGCGATGATGCTGAGTACCCTAGCCTTCTTAACTCACATGAAATCGAAGCCGCGATCGAAGAAAATCTGCCCGCCTCATTCCCCTGCATGGCGTACAGACAAAAAAGTGAATTTAACTATTTAGACGAGGAAATCGTTTATGTTTACGAAGAGGAGTTTTCCCAGTGGATGGACCGAATGGGCAAAGTTAAACGGTAACCAGAATCACTTTCATGGAGGTACACTCGCTCCCAGGAACAGTGCTACTATGATTACCTACAAAAAGATCAACCATTAGGTAATGAGGTCTGGAATGAGCGAAACGAGGCCAGAACACGCGGAGTCTCTTAAAATAAGGAAGTTTGATCTTAACCTTTTAATGGTTTTGGATGCAGTTTATACCACGGGTAGTGTCAAAAATGCCGCAACCCTGCTACATACTTCCTCCCCGAGTATTAGTCAGTCGCTTCAAAAACTTAAAGATTACTTTGGCGATCCGCTTTTCCTGCGTGATGGCCAAAAACTGCGTGCCACCACCATTGCGACGAAACTCCATCTTAAAGTAAAGGACAGTCTGGAAGCCTTGATCAGCAATATTGAAGATTTTGAAGAGGCTGAATACTACAATCAGTTGGTTATTCAATGCCCTATCTACTTGTCCATAAAAATCATCCCTATCATCAGTGAGTTTTTCGAAAAAGAGAATATCACCTGTGAAATCGTTCACCGTGTGAGCGACAATATGGTTGACAGCTTTAGCGACTCTCTGTCGTTACGGCAGGTCGACCTGGTCTTTGGGGTGAACAAGAGTCTCGGTATGTCGACCAAATCGTTTCTGATTGGCGAGGAAGATTTAGTCTTTATCTGCCGGAAAAACCACCCACGGCTTGAGACAACGTTTAGAGAAAAAGACGTCGAAACAGAAATGTTCTGTTATATCCACACAGACGAATTGCCGGCGGTGATAACGCGTCAGCGCGTTGAGAACAAGCTGCTTGCGGATCGCAACTTCACGCTCAGAAGCCCCTCGTTTATGTCGATTCTCAGCCACATTGAATCAACAAATTCAGTGGCCATCGTCCCTCGCTGGCTGCTCAACCGCTTCAAAGATGCTTTTAATATTAAAGCGCTGGAGAGCGATATTGAGCTACCTACGGTCGAAATCGCCATGAGTTATAACAAAACCAATCTCAATAAAAAAATGAATACCCGGCTTTTCGACTATTTGAGTGAAAATTTCTCGAAAAAATAATACATTCCGTTTCTATTGCACACATTTATAAATACTTAATTACACACAAGCCTGTCATTATCCGTGACAGGCTATATTCGCGCGATGTAATTATTAGAAGTCACTATTGCATTAGAGATTGAATAGCAGAGGATTTATCAAAAGAACGAACAAGTGTGCCATCACCCTCACTCCTGTCAATAATTACAAATTCTTTAAGTTATCATTAAAAAAACAAAAACAATTGCAACCCATTGATTTTAATTGATTATTACGAAAAGCCATTTTATACCTCAGATTCCTCTCTTTTTTTTAATTCAGCTTTCCACTATCTTGCATCTGCCGAATTTGAATCTTCTTACCAGATGACTCTCTCCGTCGCTTACTCATCTTTGGCCGTACACCCTGGAATAGTTGTGCAATTTTAAGTTTGCGTTACTGGTTCATTTAACGGGTTTTAAATGCCCTAATAAGGAAATATTATGACTTTCAAGAAGAATACTCTTTGCGCCATGATCTCTTTGGCTGGTTTTGTTTCTGCATCCGCACTGGCGGCAGACGGTACTGTGAATTTCCAGGGCAAAATTGCTGATGCACCATGCACGGTTTCCATACCGTCACAGAACCAAAACGTGATGCTGGGCACCGTACCGGCGGCAGATCTGGCCTCATCTGGCGAACGTTCAACTGCTAAGAATTTCCAGATCGATCTGCTGAATTGTACTGCGGCGGTGAAATCGGCACAGATTTCATTCGGCGGATCCAGCCCAACTGAAGATACAACCTTATTCAACATCTCCTCATCTGATGGCACCGACGCGGGCACCGTTGCCACCAACGTAGGGATTGAGATTTCTGATGCAAAAGGCACCGTGATTTCGCCTAACACGTTGTCTGGCGCTGTGACCCTAACGCCAAACGTTGCTTCCCAGTCGCTTTACTTCACGGCGAACTACAAAGCATTTGGCAAAGCAACCACCGGTGATGCGAACGCAACCAGCGACTTCACAATCACCTACCAGTAAAATTTAACATGAACCTCTGTGTGCTTTAACGTCGCATAGAAATATAAAACCGGGCTCGGAGTCGTTGTTCTGTTAAAGACAGAATGGAATTCGTTTGTCCTGATTCCGGTTTTCATTCACTGTAGGTTATTATTATGTACGGTAAATTAATTATCTCTTCGCTTGCTTTACTTGTTGCATCCCAGTCTGCATTTGCCGCAGGTTCCGGTGGTATTGTATTAGGCGCTACCCGCGTGGTATATGACGCCAAAAACAAAGAAGCGTCACTCACCATAAATAATAAGAATGCCGATCAGTATTTTCTGGTTCAGTCATGGATTGATGATGCCAATGGCAATAAAAAAGTCCCATTTGCTATTACGCCTCCGCTGTTCAGATTGAATGCGGAAAAAGAAAATATGATGCGCATTATGAAAACCGCGGGTGATTTACCCGGCGATCGCGAATCCGTTTTCTACGTCAACGTAAAAGCGATACCGCCTGTACCAGAAAACGCCGATGCGCAGAACACCCTTCAGCTCGCCATTAAAACGCGGATCAAGTTGTTCTACCGCCCTACAGGCCTGCATGGCAATGCCAGCGAGGCCGGGTCACATCTGCAGTGGAGCCATCAGGGTAAAGATTTAGTGGTGAAGAACCCGACCGCGTATTCCGTGAGTTTCAATGAGATTAATGTCTCAGGCAAACCCGTCAAAGATATCAATATGGTATTGCCAAAATCAGAAACACATTACGAGATGCCAGCAGGTGCCGGTAATAATGTGAGCTTTACCTTTATCAATGATTTTGGTGGCGTTTCAGAGCCTTTAACCGCAGTCGCAAATTAATTTCAAAGCGAAATAAACAACACCATTTTCTTACAAGAGAATAACATGCTGCTGTTAGAAAAAAAACATACGAGCCAAACGGCACGGTTAGGCTCTTTCACCCAGAATAGTTTTAAATATTCTGCCCTTAGCGCATTTATTATTTCACTTTTTTCTGGTGCCAGTTATGCCGGAGGATTTAACCCTGCGTTTCTGGAGCAAATTGATTCAGATACCGAAGTCAGCGATCTCTCTGCGTTTTCATCGAAGGCAGGCGGCCAGGCCCCGGGTAAATACACGGTCGATATCTACATGAATAAGAATATCGTCGATCACCGTGAAGTTGAATTTATCACCAATCCGGATAAAAGTGCATTTTCAAGGGGCGACAGCACGGGCCTCATCCCCTGCCTCTCTGATGAGACATTAAGCTCCTACGGCTTAAAAACCGATGCCGCACTGGCGCTGGCGCAACGTGGCGAGGCCACATCGTCACCAGTCAGTGCATCAACGGAACAATGCAGTTCTCTACTGCAATCCATTCCCTCGGCGAAAACGACGTTTGATTTTGAACAACAGCGCCTGGATATCAGCATTCCCCAAAAGCTGATGTCCAGTGCCGCTCGCGGTTATGTTGACCCGTCACTCTGGGATGAAGGCATTCCAGCATTGCTGCTCAACTACAACTTCTCGGGTGCCAACGGCAACGATAACCAGGACAGCTACTACCTTAATCTGCGCAGTGGTGTAAATCTGGGCGCCTGGCGCTTACGCAATTACTCCACCTGGAATGATAACAACGGCGAGCGAACCTTTAACAACGTCAATACTTATGTGCAGCGCTCCATCGCGGCGTTAAAAGCCGCGCTAACGCTGGGAGACAGTTATTCCAATGCGGACGTGTTTGACAGTTTGCAATTCCGCGGAGCGCAACTGGCCTCTGACGATGACATGGTGCCCGATAGCTTAAAGAACTTTGCACCGGTGATCCGCGGCATAGCCAAAACTAACGCCCAGGTCACCATCGAACAAAATGGTTACACCGTTTACCAGACCTACGTCACCCCGGGCGCCTTTGAGATTACCGATCTCTACCCGAGCGCCGACGGCGGTGATTTAACCGTCAAAGTTAAAGAAGAAGACGGCACCACTCAGACCTTCGTTCAGCCTTATGCCTCGGTCCCTATTTTACAGCGCGAAGGCCACACCAAATTCAGCCTCACCGCGGGTCAGTACCGCAACGGCTATGGTTCTGAAAAACCGGACTTCGGCCAGTTCACGCTGATTCATGGTTTCGGTAAAGGCGTCACGCTATATGGCGGGATGCAGGGCACGCAGAACTACGCCGCCGCCGCCGTCGGGATCGGTCAAAACCTCGGCGAGCTGGGTGCCATTTCGGTTGACGTGACCCAGGCGCGGACCAAACTGCCAGAAGGGGAAACCTCGCAAGGGCAATCATACCGTTTCCTGTATGCGAAGACCTTCGCCGAGACCGATACTGATTTCCGTCTGGTAGGCTATCGCTACTCCACCAGCGGCTTCTACAGCCTCGATGATTCCGTCGTACTCAACGACGAAGATACTGACTACAGCGACTACAACATCCGCACGCATAAACGCAGTCGTGTGGATGGTTCCGTTAACCAGCAGCTCGGTGAAAACGGCGGCTCGCTCTATTTTTCCGCCAGCGTGCAGGATTACTGGGACGATAGCAAAGAGCAGACGCTGCAAACCGGTTACAGCAACACCTGGCATGGGATCAGCTATAACATCGCCTACTCCGATAACTCGATGGCCGATGATAAGCACGACCGTCAGGTATCACTTTCCGTGTCGATCCAGCTCGACCGCTGGCTTAAATCGGCGTGGGCCAACTACAGCGTCAGCCATGACTCTGACGGACGCGTGCAGCAAAACACCGGTATCAGTGGTTCGCTGCTGGACGACAACAACCTGAACTACAGCGTTTCTCAGGGTTATACCAATCAGGGTGAAGGTAACAGCGGTAATGCCAGTCTGAATTATCAGGGTCAGTACGGGAACAGCAACGTCGGCTACAGCTACAGCAAAGACCAGCACCGAGTGAACTACGGTTTGCAGGGCGGTGTGGTGGCACACAGTGAAGGCATCACCCTCTCACAACCACTGGGCGAAACCGTAGCGCTGGTGGCGGCACCGGGCGCGGATAACACCCGGGTCCTGAACAACACCGGGGTGCAAACCGATTTCCGTGGCTACGCTATCGTGCCCTATATCAGCCCGTACCGTCGCACCCGTGTGAGCCTCGATACCACCAGCGTCGGCGACAAGGTCGAAATCGATGAGAGCGCCAGAGACGTTATCCCTACCCGCGGTGCGGTAGTCAAAGCCCGTTTCAACGCACGTGTAGGCTATCGCGTGATGATGACCTTAACGCGTCAGGACGGCACCCCATTGCCATTTGGCGCCACCGTCGCCCTGCTTGCGGAAAATACCCAAAAAGAAGATGCCAACGCAGGCATTGTCGGCGAACAGGGTGTGACTTATTTAAGTGGTTTACCGGAGAAAGGCATCCTGATTGCTCAGTGGGGCAAAGGGGCTGACCAGCAGTGCAAAATTCACTATCAGTTGAGTGCTGATGATATGGCGCAGGCTTTGCCTGCCGTCATTGCAAAATGCCAGTTGGCAAACAAGGGATAAAATGATGGATATATTGATGAAAATAAAATCACCTTTGCTCATTTTACTTTTACTGTTTTTCGTACCTTCATATAAAGCATTAGCAGTGGACGCACTCCATTGTAATGCTTCCGCAATGATTACGTTTTCCGGAACAATAAACGCCTATGTCTCACAGGATAATACGGATTTAATCAGTGAGGGGGATTATGTCCTCACTAAGGTCCTGACCGATCATGATTTGTACTGTGCGTCTACTGAAGACGATACGTCAATGCATGAAGTCTATTACTCACTCAGTTTAGCGGGTGGCGTATATCCAGCTGGTGCATCCGCCGAAGGGCAATATGCACTCCTCCCCAACTCGGGTAACGCAGAGAAATTAGCCTTCATGGTGGGTTATGAAAATGCAGACGGCGGCATAAATTATGCGACGTCCAACCGGCTCAATATACCTCTGAAACAATTAAATGAGCACGAATTCGTAGTAGACTCTACGCTGATATTTTCACTCGTATCAAGCCAGGGATCTAACGGGGCCGTGCCCGGTACGTATAAATATTCCGGCACACTGGGACAAGTTGAAGCTTATGATAAAACTAGAGGGGATTACTATAAGTGGCTTGGAAAAGTCACACTCAACGTAACCGTCAATCTAAAAGCAACCACATGTGTAGTAGACACAGATAAAACGATTGATATTCGCTGGGATGCCCTGACATCAAAAGACATTATTAATAACCTTGCCGAAGAAAAGGTCGCAACGATTGGTGTCACCTGCAACAGCAGTCAGACGCCGATCAAAATCTCAGTCGCATCAGGTAACGGCAGCTATGATGCAGCCGGGGGAATAGCGAAGACCAGTCGCGACAATTTGGGTCTTAAACTCACATGGCAAGATAACGCACAACCCGTTGATTTATCAACTGCCAGAAAAGATACGCTTTATACCAACAGCAAGAATTATAACATCGTTGCTAAACCAGTCAGATATAACGATGGTGCTATCGCTCTCGGTGAGTTTGCCAATACCGTAACGGTAAACTTTGAGTACAGGTAAGAATATGATGAATAAATTATATTTAACGGGCGTACTGCAAGCCATATTTTGTTTTACTGCACACGTGCATGCAAGTGAAGTTAATACTGTCACCATTAATTACAGTGGGTTAGTCGTCGCCGCCACCTGTGAAGTAAAAACAAATAATGTGGATATTATTTTTAAAGATGCAATAGGTGCCAACACGCTGGCGACTCTCGGTGATGCCACAGACTGGAATAGCGGATATAGCATTGAACTGGTCGATTGTGAACCCGGTTCTCGGGTAAGCATGACAATGGCAGGCACACCGGACAAGGATATTCAGTTCTATAAAAATGAGGGGACGGCGGAAAACGTCATGATTGAGCTGTCAGGCGATGAAGAAAATCATAGCTATCAGAATGGCTATTTGAAGGTTTTCGATCTCGACCCGCAGCAGAGCGATCTTTCAATTCCATTGAAAGCACGTTTGTTAAACAACGGTCATGGCCCTGCGACGCCAGGACAAGTCAAAGCGATTATTACCGCAAGCTTTATTTATAACTAATTCTTTATTGTGACAACAACCGCTCATCACGACAGAGCACTTTTAATTATCTATGAATGGAAAGTAAAAAAGGAATTCTCATGCTCGACAAAAAAGTAACGATTCTGACCACATTGGCACTGATGGGCATCATTTCAGCGGCCAATGCTCAGGCGGCCGATACCACCATAAATATTACGGCAACGGTGACCGCAGCATCCTGTACCACCAAAGCCCCAACGTCCATTCCGATTGACTTTAGTCTGAATGCCGCCGATGTGGCGACCGCCAACGCCAACTCAGACTGGTCGTCTGAAGCCACGATTTCACTCTCTGGCTGCCCTGCCACCACCAAATCCGTGGATGCCGTTTTCAGCGGTACGGCTGTTTCCGGCGACACCGACGGCTATCAGATGAAAGATTCGAGCAATGCGGCAGTGAGCACCGGCAGCATTCAGCTGGCGAAATCGGATGCAACGTTAATCACTAGTGCCAAAAATACCTATACCGTGAATACCGTGAACAATGCCGCTGAGTTTAAAGTGAAAGCGCGCATGCATTCCATCAGTGGCAACATCATGCCGGGTGTTTATACCACGGCCGTTGATGTGACCTTCGCCTATCATTAATTCATCAAGCGGCAGGTAAATTATGGGCAAATTCAATAGCAGAACGCGGCTTATTTCCGGCTGCATGGCTGCCATACTGCTCCCCTCTTTACCTTGCATCGCGGGAGGGGATACCAGCGTAGCGGTGAATGCAACGGTAACGGCCTCTCCTTGTCTATTGGTGGCTATACCGAACGTTGATTTGGGCTCTTTTACATCGTCAAATTTTACTACCGCTGGCAGCAGTTCGCCCTGGGTAGGATTTAAAGTCGAGTTGGAAAAGTGCCCGGCTACAAGCACCACGGTGAAGCTGACGTTAAGTGGTACCGCGGATCCGGTAGATCCGCAGTACTACAAAAACACCGGCTCAAGCACCCAAGTGGCTATTGATGTGACCAGTGAGGCAGAAGGTAAAGCGCTCAATCCCGGCGCGACCCTGTCAATTGGCATTGATCCTTTGTCGCATACCGCTTCATTCCCCATGAAAGCGCGGATGATTTCGCCTAAAGGGGGAGCAACCACCGGCAACGTGGCAGCGCAAATGGAACTGAGCTTTATTTATGGGTAACAAAGGCAGCATCTCTGATGCTGCCTTTACCAGAAAGCGTTACTTCATGATTCTTTGTGCCGTAATCTGTTTACTTCAATTCACATCAGTTCCCATGCCTGTCGATAGATACACCGTTACCTTTGGGCTTAATTCCTCATCACTACAATAATCACAAGCTGCAAATCAGATCCTCACCTGGGTTTACGAATGTTGAACCGAGATAAAGTTAAACGATAGCCTTGATGCTGGAAAAATAGCGCATAAAGACTTCCAAGCGTTCTTAAAAAAAATATTACGTCCGGACATGGGACTCTCAAGTTTGAGAGTCCCACAAAATGGGTGCAGTACACAGGCGGCGTTATTGATTCAATGCGCTCAACTGTCAGAGAGTACGGATAACAATCTCTTTAAGCCTGATAGTAAATCTTATACAGACACTTGTTACTTCTCCGACATTGCGAGCATCTTCGTTGATATTAGAAGCGAAATGAATACAGTACCGCCTGACTAATGACCATTACCCTTTCAATTGATTCTGGCGATATTCACCCTGACGCTCCAGCATCCAGCCCGGATATTCCCGCGGCAGCGCGCTGACGGCGTCGAGCTGTTTCAGTTCGTCATCACTCAGGCGAATATTTGTTGCGGCAATGTTGTCATCCAGCTGTTCCACGCGTTTGGCTCCGATGATAACGCTGCTCACCACTTTCTGATGCAGCAGCCACGCCAGCGCGATTTGCGCGACTGAAACGCCCTTGCTTTCGGCTATGGTGCGCATCACGTCCACGCAGTCGAACGCGCGCTCTTTTTCCACCGGTGGGAAATCGAACTCCAGACGACGTCCACCCGCCTCGCTCTGGCCGTCACGACCGTATTTGCCGCTCAGCAAACCACCCGCCAGCGGGCTCCAGACCATCAGCCCGACGCCTTCGCTTTGCAGCATCGGCACCAGTTCACGTTCCAGATCGCGCCCAGCAATGGTGTAGTACGCCTGGAGCGAGGCAAAACGCGCCAGCCCGAGACGCTCGGAGATCCCCAGCGCTTTCGCTATCTGCCATGCCGCCCAGTTAGAGACACCGATGTAGCGCACATGTCCATGTTGCACCAGATTATCGAGGGCGTAGAGCGTCTCTTCGATCGGCGTTGCCGGATCGAAACCGTGCAGTTGATAGAGATCGATATGATCGAGCTGCATACGGCGCAGGCTCTCTTTAACGCTACTGATGATGTGATAACGCGAACTGCCGCGTGAGTTAACGCCTGCGGTGCCGGTTTCACCGAACACTTTGGTGGCGACAACGACGTTTTCACGCGGGATTTTGAGGTTTTTCAGCGCCTGGCCAGTAATCTCCTCCGAGCGCCCTTCTGAATAGACGTTCGCAGTATCAATAAAGTTAATCCCGGCATCCAGCGCACGGCCAACCAGTTTTTCCGCATCGCTCTGCTGAAGCTGGCCGATTTTTCCCCACATGCCACCTTCCCCGCCGAAGGTCATGGTGCCAAGGCAAAGCTCAGAAACAAACAGACCGGTATTGCCCAGTTTTTGATAACGCATATGACGTTCCTCACAATGTTCGTTTGATGGGTGCCGGATAGTTATACCCCGCGCCTGCAAAACGCGAATGTGGCGTTCCTGTTTGTTTCTTGCCCAATCCTCTGAACGTTATCCGCGCGGGGCGTCGCCAAACACCGAATAGTCCGGCAAATTTACCTGCTGATACGGCTCCCAGCCTCCGCCGAGGGCCTTGTAGAGTGCCACCAGATCGAGAGCACTCTGCACCTGCGACTGCGCGCGCTGCTGCTGCGCCTGAGCCAGCTGGCGCTGAGCATCCAGCACGTCGATAAAGCTGGCGATCCCCTGACGATAGCTGTCGCTCGCCAGATCGAACGCGTTTTGCAGTGCGTCGATGGTTTTGCCTAAGCCCGCTTCCCGCTGCTGGTCCGTGCGATAGCTCACCAGCGCGTTTTCCACATCGCCGAGCGCGGTGAGCACCGTCTGGCGATAGTCGAGCACGGCGGCACCCTGTTGCGCGCGCGCCACTTTGACACTCGAAACCAGTCGTCCGCCCTGGAAAATCGGGATCGACACCTGCGGACCGACGCTATAGAAATGGCTGCTCCAGTCGGTGAGCCAGTTGGTTTCACTGTTGCGCAGGCCAAACTGGCCGGAGAGCGACACGCTCGGGAACAGCTCGGCGACGGAGACACCAATTTGCGCCGTTGCGGCGTGAAGATTGGCCTCCGCCTCGCGCACGTCCGGGCGGCGACGGGCGAGCGTCGACGGAATACCTGTCGGCACAATGTCTGGCAATGCGGGCAGCGGCTGGACGGAACGCAGCTCGCTGTCCAGCGCACCCGGCGGTTTACCCAGCAGAATCGCCAGACCGTTCATCGCCTGACGCTCCTGGGCCTGATTACCAGCCGCCCGCACCGCAGACGCCTACGACATGGAACGATCCTGGCGATGCGAGCGTGAAGTCTCAAACGCAGAGCAGCGCGGTAAACCCGCGCTGGTGGAAAACGTTTGGCTCCGCGCAGCTCGACAGTCTGGTTGAGCGGGCGATTGCCGGAAACCTCTCGCTACAGCAAACCGTCTTGCGCATCGCCGGTGCCCGCGAACAGATAAACCAGGCGGGCGGGGCATTTTATCCCTCGGTAAACGGTAATCTGCAGGCGACCCGCCAGCAGTTGGGGCTGGAGGGAGAGCTAAAATCGCACGGTGTTTACGATCAACTGGATGACGTTGATCCCGAGCTGAAAGGGGCGCTGGGGCCGCTCACCCAGCCGATAAATCTCTATCAGGGAAGTTTTGATGCCCAATGGGAACTCGATCTGTGGGGCAAAGTGCGCCGTCAGGTGGAAGGTGCCGAAGCCCAGCAGCGTGCGGCTATCGAACAGCGCAACGACGCCCTGGTCTCACTGGAAGCGGAGGTGGCGCGGGC
>Ga0224727_1031_pt1 | contig 14427 bp, 8 predicted proteins | sample IA12soil_B_GH6A_FD_161640 | JGI IMG/M metagenome (GOLD analysis project Ga0224727, IMG submission 161640) | Enriched cells from agricultural soil in Iowa, United States - IA12soil_B_GH6A(-) | ecosystem: Environmental > Terrestrial > Soil > Agricultural land | place: USA: Iowa | collected 2017-05-08 | reverse complement strand
TTTCTGCATCTGGCAGAAAGCCGTCATTTTGGCCGCAGCGCCCGGGCCATGCACGTCAGTCCCTCCACGCTCTCCCGGCAAATTCAGCGCCTGGAAGAGGACCTCGGGCAGGCGCTATTTGTGCGCGACAACCGCACCGTAACGCTCACGGAAGCGGGTGAAGAGCTGCGAACGTTCGCCCAACAGACCTTACTTCAGTACCAGCAGTTGCGGCACACCATCGATCAGCAGGGGCCGTCCCTCTCTGGCGAACTGCATATCTTCTGCTCCGTGACGGCGGCCTATAGCCACCTGCCGCCGATTCTCGATCGTTTTCGTGCCGAACATCCGTCGGTAGAAATCAAGCTCACAACGGGCGATGCCGCAGATGCGATGGAAAAAGTGGTGACGGGTGAAGCGGATCTTGCGATTGCGGGTAAACCCGAAACGCTGCCCGGCGCGGTCGCGTTTTCGATGCTGGAGAATCTGGCCGTGGTGTTAATCGCTCCGGCTCTTCCGTGCCCGGTGCGCAATCAGATATCCGTCGATAATCCTGACTGGGCAACGGTGCCATTCATCATGGCCGACCAGGGACCCGTCCGCCGCCGCATCGAACTGTGGTTCCGGCGCCAAAAAATCAGCAACCCGTCGATTTATGCGACAGTGGGCGGGCACGAAGCGATGGTGTCGATGGTGGCGCTCGGCTGTGGCGTGGCGTTGCTGCCGGAGGTGGTGCTGGAAAACAGCCCGGAGCCGGTGCGCAATCGCGTGATGATTTTAGAGCGGAGCGATGAGAAAACACCGTTTGAGCTTGGCGTATGCGCACAAAAAAAGCGGCTGCATGAGCCGCTTATTGACGCGTTTTGGCAGATATTGCCGAACCACTAGCCCGCCAGGAAGAACCTGAACGCCGGGTTATGGGTCTCGTCGTGACAATCGTAACCCAGCTCGTTCAGCCGCGTTTCGAAATCCGGCTCGTGCTCGCCCAGTTCGAATGCCGCTAACACACGCCCGTAGTCAGTACCATGGCTACGGTAGTGGAACAGAGAGATGTTCCAGTGCGTGCCGAGGGTGTGCAGGAACTTCAGCAACGCGCCCGGTGATTCCGGGAACTCAAAGCTGAACAGACGTTCCTTTAACGGCTTCGACGGACGCCCGCCGACCATATAGCGCACATGCAGCTTCGCCATTTCGTCATCAGAGAGGTCCACCACGCTGTAGCCGCCTTCATTCAGCAGGTGGAGGATCTCTTTGCGTTCCTCCAGCCCACGGCTCAGACGCACACCGACAAAAATGCAGGCATCTTTCGCATCGGCAAAGCGATAGTTAAACTCTGTGACGGAACGCCCGCCGAGCAGCTGGCAGAATTTGAGGAAACTGCCCTTCTCTTCCGGGATCGTCACCGCCAGCAGCGCCTCGCGTTGCTCACCCAGCTCGCAGCGTTCGGACACGTAGCGCAGGCCGTGGAAGTTGACGTTCGCGCCGGACAGCACATGCGCCAGGCGTTCCCCGCGAATGTTGTGCTGAGCGATGTATTTTTTCATTCCCGCCAGCGCCAGAGCACCCGACGGCTCCGCGACTGCACGGACATCCTCGAACAGATCTTTCATAGCCGCGCAGATCGCATCGCTGTCGACGGTGATGATGTCGTCGAGATACTCCTGGCAGACGCGGAAGGTCTCGTCGCCAATGCGCTTGACCGCAACGCCCTCAGCAAACAGCCCGACGCGCGGGAGATCCACCGGATGACCGGCATCCAGCGCCGCTTTCAGGCAGGCAGAATCTTCCGCTTCAACCGCAATCACTTTGATCTGTGGCATCAGCTGTTTGATAAGCACTGCAACACCCGCTGCCAGACCACCGCCGCCCACCGGGACAAACACCCGATCGAGATGCGCATCTTGCTGCAACAGCTCCAGCGCCAGCGTGCCCTGCCCCGCAATCACCATCGGGTGATCGAACGGTGGCACCCAGGTAAAGCCCTGCTGCTGCGCCAGTTCGATGGCGCGTGCCTTCGCTTCGTCAAAATTGGCACCGTGCAGGAGCACTTCGCCACCAAAACCGCGAACCGCGTCCACTTTGATATCCGCCGTGGCCACCGGCATCACGATCAGCGCTTTCAGCCCTAAACGCGCGGCGGAAAACGCCACGCCCTGGGCGTGATTCCCCGCTGACGCGGTGATGACGCCGCGTGCTTTTTGCTCTTCGGTTAGCCCGGCCATCATCGCGTAGGCACCGCGCAGCTTAAAGCTGTGTACCGGCTGGCGATCTTCGCGTTTCACCAGGATCACGTTATCAAGACGGGACGACAGCTTGTCCATTTTCTGCAGCGGCGTGACCTGCACAGCCTCATAGACCGGTGCGCGCAGCACCGCTCTGAGATATTCCGCCCCCTCAGGGGCGGCGGATAAGGGTTGTGATTCGGCCATCATTAGCCCCCAAGCTTGGATTTATCGCGCACCGCGCCTTTGTCCGCACTGGTGGCAAGGGTGGCATAAGCGCGCAGGGCGAAGGAGACTTCACGCGGGCGATCTTTTGGCGTCCAGGCTTTATCGCCACGGGCTTCCTGTGCTTCACGACGCGCGGCAATTTCCTGCTCGCTCAGTTGCAGCTGAATGCCGCGATTCGGAATGTCGATCGCAATCATGTCGCCGTCTTCAATGATGGCGATGTTGCCGCCGCTCGCGGCTTCCGGAGAAACATGGCCGATAGAGAGACCGGACGTGCCGCCGGAGAAACGACCGTCGGTGATCAGCGCGCAGGCTTTGCCGAGACCCATAGATTTCAGGAAGGTGGTCGGATAGAGCATTTCTTGCATGCCCGGCCCGCCTTTTGGCCCTTCGTAGCGGATAACAACCACATCGCCCGCCACCACTTTACCGCCCAGAATCGCTTCTACCGCAGCGTCCTGACTTTCGTACACTTTCGCCGGACCGGTGAATTTCAGAATGCTGTCGTCCACGCCCGCTGTTTTTACGATACAGCCGTTTTCAGCAAAGTTGCCGTACAGCACGGCCAGACCGCCGTCCTTGCTGTAGGCATTTTCCAGAGAACGGATGCAGCCTTCAGCGCGATCGTCATCCAGGGTGTCCCAGCGGCAATCCTGCGAGAAGGCCTGCGTGGTGCGAATACCTGCCGGACCGGCGCGGAACATCTTTTTCACCGCGTCGTCTTTGGTCAGCATCACGTCGTACTGCTCCAGCGTTTGCGGCAGCGTCAGGCCGAGAATGTTTTTCACTTCACGGTTCAGCAGACCGGCACGTTCCAGCTCGCCGAGAATACCCAGCACGCCACCGGCACGGTGTACGTCTTCCATGTGGTATTTCTGCGTACTTGGCGCGACCTTACACAGCTGCGGCACTTTGCGGGAAAGCTTGTCGATGTCACTCATGGTGAAATCAATTTCAGCTTCCTGCGCCGCAGCCAGCAGGTGCAGAACGGTATTGGTGGAACCGCCCATGGCGATATCCAGCGTCATGGCATTTTCGAACGCCGCTTTGTTGGCGATATTGCGCGGCAGCGCGCTGACGTCGTCTTGCTCGTAATAACGTTTGGTCAGTTCCACGATGCGAGTACCCGCATTCAGGAACAGCTGTTTGCGGTCGGCGTGCGTTGCCAGCAGGGAGCCGTTACCTGGCTGGGAAAGGCCGAGGGCTTCGGTCAGGCAGTTCATGGAGTTGGCGGTGAACATCCCGGAACAGGAACCGCAGGTCGGACACGCTGAGCGCTCAACCTGATCGCTCTGCTCGTCGGAGACTTTCGGGTCCGCGCCCTGAATCATCGCGTCGACCAGGTCGAGCTTGATGATTTTGTCAGAAAGCTTGGTTTTACCGGCTTCCATCGGGCCGCCAGAGACGAAGATCACCGGAATGTTCAGGCGCAGGGACGCCATCAGCATCCCTGGGGTGATTTTGTCGCAGTTGGAGATACACACCATCGCATCGGCGCAGTGGGCGTTAACCATGTACTCGACCGAATCGGCGATCAGTTCGCGCGACGGCAGTGAATAGAGCATGCCCCCGTGGCCCATCGCGATACCATCATCGACAGCGATGGTATTGAACTCTTTCGCCACGCCGCCTGCGGCTTCAATTTGCTCAGCAACCAGTTTACCCAGATCGCGCAGGTGGACGTGCCCCGGCACAAACTGGGTAAAGGAGTTAACCACAGCGATAATCGGCTTACCGAAGTCAGCGTCGGTCATCCCGGTAGCGCGCCACAGCGCGCGGGCACCGGCCATATTACGGCCATGGGTGGTGGTGGCGGAACGATACTTAGGCATGCTCTTTTACTCCCGTCTGAATATTCACTGGGACGGTGCGTGCCGTCCCAAAATTATGCTTATGAATTAACTTGATCCAACCAGCCCCATTTATCTTCCGTTTCACCGGTGAAGAGGCCAAAGAATGCATCCTGAATACGTTTGGTGACCGGGCCACGACGGCCTTCGCCGACCTGAATACCGTCCACACTGCGAACCGGGGTGATTTCAGCTGCGGTACCGGACATAAACACTTCATCTGCCAGGTACAGGGATTCGCGGGACAGAACCTGCTCACGGACTTCGATACCCAGATCTTTCGCCAGCTTGATGATCGCATCACGAGTGATGCCCGGCAGTGCTGAGGAGGTGAATGGCGGGGTGAACAGAATGCCGTCTTTCACTTCAAACAGGTTTTCACCGGCGCCTTCTGAGATGTAGCCGTTCACGTCCAGAGCGATACCTTCCTGATAACCGTGGCGGCGCGCTTCGCTACCGACCAGCAGGGAAGAGAGGTAGTTACCGCCCGCTTTCGCGGCCGTTGGGATGGTGTTTGGTGCGACGCGATTCCAGGATGAAACCATTGCGTCGATCCCCTGCTCCAGAGCTTCTGCACCCAGATAAGCTCCCCACGGGAACGCGGCAATGATGACGTCAGTGGAGTAACCGGCTGGCGGGTTAACGCCCATGCCCACATCACCCACGAACACCAACGGGCGAATATAGGCGCTGGTCAGATTGTTTTTGCGAAGCACTTCGCGGCACGCTTCCATCAGCTCATCAACGCTCTGAGAGACCGGGAAACGATAAATTTTGGCTGAGTCATGCAGACGCTGCATGTGTTCGCGATGGCGGAACACCACTGGTCCTTTGTGAGAGTCGTAGCAACGGACACCTTCAAACACAGAGGTACCGTAATGCAGGGCGTGAGACATCACGTGTACCGTGGCATCTTCCCAACGAACCATCTCACCGTTGAACCAAATGTAATCAGCTTTCTTCGTCGTCATGTTTTCTTCCTGTCACGCTTAAGCGCGGATTTGTTGTGATGTGGTTGTGCTCTGGCAGATGGCCACATGGGCAACATCTACCAGTTTACTTAACTGGCTAAACAGTAAGTCGACCGACCGTGGACTGGCAACGGTCAATTCGATATTTATGTTCTGGGCATCGGTGGCGGTTTCCATATTCATGGCGCAGATCTGAAAACCACGGTGGCGAACGACGCGCAATACGCGCTCTAATGTTTCTGGATTGAAGCGGGCCTGAACGGCGACCTGATGTTGCATCATGATAATTTCTCCATCATTTGTGCGTTACTGGCGCCAGGTGGCACCAACGGCCAGACATTCTCAAGTTCGTCGATTGAGACATGAAGCAGGTATGGCCCTTCGCTGGACAGCATGGTGTCGAGTGCCGCTTCAACCTGGTCTTTACGGGTGATGTGTTGGCCAGGGATGCCGAAGGCGCTGGCCAGCACGAGGAAATCAGGATTATCAGTGAGGGTAGTTTCGCTGTAGCGCTCCTGGAAAAAGAGCTGCTGCCACTGGCGAACCATGCCTAAACGCTGGTTATCCAGTAACAGGATTTTCAGCGGCAGCTGTTTGCGTTTGACCGTGCCCAGCTCCTGCACGTTCATCATGAATGATCCATCCCCCGAAACGCAGATGACCGTGTCATTTGGGCGTGCAACCTGAGCGCCGACGGCTGCTGGCAGGCCGAAGCCCATGGTGCCTAATCCGCTGGAGGTGATGAAATTTTCCGGTCGGGTGTAGGTCATATGCTGGGCAGACCACATCTGGTGCTGGCCGACATCGGTGGTAACGACGCAGTCAGCTGGTTTGCGATCCGACAGTTGTTTTAACAGCAGCGGTGCGTAAATTGCCTCACCAGGATGATCGTAACGCCAGCTATTTTCCACGCGCATCTGCGCCGTGTGCTGACGCCATTCATTGATGGACAACGGCTGCTGCAACGCCGGTAACAGCGCGTTCAGATCGCCCTGCAACGCCACGTGCGCCTGGCGCAGTTTATTCATTTCGGCCGGATCGATATCCATATGGATCACTTTGGCATTCGGGGCGAAGGTGTTCAGCTTACCGGTCACACGGTCATCGAAACGCGCGCCAACGGCGATCAGGAGGTCGCACTCTTGCACCGCCAGATTTGCGGCCCGGGTGCCATGCATCCCCAGCATGCCGAGGTAATACGGGTAATCCGCTTCAACAGCACCCAGCCCTTTCAGGGTGCAGGTCGCAGGAATTTGCGTTGCAGCGATAAATTCGCGCAGCGCGGGAACCGCTTGCGCCATCCCCACTCCGCCCCCGACATACAGCATCGGTTGCTGCGCCTGGGCCAGCATCTGGCGAGCCAGTTCAACTTCCACCTGCGGGAAAAAGTCATCATTTTCAACGGTGGAGAAGTGCGGTTCTAAATCGCCGACTGCTACCTGAATATCTTTGGGGATATCAATCAGAACGGGGCCAGGACGGCCTGAGTTTGCCACCTGGAAGGCCTCTGCCATGACGCGCGGCAGCTCTTCCAGCGACTGCACCAGGAAGCTGTGCTTGGTGCAGGCCAGGGACAAACCGAGAACGTCCACTTCCTGAAACGCATCGGTACCGATAAACGGTGAGGCAACCTGCCCGGTAATGGCGACGACGGGAACGGAATCCAGCAGCGCATCAGCAAGGCCAGTGATCAGGTTGGTCGCACCCGGTCCTGAAGTGGCCATGCAAACGCCCGTTTTACCGGTCGCGCGGGCAAAACCAATCGCCGCCATCGCCGCGCCCTGCTCGTGTCGGCACAACAGGTGCTCCACGCCGCCGTCATACAGTGCATCGTAAATCGGCATAATTGCGCCACCCGGATAACCGAAGACCGTCTCGACTCCTTGCGCTCGCAACGCATGTACTACCCATTGTGCCCCGTTCATAGTGAGTTCCCCGTCATAAATCTGGAGAAACAGAATTTTGTGCTAGTTGTCATTATCTGCTCCTCATTTAAGTTTTTAGGTCATAAAAAAACCCCCGGACCTTTCGGTGCGGGGGTCTTAGTTCGTTAAGGCTTGTTTTTTAAGCCTTTCCTCGTCCAAGTGCAGCCCCGCACGGTGGGATAATAATCACCACCACGCTAATCACGACCAGGCTAATCACTAGTAGAAGGGCTGTCATTTTGAGTTCTTTTGGCATCTTGTTCGAAGGAATACCTAAAGAGGTATCACAGACATTGAATTAAACACAAGAAATATTTATGACGCGATTGCTTAGCCAGCGAATACTTTCGCAAAAAATGTTTGTTTTATATAAGGAAAATAGAAAATGAATATTTTTCATTTTTTAATAGTGTCTCCAACAGAGAAAACGTCGATTTTTGCGCATTTGCGATCGCTCTTCCGTCATAAAGCAAGTGTGACTTTGTTTCATTAAAAAGCATGAACACGCCTTGTAATGTCTGCAATTGCCGCTAAAAAACCACAAAACAGACTGGCATAGTGACTGGCAAAGGAGACACCTATGTCACTGTCAGTCGTTTATACTCGCGCAGCGTTGGGCGTACAGGCGCCGCTGATTTCTGTGGAAGTTCATCTGAGCAATGGACTGCCCGGCTTAACCCTCGTCGGACTCCCGGAAACCACCGTGAAAGAGGCCCGGGATCGCGTTCGCAGCGCTATCATCAATAGCGGTTATACCTTTCCGGCCAAGAAGATAACCATCAACCTGGCCCCTGCCGACCTCCCAAAAGAAGGCGGGCGATATGATTTACCTATCGCCATAGCGCTTCTCTCCGCCTCTGAGCAGCTTAACGCTCCCCATTTGAATCGGTATGAGTTTGTGGGCGAACTGGCGCTTACAGGCGCGTTAAGAGGCGTTCCAGGCGCAATCTCGGGAGCGTTAGCCGCGTTAAAGTCCGGTAGACATATCATTGTGGCTACCGAGAACTCATCAGAAGTCAGCCTCATTGAGGAAAAGGGGTGCCTGATTGCCGGACATTTACAGGAGGTGTGTGCATTTCTGGAGGGGCGTCATGAGTTGGCTGAACCTGAAGAGAATCGTATCGGTGTGCCGGAACATCTGGAGGATCTTAGCGACATCATCGGTCAGGAGCAGGGCAAGCGAGCACTGGAAATCACTGCGGCTGGCGGGCACAACCTATTGCTGATTGGGCCCCCAGGCACAGGGAAAACCATGCTTGCCAGTAGGCTTAACGGTTTGTTGCCCCCACTGAGCAACCATGAGGCTCTGGAGAGCGCAGCAATCATTAGTCTGACGAATTCCACATCCCTACAGAAGCACTGGCGCAGAAGGCCGTTTCGCTCCCCACATCACAGCGCCTCACTCACGGCGATGGTTGGCGGCGGTTCGATCCCAATACCCGGTGAAATTTCCCTCGCACACCACGGTATTCTGTTTCTGGATGAATTACCTGAATTCGAAAGACGTGTTCTGGATGCCTTGCGCGAACCGATCGAGTCCGGGCAGATTCATATCTCCCGTACCCGGGCCAAGATCAGCTATCCGGCGCAGTTCCAACTCATTGCTGCCATGAATCCCAGCCCATCAGGCCATTACCAGGGCAACCACAACCGGAGTACACCTGAGCAGACACTTCGCTATCTGGGACGACTGTCAGGCCCGTTCCTCGACCGCTTCGATCTCTCGCTCGAAATCCCACTGCCGCCACCGGGAGTGCTCAGTCAGATGAATAACACAGGTGAGAACAGCAGCACCGTACGGGAACGCGTGATTCGAGCCCAGGAACGACAGTGCTTACGTCAGAACAAGCTCAATGCGCGTCTCGATAACGCAGAGATCCGTCAGTTTTGTTGTCTGTCCGAAGTTGATTCACGCTGGCTGGAAGAGACACTGTTGCGGTTTGGCCTCTCAGTACGAGCATGGCAACGCCTGTTGAAGGTGGCGCGCACTATCGCTGATTTGGAGGGGAGTGGTGATATCGCGCGGCAGCATCTGCAGGAAGCGCTAAGTTATCGTGCAATAGACCGTTTGCTGCTGCACCTGCAAAAGATGCTGACGTAAAAAAGGGGCCGCAGCCCCTTTTCACATCATTTCAATCGTCAGATTCGGTGTAGTCTTCTGCACCTTCCATCTGCGGCTTACCGCCGGAGAGAGTATGGAAACGCTTTGGTCGCTTAATGCGAGCCATGTATTTGATCCATACGCGTTCTGCTTCAGATTCTGGCTCACGCTCACCACGGCAAACGGCAACAAACAGTTTTTCGTCTTCAGTTGCAGGCTCACGTTTCCCCAGATCCAGCTCGTTAAAGGCATAACCATGGCGCTCAAGCAGTTGCGCCTCTTTGATGGTGAAATCGCCATGACGAGAGAACCCGCGCGGATAATTTTTATTGTCGAAAAAAACGATTAGTTGTCGTAAAGCTTTCCGCCATCCTACACGCTCCTAATTCTTTGGCCGAGCTATTTATGGCGCGGAGTATTAGTTACGCTTGACAGAGCGTCAAACAAAACATTTAAATCATCACGACAAATAATTTTGCGGAGAAAGATGTGGATACGGAATTGCTAAAAACTTTCCTCGAAGTGAGCAGAACGCGTCACTTTGGGCGAGCGGCGGAAGCACTCTACCTGACACAGTCAGCGGTGAGTTTTCGTATTCGTCAGCTGGAAAATCAACTCGGTGTGAATCTTTTTACCCGCCATCGCAACAATATTCGCTTAACGGCGGCTGGTGAGAAGCTCTTACCCTACGCTGAGACACTGATGAATACCTGGCAGGCGGCGCGAAAGGAGGTGGCACATACTTCCAGATACAACGAGTTTTCTATCGGGGCGAGTGCATCCCTTTGGGAATGCATGCTGAGTCAGTGGCTTACACGATTGTATAAGTCGCACAACAACCTGCAATTTGAAGCCCGAATTGCACAGCGGCAGTCGCTGGTGAAGCAGTTACATGAGCGGCAGTTAGATCTGCTGATCACGACTGAAGCCCCCAAAATGGATGAATTTAGCAGCCAGATCCTGGGACAATTTAATCTGGCACTCTATGCTTCTCAGCCTTCGATGATGAAAGCGGATCTCAGCTATTTACGGCTGGAATGGGGCCCCGATTTCCAGCAGCATGAAGTGGGTTTGATCGCTGCGGATGATGTCCCTTCACTGACGACCAGCTCTGCAGAGATCGCCTGTCAGCAATTAGCCCTTCTCAATGGTTGCACCTGGTTACCCACTCGTTGGGCGGATGACAATCCCGGACTGCATACTGTCTCTGATTCTACAACGCTTGTCCGGCCACTCTATGCGATCTGGCTTCAGAACAGCGACAAGCATGTCCAAATTAAAGATCTATTGAAAATCAATGTGATGGATTAGTTTTGATAGTCTTGCAGGGACGCAAGAAAGACAGGGTTTTTTGAGGTATTTAAAGCAAAAAAAAATCCTTTGCCGAAGCAAAGGATTATATATGGCAGGGGCGGAGAGACTCGAACTCGCGACACCCGGTTTTGGAGACCGGTGCTCTACCAACTGAGCTACGCCCCTAAATCTTCTTGCTATTAAGCCTGCTAGGTAAGCAGGCTTAATATCTTAATAAGTGGCGGAACGGACGGGACTCGAACCCGCGACCCCCTGCGTGACAGGCAGGTATTCTAACCGACTGAACTACCGCTCCACCGAAGACTTCTGTAACCACCGGATTGATGCACCGGTTTACTACTTAATTTGATGCCTGGCAGTTCCCTACTCTCACATGGGGAGACCCCACACTACCATCGGCGCTACGGCGTTTCACTTCTGAGTTCGGCATGGGGTCAGGTGGGACCACCGCGCTAAAGCCGCCAGGCAAATTCTGTATCAACACGCATTCCTGCGCATTAATTAATCTGTATCAGCTGAAAATCGTCTGTCTCTGCTTCGCCAAAACATCTTCGGCGTTGTAAGGTTAAGCCTCACGGTTCATTAGTACTGGTTAGCTCAATACATCGCTGCACTTACACACCCAGCCTATCAACGTCGTAGTCTTCAACGTTCCTTCAGGACTCTCAAGGAGTCAGGGAGAACTCATCTCGGGGCAAGTTTCGTGCTTAGATGCTTTCAGCACTTATCTTTTCCGCATTTAGCTACCGGGCAATGCCATTGGCATGACAACCCGAACACCAGTGATGCGTCCACTCCGGTCCTCTCGTACTAGGAGCAGCCCCCCTCAATTCTCCAGCGCCCACGGCAGATAGGGACCGAACTGTCTCACGACGTTCTAAACCCAGCTCGCGTACCACTTTAAACGGCGAACAGCCGTACCCTTGGGACCTACTTCAGCCCCAGGATGTGATGAGCCGACATCGAGGTGCCAAACACCGCCGTCGATATGAACTCTTGGGCGGTATCAGCCTGTTATCCCCGGAGTACCTTTTATCCGTTGAGCGATGGCCCTTCCATTCAGAACCACCGGATCACTATGACCTGCTTTCGCACCTGCTCGAGCCGTCACTCTCGCAGTCAAGCTAGCTTATGCCATTGCACTAACCTCCTGATGTCCGACCAGGATTAGCTAACCTTCGTGCTCCTCCGTTACTCTTTAGGAGGAGACCGCCCCAGTCAAACTACCCACCAGACACTGTCCGCAACCCGGATTACGGGTCTACGTTAGAACACCAGCCATTAAAGGGTGGTATTTCAAGGTTGGCTCCACGCAGACTGGCGTCCACGCTTCAAAGCCTCCCACCTATCCTACACATCAAGGACCAGTGTTCAGTGTCAAGCTATAGTAAAGGTTCACGGGGTCTTTCCGTCTTGCCGCGGGTACACTGCATCTTCACAGCGAGTTCAATTTCACTGAGTCTCGGGTGGAGACAGCCTGGCCATCATTACGCCATTCGTGCAGGTCGGAACTTACCCGACAAGGAATTTCGCTACCTTAGGACCGTTATAGTTACGGCCGCCGTTTACCGGGGCTTCGATCAAGAGCTTCGCGTTGCCGCTAACCCCATCAATTAACCTTCCGGCACCGGGCAGGCGTCACACCGTATACGTCCACTTTCGTGTTTGCACAGTGCTGTGTTTTTAATAAACAGTTGCAGCCAGCTGGTATCTTCGACTGGTTTCAGCTCCATCCGCAGGGACTTCACCTACACACCAGCGTGCCTTCTCCCGAAGTTACGGCACCATTTTGCCTAGTTCCTTCACCCGAGTTCTCTCAAGCGCCTTGGTATTCTCTACCTGACCACCTGTGTCGGTTTGGGGTACGATTTGATGTTACCTGATGCTTAGAGGCTTTTCCTGGAAGCAGGGCATTTGTTACTTCAGCACCGTAGTGCCTCGTCATCACACCTCAGCGTTAAAAGGTACCGGATTTACCTGGAACCTCCGCCTACATGCTTAAACCGGGACAACCGTCGCCCGGCTAACATAGCCTTCTCCGTCCCCCCTTCGCAGTAACACCAAGTACAGGAATATTAACCTGTTTCCCATCGACTACGCCTTTCGGCCTCGCCTTAGGGGTCGACTCACCCTGCCCCGATTAACGTTGGACAGGAACCCTTGGTCTTCCGGCGAGCGGGCTTTTCACCCGCTTTATCGTTACTTATGTCAGCATTCGCACTTCTGATACCTCCAGCATGCCTCACAGCACACCTTCAACGGCTTACAGAACGCTCCCCTACCCAACAACGCATAAGCGTCGCTGCCGCAGCTTCGGTGCATGGTTTAGCCCCGTTACATCTTCCGCGCAGGCCGACTCGACCAGTGAGCTATTACGCTTTCTTTAAATGATGGCTGCTTCTAAGCCAACATCCTGGCTGTCTGTGCCTTCCCACATCGTTTCCCACTTAACCATGACTTTGGGACCTTAGCTGGCGGTCTGGGTTGTTTCCCTCTTCACGACGGACGTTAGCACCCGCCGTGTGTCTCCCGTGATAACATTCTTCGGTATTCGTAGTTTGCATCGGGTTGGTAAGCCGGGATGGCCCCCTAGCCGAAACAGTGCTCTACCCCCGAAGATGAGTTCACGAGGCGCTACCTAAATAGCTTTCGGGGAGAACCAGCTATCTCCCGGTTTGATTGGCCTTTCACCCCCAGCCACAAGTCATCCGCTAATTTTTCAACATTAGTCGGTTCGGTCCTCCAGTTAGTGTTACCCAACCTTCAACCTGCCCATGGCTAGATCACCGGGTTTCGGGTCTATACCCTGCAACTTAACGCCCAGTTAAGACTCGGTTTCCCTTCGGCTCCCCTATACGGTTAACCTTGCTACAGAATATAAGTCGCTGACCCATTATACAAAAGGTACGCAGTCACCCCATAAAGAGGCTCCCACTGCTTGTACGTACACGGTTTCAGGTTCTTTTTCACTCCCCTCGCCGGGGTTCTTTTCGCCTTTCCCTCACGGTACTGGTTCACTATCGGTCAGTCAGGAGTATTTAGCCTTGGAGGATGGTCCCCCCATATTCAGACAGGATACCACGTGTCCCGCCCTACTCTTCGAGTTCACAACGTGTGCATTTTTGTGTACGGGACTTTCACCCTGTATCGTGCGACTTTCCAGACGCTTCCACTAACACACGCGCTGATTCAGACTCTGGGCTCCTCCCCGTTCGCTCGCCGCTACTGGGGGAATCTCGGTTGATTTCTTTTCCTCGGGGTACTTAGATGTTTCAGTTCCCCCGGTTCGCCTCATGCCACTATGTATTCATGACATGATAGTGTGTCGGAACACACTGGGTTTCCCCATTCGGGTATCGCCGGGTCAAAGGTTCATATCACCTCGCCGACGCTTATCGCAGATTAGCACGCCCTTCATCGCCTCTGACTGCCAGGGCATCCACCGTGTACGCTTAGTCGCTTAACCTCACAACCCGAAGATGTTTCGTAAAACATCATCGTGTCGCGAAAATTTGAGAGACTCGAACACACCGTCATCCTGTTCTTATTACGGAGAACAGACGCAGTGTGTCGTTTCAATTTTCAGCTTGATCCAGATTTTTAAAGAGCAAAACTTCGCAGTGAACCTTTTCAGGTACACTCTGAAGTTTTCTTGTTGTTCGCAGTAAAAGGATGGTGGAGCTATGCGGGATCGAACCGCAGACCTCCTGCGTGCAAGGCAGGCGCTCTCCCAGCTGAGCTATAACCCCATCACAAATGCTAAATCTCTTACCCGTTCATTTCCTGCCAGAACTTACCAAAGGAATGAATTGGTAGGCCTGAGTGGACTTGAACCAC
>Ga0224727_1029_pt1 | contig 15291 bp, 19 predicted proteins | sample IA12soil_B_GH6A_FD_161640 | JGI IMG/M metagenome (GOLD analysis project Ga0224727, IMG submission 161640) | Enriched cells from agricultural soil in Iowa, United States - IA12soil_B_GH6A(-) | ecosystem: Environmental > Terrestrial > Soil > Agricultural land | place: USA: Iowa | collected 2017-05-08 | reverse complement strand
AGACCACCGCGATAATCAGCGTGCCGAAAAGGCTCGGCCGGATGACTTCGCGAGATCCAGCAAGGATTGTGTTAAAACGCTCTTCCCGTGTGAGGATACGCCCTTTCCGTTCCTGTTCATGAGCCAGCAGCCGCAAGCAGTTCTCCACGATAATCACAGCACCATCGATGATGATGCCGAAATCAATGGCGCCAAGACTCATAAGATTGGCGCTGACCTTGTTCTGAAACATCCCCGTAATCGTAAATAACATGGAGAGAGGGATTACGAAGGCCGTGGCAATCGCGGCCTTAAAATTCCCGAGGATAAGAAACAGGATCACGATGACCAGCAGTGCGCCTTCGACGAGGTTCTTTTCGACGGTTGCGATAGTAGCATCGACCAGATGTGTACGGTCGTAGATCGCGCGGGCGACGACACCGTCTGGAAGGGAGCGGCCGATTTGATCGAGCTTGGCGGCAACGCGCTGCGCAACGGATCGACTATTCTCGCCGATCAGGAGCATCGCGGTGCCCATTACCATCTCATTTCCGTTGAGCGTGGCCGCACCGGTCCGTAGATCTTTGCCTTCTCTCACATCCGCGACATCGGATATTCGAACCGGCACTCCATTGCGAGATCCGATAACAATTTGCTTGATCTCATCAATGTTCGCGACCTGGCCTGGTGTCCGGACCAGATACTGTTCGCCATTGCGCTCGATGTATCCCGCGCCCACGTTGGCGTTGTTGGCTGCTAGTGCCGCCATAACTTCGCGAAAACTAAGCTTGTAAGCCATGAGTTGCGCGGGATTCGGAAGCACGTGGAATTGCTTTTCGAAGCCGCCAATCGTGTTGACCTCGACGACGCCCGAGACATTCCGAAGCTGCGGTTTTATGATCCAGTCCTGAATTGTGCGTAGGTCAGTCGGACTATAGGCTTGTCCGTCCGCCTTCTTCGCGCCAGCCTTTGCTTCAACCGTGAAAAGATAAATTTCTCCAAGACCCGTAGACACAGGACCCATCGCGGTCTCGATGCCGGTTGGAAGGAGATCTTTCACGCGCTGAACCCGCTCATTGACGAGCTGCCTTGCGAAATAGATGTCTGTTCCATCCTTAAAGACGACCGTGACCTGACTGAGTCCGTAGCGCGATAACGATCGCGTATTCACCAGATTTGGGAGTCCGCCCATGGCGGTCTCGATCGGAAACGTAATGCGCTGCTCGACTTCGAGCGGCGAGTATCCTGGCGCATTCGTATTGATCTGAACCTGGACGTTCGTGATGTCCGGCACAGCATCGATCGGAAGACGCGTAAAATTCCAAACGCCAAGCCCTGCCATCAGCAGGACGCCGATCATCACTAGCCATCGCTGGCGGACCGAAAAAGATAGGATGCCGTCAATCATCGGACATCTCCAAAGTGTGGATTAGGAAGCCCGACGCCCAAGCAAGAAGCTTTTGCGTATCGTGGATGATGATCGTCACGGCGCAGGAACGAGCCCGGGGATTATCAATGCTCATGAGATGCAGAGCCTTTCGCCAGCTCGGCTTTGACCACGAAGCTGTTCTTCGCGGCGTACTTGTCGCCTTCGAGAAGACCGAAGACGACTTCAACCTGCTCTGGATCGCGGGAGCCCAGTTCCACGTCTCGGACTTCAAACTTGTTTCCGTTTCTCACGAAGACGACATTGCGATTTTCAACGGTCTGTAACGCTTCTGCCCTCACGACGACGGGGACCTCCTTGGCGGACAAGATCAACCGGCCGGAAACAAACAGGCCGGCTCGGAGCCGCAGATCGTCGTTCGATACGACCGCCCGTGCGAGCGCGCTCTGCGTGTCGCTGCTGCCAATGGGCGAAATGTAGGAAAGCTTGGCTTCGATCGGCTTTCCGCCATCTCCTATGTCAATAAGGACTGTGTCGCCGAGCTTTACCCGTGGGAGATCGCGTCGATAGACTGACAAATCGACCCACACGGTCGAGATGTCGGCAACCGTGAAGGCGGGCTTCTGCTCCGACGCGTACTCCCCGAGCGAGATCTGGCGATCAATCACGGTGCCGGCGATGGGCGCCCGCATTTCGTAAACGGTCAGACTCTGATTGCTTTCGATCTTGGCGAGGAGTTCGCCTTTCTCGACTTGGTCTCCAATCCGTTTCCTGATTTCCCGCACGACGCCCGGAAAGCGAGGTGTAACCTGCACCAACGCCTCTTGATTGGGCTGCAGGATGCCATTCAACTGAAGGGCATCGCGCAACGTACCTTTGGACGCGGAGACGATTTCGATGCCTGCGGCAGCGACCTTTGCATCGCTCATTTCGACACCTTCGTCGCCGTGATCTTTCTCCTTTTCAGCCACAGCTTCTTTTTTTGCCGGCGGCGCCGACTTGCCCGGCGCGAAAGCATAAACGCCGGCCGCGAGGACGATCAGCGCGCCAATAGCAATCACGGTTCTAGAAATCGTCGTCATCTTGCGCTCTCCCGCGCCAGTGCAAATGGATTGCCGACCAAACCTTCGATAGTGGCGACGGCGATGTGGAAATTCTGCTGCGCTTCCTGCTCACGCAGGCGCGCTTGGGCGACGGAGGACTGCGCGTCGAGAACTTCAAGAAGGGAGAAGCGCCCCTGCCCATAACCTTCGAGAATTGCATCAGCCGCCTGACGCGACTTCGGGATCGCCGTTTCACGAAGAATGGCGAGTTCGCGTAGCGCGCCCTGAAGGGAATCGTAGGCTCGTCCCGCGATCACGATCAGCGCGTTGCGATTCGCCTCGCGCTCGGCGCGGGCCTTCGCGAGGCTCTCCTGAGCGGAGAGAATGTTTCCCTGGTTCTGATCGAACACAGGAATTGCGGCCGAGATGCTCAACCGTACAGCATTATCAGCGGTCTCATTGTAGTGACGCCATCCTGCGCCGACACGCAAGTCCGGATACGGCCGCAGTCGCGCCTGCAGGAGTTCGGCATTTCGCTGCGCATAAACCGCGGTCCAGCGTACCAATTGGGGATTGGCATCGATCGCCGCGACGACGGCGCCGAACGATGGTGGACGCCCCGTGGCATCAAGCCGCCCAGAGACCGACGAAAACTTCGCCGTCGTATCACCCATCAGCACGGCGAGTTCGCGCCTTGCACTAGCCAGAAGTGATCGCACCCGCTCGCGATCGGCCTTGACCAGTGAGGATGCGACCTCTGCCCGCCCGGTCTCTGCCTGCGATGACGCGCCGGCCTCGACCCGCCGCTGCAGCAGAGGAGTTATCCTGTCGATCTGGCCAACCTGCTCATCGAGGATCTGAATCCTGCGCTGAGCTCCAAGCACGCTCAGGTAGGCAACTGCCGTTTCGGAAAGCACCTCGAGGCGAATGGCCTTGCGCTGAATCTCCGCTGTATCAACACCGGCCTGGCCCACGGCGATGCGCGCTTCCCGCTTGCCGAACAATTCAAACAATTGGCTGATCTGCAAGGTGCTTTCCGCAGATCGGGTGCCGCGGTAGGCGCCGGAGCCCAAGGAGTTGTCCAGTTCAAAGGACACCTCCGGATTAATCAATGCACCAGCCTGTATGCGCTGACCGGATGCGATGCCCACATCGCGTTCGGCCGCGGTCAGGCGAGGATTTGCAGCCAAAGCGCGTTGCAGCGCTGTCTGGAGCGACAATGTCTGGGAGTACGACACGCCTGAGAGCCAAGGGCTTACAAGCAGTGCCAACGCGCACGCAATCCGCGTGGCGACGCTTCTAATCGACATGAAAATAAGAACCTGCAGAACGGCCGAGCTAAGGCGCTTACGCGCCCGGCGAATGCATTCAGGTCAGGAATTTGGGTGGGGGCGTATCAAGCTCCGGGACTCGATCCGGAGGGCCAACCTTTGCATAATCCAAAGGCAGGATCCCAGGCTTAACATTGACTGATAACTGAGACGGCTCGGATATTGATACCGAGAAGCAGCCGTGGCAGTGATGGTCGGCCAAAGCGCCACCGCTAGACGGCGCGTCACCCTTATCAGTTGAAGCGAGTGCCACCGCAGGCTGAGACGAATTAAACGTGTTAACGTCCGCGTCATGATGCAGCAAAGCACCGAAAATGTAAGATAGCACCAACACAACAACGACCATCCCGCGCGGCGTGCGCAGGCGGCTAGTGTTGTTCCTGGTGCTATATTGTAACAAAATCACAAGTCCGGTTGACACTATTCTCTTATCTACCATGCATGACGAAGGAATGTCGACCCGCAATAATATTACATTGTTTCGAGGGTGACTGCGAAAAGTTGCAAGAACTCGGAGTTCCTCGCCGGCGGGACTTCAGCTAACGACCCGTTCGATACAGCAAAAATCTTTTCAACGCCGTCCTTTTGGAGATACGCAGTATGGACAAAGCCATTCGATACGCTCGTTCCGGCAACGTTTGCCGTAAAACCGTTGACCATTTTTCGCAGTATTCTCGCGCACGACTTGCCGGAAGGCATCCGTCCGCAGCGGAGCGATGCTCACTATTCGCTCAGAGGGTCGATGATGTTCAGCTGCGAATGTGCCCTGGTGCGCGCAGGCTGCAAAGAAAAGCCCGCAATTGCTGCGGGCTTTTCTACTTTACGCGCGTCCGCAGCCATCAACTCTGACACGCCGCTGGTTCCTCAGACAGGAATGCAGGTTCATCGCGCCGAGGGTTAATGGTGTCCGTGATGTCCGTGATGATGTCCGCCAAAGTGGCCGCCTCCGAAACCAAATCCGATGCTCGGTCCGCCACCATAGTAGTATGGTTGTGGAGCGTAGTATGCCCGCGGAGCGTAGTACCCCCCTGGCGCGTAGGCATAGCCCCCGTGGTGACGGCGGTGGTGGCGCGAATGATGACGATGATGACGTCGATGCTGTGAACTGAACTCGGTCGACTGCGCAGTATCAAGCACGGCTTTTTTTCTAGCCGAATTATCTGCGGCATTCGCTGAGGAGGATCCGAGCAGCGCCGCTGCACTAAGGATGATCGCGATAGCCAATCGTCTCATTAAGATAACTCCTAACTCTGGACATGTTGAGGTCAATCAATCTACGGGTTTATGGTTCCTGCGACAGATTGACTTTCTCTGCCCGAAGTTCCGTCGCGTTTGATGCGGAAGCCGGGTAATACGATTTCGCAGGCCCAACCCGAAAGATGTTGCTCGAACGGTCGTACTGCAACTTGGTGGAATTCTCGGTCCGACCTCTGTGCCTGTCGCAAATCAAATCCGAACAAATTTGTGATGCAGTCCGCCGAGGATTGGACGGCGCCCTGCTCTCTGAACAGGGCGCAATGTCGGTGCATCCTTCTCTAGGGACAAATGCGTCCGTACCTCATTGTAGTAATTCATGTAAGATTGCAGCACGTGGCGAAGATGGCGTTCGCCTAATATGACGATATGATCGACACATTCCCTGCGGATCGAACCGATCAGCCGTTCAGCATAACCGTTTTGCCATGGAGAACGCGGCGACGTCGGTCGATCGCGAATGCCCATTGATCGAAGTCGTCGGATGAAGACCTCGCCATAGGCCCCATCCCGATCACGGATCAGATAGCGGGGAGCTTGCTCCCAGCCGCAAGCTTCCGTGAGTTGATTTGCGATCCATTCCGCGGTCGGATGCGCGGTGACGCCAAACCATAGGATCTGTCGTCGACCATGTCCCATAATCAACAAGCCATAGAGCAGCCGAAACGAGATGGTCGGTACGACGAACAGATCCATCGCGGCGATGCCGTCGGCATGATTGCGGACAAATGTCTTCCAGCCTTGAGACGGCGAGCGCCTTCCCTTTGCCATGTACTTCGCGACGGTGGTTTGTCCGACCTCAATGCCGAGCTTGAGCATCTCACCATGAATCCGGGGGGGCGCCCCACAGCGGATTAGCAATGCTCATCCCGCGGATAATCTGGCGCATTTCCAGCGGCACCGTCGGCCGACCGCCACGAGGTCGCGACTTCCAGCGCCAGTACGATCTGAACCCAGCGTGGTGCCAACGGACAATGGTGTCCGGCTTCACGATCGCCAGCGCATCGCAAATCTTTGGAAACAACCGATAGAGACCAACGAATACCATTCGGTCAACGGCGCAGAAGGAGAGTTTCTTTGGGGCAGTCCGCCGCAGAACGTTTATCTGCTGCCGTAGCACCCAAATCTCTGCCTCAAGCGCTGCCCGCGACCGGATCAGATCGACGACCATCCAACCAATGAGCCTGCAAAGATCCCTCATCACACAACAGCATCGCCCAATTCTCGATCAACCGCCAGCCAGATTAGGTTTGCGACAGGGACACATATCTGCAGCGCGCGACCGGCTATCCAGTCTCACTTAATTACACGCAGAACCTATCAAGAAATGACAGCCCTCCTAACCTCGGGACAGCTTCGATCTGCGGATTCCCGTTCGTGGCGACAACTCGGAGGTCGACGCAATCGCGCGAGCGCAAGACTTCCACAAAAGCCTACACCCTTCCGAAACAATTGTGACCAACGCTGAGGGGAGCCGTCATCGCGGCTTCCGATCCTAAAACGCAACTAGTTGGTTCAATCGTTTTCCGGGGAAACACCAGCAGCAGTCCAACTGAGGGCGAGAGCTTCAGCTTTGCCGGAGCAACCACAGCGAGCGCAATACGAGTGTTGTCTTATCCTGAACGGATTGCCGGTATCATCTACGCCACGTTTGATACTCGGCATCCTTGGTCTGGCAAGGTTCGTGAGCTTCGCAATCGGACGCACCACCCAAGGTGCGACGCCTTGGCGTACAGTCTGATTATGAACTTATCATTGCAATTGAAGATTCTCTACTTACTGACCATGGCGCAGAGCAGAAATTTTCGTGCTGGGGCGAAATCCGGGGTGACGTTTGGCAATACGATTTTCATTTCCTTGTTCATCTCCAGGCCGTCTAATTGCACTGTCGCTAGGGTTCCGTTTTCGATCTCATCACATACGGATGCCGCCCGAACAGTGAAGCGCTGCTCGAAGATTCAAAACCCTTCGCCTCCTGCATCAGGAAGATGTAAGGCTTACGGATACGGAATTCGCGACCATGCGCTGCGATTATTTGATGGCCTCAGATGCTTTGGCCAAGTGCGCCAAATCCTATGAGGTTATCCGGACGCCGGACGCGCAAATAGCTTCTGACCACTATCCGCTGGTTGCAACTTTCCAGGTGCCGTCATGATCCTTGCCGAAGAACAGACCGACCTGAACGCCGCCTTCCGGCGTGCGGTGCTTATCGTTGCCGCTCTCAACCTGGCCTATTTCGGTATTGAGTTCGCAGTTGCCCTTGCGATCGGCTCTGTTTCGCTGTTTGCCGACAGCGTTGATTTTCTAGAAGACGCCTCGGTAAACCTGCTCATCGTGCTGGCGCTGGGTTGGTCGCTTAAAGCGCGTGCGCGCCTCGGCATGGCGCTCGCGATCATTCTCCTGGTGCCGGGTCTCGCAACGCTTTGGACAGCCTTTGCGAAATTTTCGGTGCCTGTGCCGCCCTCTCCTTTTCCGTTGACCGTGGCCGGCTCTGGCGCGCTGTTGGTGAACCTGTCCTGCGCATTCATGCTCGTGCGCTTTCGCCACCAAAAGGGAAGCCTGACCAAGGCAGCTTTTCTGTCGGCCCGCAACGACGCATTCGCCAATGTAGCCATTATCGCAGCAGGGCTCGTCACTGCGTTCCTTTGGTCGTCGGCTTGGCCCGATCTTGTGGTTGGCCTTGGCATCGCAGTGATGAATGCCGATGCGGCCAGAGAGGTGTGGCAAGCGGCTCGCGAGGAACATAGGGCGCAGGCGTGATGTGCAATGTTTGACGGCCTAAGCTGCAAAGGGTAGAGTTAGAAAGTCAGATGGGGATGGAGTCCCCCGATACCCGCCCGTCGTGGGCTGATGACTCCTGCTGAGTTGGGGCTGCAAAGCCCCGTCGCGGCGGGAGCATGTTCAAAACCCGCCATTGGCGGGTTTTTTGTTGCTCTGGAGACAAACCAAGGGCGGCCACATGAGTACTCCGGCACAACAACTTCGCGAATTCGTCCGGCTTATTGCCGATGATGACTTTACCGTTTCCATTCTCGTCGTCGTGGTCGTCGGCTGCTTTTTCGCATTCGGACTTGGCGCACCTGACGATCTGGTGGGCGGCATTCTCGTACTTGGGCTGGTTACCGCGGTCGTCGAAGCCTGGATGCGCGCGGGGAATCGAAAGTGATGATGCAAGGTTATTGGATTGTTTTTCTCGGCGCGGGTATCGGCGGCGCGCTGCGGCATGGTGTGAATGTCTGGTCGGCTCGCGCCTTCGGCCTGGGATTTCCATACGGTACCTTCACCGTCAACATTGTAGGATCTCTCGCGATGGGCCTGCTTGCTGGCTACTTCGCCTTTAAAGGCGATGCCTCGCAACCGTGGCGGCTGTTTCTGGCAACCGGCATCCTTGGTGGGTTCACCACATTTTCATCGTTCTCGCTCGACGTGGCGGTGCTGTATGAGCGCGGGGAGCTTGCAATGACGGCCTTCTATGTATTGGCGTCGGTCATCGTGTCGGTGGTCGCACTGTTTGCAGGGATGTGGGCAATGCGGAGCCTGATGTCATGAAAGCGTTTTCCTTGAGCTGGTTAAGACGAGCCGCCTTATCGGTCGGCACTATCGGCATGCTTGCTCTCGGGTGGGCGGGCTATCTTCAGTTGAGCGGCAACTTTCACGTCGTGGATAAAGGCATACTGTACCGCTCCGCGCAATTGGACAACAGCCAGCTAAAAAACAAAATCGAAAACTATGGCATCCGCACGATCATCAACTTGCGGGGCGAGAATCCTACGCGAGCTTGGTACGTGGAGGAAATGAAGGCGGTAAAGGCAACCGACGTGCATCATGTTAATTTTGCGCTGTCGTCCGGCAAGGAGCTTACCAAAACCCAAATCGAACAGCTGATTGCTCTCCTGCGAGACTCTCCGCGTCCGATCCTGGTGCATTGCCAGGCTGGGGCTGATCGCAGCGGGTTGGTATCAGCTTTATACGAACTACTGGTGGCCAAACGATCTACGGCGGAAGCTGCTGCACAGCTGTCGTTTCGATACGGTCATTTTCCCTGGCTGCGCAGCAGCACCGCTGCAATGGACCGAACGTTCGAGCGTGTATCGCGCGGTTTGCCTGCAATAGAAAGTGACTGAGAGGCCAGGTGACTCGTATCAGCAATGCCAGAACTATCGCCGATATCGAATTTGTGATCGATGCGCCCAGCATCGGGAGCGAGATAAATGCCTGGGTAGCTCACGGGGTCGAATGTCAGCGCGACCGACATCGTTTCAACGGGCAAGGTTACTCCTTTAGCTTGGATGTATTGAGTCTGCGCCTTGTTGAAACGCGCCATCGTTGGCATGTCGTCATCATTAGTGAGCTATGGGGTTTCGCAGGAACGACATCGGAAGCACGAAGAACACAATCATTAAAGGTATTAAAAGGAAAACCCTCGGATGTCCTTGCCTGGATGCGGCGGCACAGGTCTGCAAAGCTTGAACCCGATCGCCCCCCTCTGCGGATATCAGATTGACAACGCGTACCAGAAAAATCGTACCAGAAAAATCGACTGGGAGTGTTGGCTGCATGAGCATGGTTGCAAGAAAAAGACTGTTAGTGTTGGCGCGTCACGGACAGAGTGAGGGTAACCAACAGAACATCTTTACGGGCTGGCGGGATTTGCCCCTGACGGTTCAGGGCGAACGGGAAGCCCGAGAGGCCGGAGTAAGTCTTGCCGAAAAAGGTATTTTTTTGACGCAGCATTCACTTCCACCCTGAGTCGTGCGAGCCGAAGCTGTGAACTGATGCTGGCCGAAATGGGCCTGGCCTCTGTACCGATCGTTTCAGACGCCGCGCTGAATGAGCGGGATTACGGTGCACTGACAGGGCTAAATAAAGATGAGGCACGACAAAAGTTTGGCCCGGAACAAGTTCATCTATGGCGGCGTTCATTTGCGGTTTCACCTTCTGGTGGGGAGAGCCTCCGCGACACTGTAGCTCGCGTGCTACCCTTCTACGTGGTGCACATTCTGCCAATTATTATGCAGAGTAATGCGGTGCTTATCGTGGCGCACGGCAATTCGCTGAGGGCGCTGCTCCTGGTCCTTGAGAAACTCTCCGCTGATGAAATAATGCAAGTGGAACTTAAGACAGGTGAGATGCGATGCTACGAACTGGGAAGTAACACACAGCAGGTTGACCCTCTCTAGAACATCGGGAGCAAGACGCTGCTCGCGGCCAGGAAGATAGAACCAGGATAGCTTCTCGAAATACTCTGGATGCTCGAGAAAGAAGGTTATGTAAGCGAGCGCCATTTTCCGCAGATTGACGAGTACGGTTTGATCTCGATCAAATGCTATACGAATCCGATCAAGGTCCTGTGCGTCCGACAGTAACGGATCGAGAATTCCATAACCCATCATTACGCGAATCTGGAATGTAGACGCCAGATAGAGAAGTCACTGTTGGCCCAGATAGAGATGTCACTCTCCACGGTTTCAGCTGGGGAGTATTGGGCCGATGACGGTGATTGCGATGAGCCGGACGGAGATCGACCGGATGAGCGTGTTGCAGGATCTGGCGGCGAACAGGATCAAAGTTGCGGACGCCGCAGCGCTGATGGGGCTTGGCCGGCGTCAGGTATTTCGGCTGGCGAAGGCCTATGACCAGCATGGCCCGGAGGCCCTGGTCTCCCGCCGCCGCGGCCGGCCGAGCAACCGCTGTTATCCGACAACGTTGCGCGCCGAAGTCATCGGCATCATTCGGGAGCGCTATTGCGACTTCGGACCGACGCTGGCTGCGGAGAAGCTGGCGGAGCTGCACGGGATTCATCTGGCGCGCGAGACGCTGCGGCAATGGATGATGGCGGCGGGCCTGTGGAAGGATCGCCGGGCAAGGTTGAAGCCTGTGCATCAGCCGCGGTATCGGCGCGATTGCCTGGGCGAGTTGATCCAGATTGATGGCTCGGAGCACTGGTGGTTCGAGGGCCGCGGACCACAATGCACCCTGCTCGTCTACATCGACGATGCCACCAGCCGGCTGATGCATCTGCAGTTTGTCGAGAGCGAGAGCACCTTCGATTATTTTGCCGCGACCCGCGCTTATCTGGAGCGCTATGGCAAGCCGGTGGCGTTCTACTCCGACAAGCATGGCGTATTCCGGGTCAACAAGAAGGATGCCGCCTCCGGCGATGGCATGACCCAGTTTGGCCGGGCGCTGCACGCGCTGAATATCGACATCATTTGTGCCAACTCCTCGCAGGCCAAAGGCCGCGTGGAACGGGCCCATGGCACGCTGCAGGATCGGTTGGTGAAGGAGATGCGGTTGGGCGGCATCGATACCATTGCGGCCGGCAACGTGTTCCTGCCGGCCTTCATGGAGACGTACAATGCGAGATTTGCCAAGGCACCGTTCGACGATCGCGATATCCATCGTCCGCTGGCCGGGCATGACGACCTCGACGATGTCTTTGCCTGGAAGGAAGAGCGTTCGGTCTCGGTGAACCTGACGCTGCAGTACGACCAGGTGCTGTTCATGCTGGAGCCGACCCCCATCGCCCGATCGCTCGCCCGCAAGCGGGTTACGGTGATTGACTACCCCGACGGACGGCTGGCGATCCGGCACCACGGCGTCGATCTGCCCTATCGCACTTTCGATAAGCGGCCGCAGGTCAACCAGGCCGCGATCGTCGAGAACAAACGCCTCGGTCCGATCCTGGCCTATATTGCCGAACAGCAGAAGCAACTCGACATGTCCCGCTCGGCCAAGGCGCCGCGCCGCCGCGGCCAGAAGAACCACATGTTCAAGATCGGATAGATCCCGTGACCGTCACCGGCGGCGCGTTGCGCAATATGAAGGCTTCATGCGCCGCCCGCTTCCGCCAGATTTCAACCTCTAACCCGTAGAAAGGCGGCTATCCTGCTCCCCATCGAGTGACATTTCTAACTGGCGCAAATCGTGACTTCCCTAAATGGCGGCGACATGGAATGCAGGCGCCAAATGATACTGTACAACGTTGTAAGAAATATGCTCGTGAGGCTGAGCCCGACCGCACGTGCTAAATGCAAGTGTGCGACGTTCAACAGCGATCAAGGCTCAAGATGCATGTCTAACGTTTCTTGCGCCCCTTCCGAAGCGTAGTGGGCGGCTTTTCGGTTGCTTTTGGAACGGCCAGAAGGTCGGCGACGGGTACGTCCAAGGCCCTTGCCAACCTCTCTAAAGTCTCTGCGGTCGGATTTTCGATCCCACGCTCGATTCGCCCAACGTATGACCTGTCTACACCAGCATCCACCGCCAGCGCTTCCTGCGACAGGCCGCGCCTAACCCGCAGTTTTCGGACATTCCAGGCCACGAGCGCTGTCGCTTTCATAAGCGAAACAAACGACTTGGCGGCTCATTAAAACACGCACTATAATGTCCCTATTATATATTTGGGGCAGTTGTGCGCATTCGCATTCATCGTGGGACGAAGGAGATCGGCGGGACCTGTGTCGAGCTAGCGGCCGACGGTGGCCGAATTCTACTGGACCTGGGATTGCCGCTGGACGGCGATGCGGACGAGGTCAGCGTCCATCCGTCGGTAGACGGACTTGCAGGCGGCGGGGATTTGCTGGCTCTGGTTCTGTCCCACGGTCACGTCGATCACTGGGGACTGGCTCATCTCGCCGGACCTGAACTGCCGGTCGCCCTTGGCGCTGCAACGCACCGCATTCTGAAGGCTGCAGCCCCGTTCGTGCCCAGGCCCTACGTGCCTGCGTCGCCGATCGAGTTCACAAGCGGTACGCCGTTGCGGTTTGGCCCGTTTCGGGTGACGCCACATCTGGTCGATCATTCCGCCTATGATGCTTATGCCCTTGAGGTGGAAGCTGACGGCCAACGCCTGTTCTATTCCGGCGATATCCGAGCCCACGGCCGCAAAGCCGCATTGTTTGAACGCCTTGTAGCGCATCCTCCACGATCCATCGATGTGATGCTGATGGAAGGATCGAGCTTCGGTCGCCTCAACCCCGATCACGTCTTCCCAACCGAGACCGAAGTCGAGCAGCGTCTAGTCGATGTGTTTCAGGCAACGGACGGCTTGGCGCTGGTCGCAGCCTCGGCGCAAAACATCGATCGCATGGTCAGCCTGTATCGGGCCTGTAAGCGCACCGGCAGAACGCTGATCATCGATCTCTATGCCGCCGAGATTCTTCGCGCGACGGAGAACGCCAGTATCCCTCAATCGGACTGGCCACATATTGCGGTGTACGTCCCGCAGTATCAGCGCATCCGAATCAAGCGCAGCAGCCGCTTCGACCTGATCGATCCTCACAAGACTAACCGAGTTTTCGTGGAGCGACTTGAGGACCTGGCGCCTCGGGCGGCGATGCTCTTTCGACCAGCAATGCTGCGCGATCTCGATCATGCCGGCTGTCTGTCCGGCGCACGCGCCATCTGGTCGCAATGGGATGGCTATCTCAAACAGGAGCGCGGCCTCACCCTCCTCGCCGAACTTGAGACACGGGGTATCCCACTGGACCACGCCCATACCTCCGGCCACGCCAGCATTCCCGATCTGAAGCGATTGGCCGAGGCCATCCAGCCCAAAGTGCTGGTGCCGATCCATACCTATGAGCCGGAGCAGTTTCCGGCGCATTTCCAGGCCGTCAGTCTCAAGAACGACGGCGAATGGTGGGACGTCGCAACATGACCATTCAGCAGACGCCCTCAAGCTACGGTGTGAGTAAGGCCTTCCTCGATGCGCTCGATAATCTCGCTCAGAAGCCATCGTGGTGGCGCGACGTTTTGCTACGGGACGACGTGTTCATTGCGGTGCGCGCAAACTCGCTCAATGTCTATCACCGGGGTGCCTCGATCTTCCGAATCGACGATGGCGGAGACGGCCGACTTATTCCCTGGACCCATACTAAATACCTGATCCGTCAGCAGCAGGTGCTGGCTCAGCTTCATCACGATGGACACTTTCAACCATCCGATATCGGTTGGTCGCAATACGCTGGCCCATCGACACTCTCCGACATGATCCGCTCGGCCACCGATCTTGCTGGAGCTGAAAAGAGCGGATTGCATCCGCTGATCGTCGGCAGTTCAAAAGTGATCGACGTCGAACTGTCGCTGCTGCGGGCAAACTCTTCCATAGACGAAAGTCTGGCAGACACTGATGCCCATTCAGCGGGCGCCCCGCCGATTGATCGGTCTCAGGACCGGCTGGATGTCGTGACAGTCGAGAACCGTGGCGGCAAGCCATTCATCGTTTTCCATGAAGCGAAGCATTTCAGCAATGCGGCCTTAAGAGCCAAGGGCGAACCTGCCGTTCTGGCTCAGATCGTGCGTTACCAGACAACGCTTAGGCAGCATGATGCAACACTCCGACAGCGCTACGTCGCTGTCTGTCAGGCCCTGGTCCGTCTCCACACCATGCGAACTGCGGCCCGCGCTGCCTTTCCCGCAAGCCGACCGCTACTCGAACCCGATCCCCTAATCGCCGCCGTCGCCTCAGGTCAGGTCCAGGCCGAGATTGACGCTGATCCCCGGCTGATTGTGTTCGGTTTCGATGGCGATCAGCGCGATGGGCGCTGGGAACGGGACGCCAAACGGTTACGAGACTATCAGCCAGCCCTCAAAATCAGAGCGATCGGAAACACCCGCTCAGCGCGTGACTTCTTCTAATGTCGCGACACCCGGGTTCCAAAATGCGGCTTTCGGGAGACACTCGGCCTTTCTTTGCAAAACACCGCAATTCCTCGGGGCCTCATTTGAATCTAGGGAGCACGGGCTGTCCGTGCCTTTAATCTGGGATTCTGCATGAAGGTTATTGCCTATTACCGCGTCCGACCGAACGAGCCCGCGCACTCTGATATTGCACTGCAAGAACAACGTGAAGCCGTCAAAACTTGGATCGAAGGCCATCAGGCGGCTGTCCAGACCGAATACGTCGAGCCTGAAACTGACGGCTTCTCGCGCCCGCAATTGCGGCAAGCCATGGAGGACTGCAAACAGGCCGGCGCCACGCTGCTGATCGCGCGTACAGAAGCTATCGGCAGCGGTGCAGAGTTTTCTCCGCGGATTTCGAGTATTCCGGTGGCCTTCGCGCCGGAGCCATCGCGCGAGCGCGGCTATGTCAGCGTCACGCCAGAAAAAGCGCCGCCGGACCTCACCCTGTATTTTCCGGACTTCCGCAGCCTGAAGACCATGCCGGTCTATCTGTGCAATGGCACGGATGCGGCCATTCGCACCATCACGGTCAGGACGATCGGCCTGACTTCGAGGTTCACAACGCCAAATCCGACCATCGCTGACGAATCTGGCTCCGCATCCGAACAGCCTT
>Ga0224727_1026_pt1 | contig 15681 bp, 16 predicted proteins | sample IA12soil_B_GH6A_FD_161640 | JGI IMG/M metagenome (GOLD analysis project Ga0224727, IMG submission 161640) | Enriched cells from agricultural soil in Iowa, United States - IA12soil_B_GH6A(-) | ecosystem: Environmental > Terrestrial > Soil > Agricultural land | place: USA: Iowa | collected 2017-05-08 | reverse complement strand
GGCAACGCCACCGATCCAACAGGAAGTACAAAGTGCACCGAGATAGATATTCTCCGTGAACGGTTCGGACGGCTTGGCGTACCGATTCTTGGCGGACTGCCGATTGGTCACGGCAAAAACCCAAGAGCTCTTCCTATTGGCACAAAAGCCGTACTCGATGCAAACGCAGGAATACTCAGCGTTACAGCGGGCGTACAGTAATGGGCACTAAGATCGCCGCTGTACAGGCGCAGGATATCCAGGGTGATATTACTGCGTCTTTGCACGTCGTTAGTAAAGCGGCCCGGCGGGCAGACAATGAGAATATAGATATCCTTTGCTTTCCAGAGTGCTTTCTTCAAGGGTACACCCTCGACAAGCAGGAAACAGCAGAGCGTGCATTTGGCGTTGCTTCTCCCGAGTTCAAAAAAGTACTCGATACCCTAAAAAGACATAAGGTAACGATTATTCTTGGTTTGATTGAAGAAGATGCAGGTAGGCACTACAATACGGCTGCCGTTATTCAAGGCGGCAAACTGCTTGGCGTATATCGTAAAGTCCACTTGTTCGAGCAAAACTTTCAACCCGGCACAGCCTATCCTGTTTTTACAGTGGGCGAGTTGCCGTTTGGCGTAAATATTTGCTATGATGCGCGTTTTCCGGAGGGCCCCAGAGAGCTGGCGACGCATGGTGTAAAGGTTATATTTTATCCGCTCAACAACCGTCTGCCGCACAAAAAGGCCAAGAGCTACCGCGACAAACACGTGCCCAACCTTATAGCACGCGCCCAGGAAAGCGGCTGCTGGGTAGTTTCATCTGACGTAGCGGGGCAGGATGAATCGCACACCAGCTACGGGTGCACAGCAATCGTTAACCCGCAGGGTAAGGTGGTTTCGCGCGTATCAGAGCTTACGTCTGGCATGGTCGCCATCGAGCTCGCTTAAAGGGGGAAGGAGATCCCCGTTTGGTGACTACTAAGCAACCCTGCCGTAAGTATTAGGGTGAAATCGGTGCCGCTTACTCTCTTTAGTGGTGGTAAACTCAATGACTGCATACCGCACCGCATAGCCAAAGGTCGAACCAGCTCTATCAAAGACGAGACCCTTCCGGAGCTCATCGACAGTGCTTGCGTCAACAGGGATAGTGTGGGCGCCGACCAAAGATTGAGAGTCTTTTTTTACAATCCAGTGAAGTGGCAAAAGATTATATCCTTTAAAGATACCGACAGCTTCCTGCGCAACGTCCGCAAGGGTATTCATAATATAATCCGTTTCAAATACAACATAGTAGTGATCTTTGATCGTGCAAAGATAATACAGATCTTCTGGATTTTCTCCTCGTTCCATTTCTACAGAATAGAAAGTGAAGCGAGATACTTTATCAGTATCAATGTACTTGTCGAGGATGGAGCGAACCGAATCAAACATAGTTCTTTATTATAATATGTCTCGCAATAATCTGTAGATATCAAATGATCTCTTAACAGCCCTTAGTGAGCACACTTCGCGACTATTGAAGTTTATTTTGTAGGCTTTTATGCATTTTATAAATAATAATTCCGTCTACAATCAATACACTGGCTAGTATACCAATTAATGTTGTGTATATATAATTGGATGCCCTCCAACTATCTAAGGCCTTTTGATACCTTACGCCGCAACTTAGATCAGCCTCCCCGATTATACCGTCATGGTAGGTCACATCTGCACATCCCGAATACGTCGAAATCTTTGGCTTATTCGCTCCATTGGCACTTAGCAGAGAGGTATTAATGCCAATTCCAATAAGTGAAATGGCCGCTATTGTGATGAAGACTCTGGAAAATAATCTCTTGTTGAACCCTCGCTTTTTAGTCATAGCCTTATAATAACAAAAAGCCTCCAGAGTGAGACTTTATTATATTTATGCTTGGCATCCCCTAGTGGACGAACTGCGCAACTTTACAAGCTCCTAGTGTAAGCCCGTCAGCGACGACATAGCTCCTCTAATCCTATAAGCTGCGTCGATTAAACGTCTTTGCTCATCCGAAGGTATCATACCTCCAATCGTGCCATAACGGGAATTTACCGTTTTTTGATATTCTTTTATAATCATGAGCAGCGAATCGTCATTAACAATCTCTTGAAATAACGTGATTTTGGGGGCATACTCTTTTAGAATTTTGACGGTATCATGACTGTAGTTACGGGGATTAAATAGAGGATCGTGAAAGGCGGCCATAGCTTTAACATTAAGCTCGATCGCAAGGCCGGCAATAAAAGGATCGACAATCATAAAATCAGATGCCATCTCCTCTGAATGTTCTTTTAGAAATTCATAGGTATTTATCCAAGCGGTACCAGCGTGATAAAAACTACTCCATAGCGGCATTGTAGGCATTGCCTGATGAATATCCGAGAATCGTGTCTCCATCCCTACATTTTACTCTCGGTTCGATAATTATGTAATATTTTTAGTATACTAGTGAGTATATGGAATGGCTTTCACTAATCGCATCAATCCTCGCCCTAGCAATCTCTACCATTGTTGCTATCAAATCTTGGAGTAAAAGTAGAGTTATATACAGCCTTGAAGAGTTTGTGTTACGAAGAATAAATGGAACAAGAGATGATGCCAACGATAGAGGATTTACGGCAATAAATGAGAAATTAAAAACTGGCCGTTACGTCATCGAATCAATCCAAGAACGTAAGGACGGCGACTGGGCTATACTGATTGCTTGTATCAAGAAATAATCACAGACTCAAGCCAATCTAAAAATCTAATACTACTATCGACAATTTTAAACACACTACAGAGGTAAAGCCTCTAAACACTTACTCTGTCTCTACGTGTTTGTTTACCACCCCCCTCTAAATTTTGCACAGAGTAACCCCTGCCTCCTCCTTGGCGTATTTTATTTCCACGCTCGGTGCTCGCGCAAAAAAATAATAATTATTCTTGGAGCCTCTTACTCTCCCTCAACTCAGATATACCCATCTTGAGAAGATCTTCTATCCTCTCAAATTCATTGTGTATATTCGCATATAGAACATGCGCGCGTGCACACTTCCTTCTTATTTCTTCTAAGTTACTTTTTCGAGTTATCCTATGAACAAGCTGCGCTCTAAGCGTATTTAGTTCTTTACAAAGAATTTTCAAATTATCATCCTCTAGCGGAATCTCATCTAATTTATCGATAAGACCGCCGAATGTTATTTTCTTATCTAGAGGCCTATAAGTAATCGTCAGAGGTAAGGCAGAGCACTGAATGAAAATACGCCCTAAATCGATAATCAGTTTCAACATCTCTTCTGAAAGCTGCTGATAGATGAGAAAAGCAGCAAGATAACCTTCGAGTGTATCTCGATCTAGTGCCTCTTGAGCTGCATTGTCGAGTTCGTCTAGAAAATCGGGTCTTTCAAACTCAGGCCACGAAGATAATACCCCGTCCCTATATGACACTCTAGCTTCATACTCGCTCTGTGATTTTGCACTCATACTTGTTTTACGTTTTCTTTACCGAACCATGCTCTGGCCTGGTTCAATACTAATTCTGATGGATTTTGGTAATAAATAATCAAATTATCCAACGCACGACTACAGCATACATAAAACATCTTTTGCGTACGCCTCACGACACTATCCTTGTCTCTACGTTGCTCAAACAAATACTCGAAGTTATAATTTTTCCAACCACCGTTATCAAGTATTACAAAGACATTTTTAAATTCAGCACCTTTTATGCCATGCTGTGTTGAATACGGTGTATTATTTTCAGTGTAGCTGTATAGGTTTATGATTTCACTAAAATTGATTTCAACCGTTCTCATATATCTATATGCGTACTTTTCTTGAAAACGCCTGACCTTCTCGGTTAGCGTCCAGATTCCAGCCTCGTCAGCATACTTCATAACTTCCGCGATACTCTTATCTTTCATTGAAACTAGCGTATCAATACTATCACGCAAGCGCTCTTTATCTGCAGTAGACTTTACCTGATATGTGGTTTTTCTAATGAAGTCATTGTATCTTCTAGTCTCATAAAGCGTAATAACTTCTTGAAGTCCCATTAAGTGCTGGATGAGGTCGTCGCATCTTTGACCTCTGTCTCTTAAATCATATTCCGACATTTTCTTAGTACCCATGTACAAGTCTGCGTCAAGTCTGGTTCTATTCATATTCTCAAACTTATATCCAAGCGACCTATCAATGATATTCCCATGTGCCTTAGAGTATCGCTGAAGATCATCTGGGATTTCTGTCTGCACCAGATCAAGTACATCCTTGAAGGTTTCTTCGGTGCTCAATACATATCCAAGTTTCTTTAATTTCCCCGAGAGAGAGTACTTGCATAATTTTATGATTGGATCATCAACATAAACATCGTGTAAAGAAGCAAATCCGGCCTGCTCAGCTATAAAGCGCTTGACTAAGAATAGTTCCTTTAAATCATCAGAGAAGTCAGATGGTATTGATGGCGATTTTTTAATATTCTCAATTCTTTCATTTTTTTCAGAGTACAGAAATAGGATAGACCCATTTTTTCCTGTGTTTGGGTCGTGTACACCACCCGCCATCTCCTGTTTTATATCATCGAGCCTCAGTTGGTTAATAAAATCTAGCACTTTACTTGGATTTCGCCGATTAAAGAGAGTGGCTTCTCTCACTAATAAGCCCTCTTGAATCAGAACGTCTACGTTTTCCGGGCTTGACCTGTCATAGATCGCCTGCATAGGGTCACCAAAAAGACCAATAGTACAGTTTCTTTTGAGCTTAAGGATCTGCCTTATCGGGCCAAGTATCACTTCCGGAAAGGTGTCTTGATATTCGTCGATAAAAATATAGTCGTACCTATCCGCTACAATCTGTCCCATACGAGTATGATGTTCGAACATGTAACTGGTTATACTTATTAAATCGTCGTGGGATATCACGCCATTTGCGTAGTTTGTCCATTCTCGATACTCAATATTCTTTCTGAGCGCTTCGAAATGAGCTTTATCAAAAAGATAGGGGTCATCGACTTTGATGGTGCCTAGACGTATTAGTTCCGCTAAGCATGCTTTGAGTTCATTTTGATATCGGGAAATAACCATCCAAAGAAATTCGTGAATCGTTAAAACAACTAAATCTTCAAATGGTGCTCTTTCCTTGATTTCATTTACGGCAACATTTGTGAAGGTAATACATGCAATTTTCGCTTTAGGACGAAGCGCATATACACCTTTAATCGTTTCGATTAAAGCATACGTCTTGCCACTACCGGCACCTCCCGTTAATACAAAGCTTCGCTGATTATGGGCATGCTCTACAATCTTCTCTATTTCTGTAGCCATAGCAAACCGTCCTTAATGTATGCAGGTATCTTCCAGTTACTCATCTTTTCATCGCTAAAATAGATTATATCTAGTGCGAAGTATGTCTTCTTGTCGATACAATGCGCTGAGAGTTCGTACGTGCTCTTAGACTTATCGTCAAAGTCATCTCGGTTTTTTAAGCCACGCATATTGTCTTTGTTGTCGTTTACAAAATCAAAGTTTATATGAATAAAGGATTCTTCAAAGCTCCGGCCGATAGCCAACTGCTTACCTCGTCCTTTTTCCTCAGATTGGTAAGTGACGCAAAGCTTCCCATCTCTATTAGATAACCACTTTTCTCCGGCCTTTGAAATGATTTTATCTTTAAAGTTTAACTTTCGCAGCATATTTATATCTTTATCTTTATAGTACGTCTTGAGCGCATTATTACACGTGCTTTCTCCGTCCACCACAGGACAAGCGGGGTGGGTCTTTTTGCCATTCTTGTCGATCACCTCGTGGACCGTATCTATATCTGTAATTATCAATGTCTTTATGCCGAGAAATTCAATAAACTTTTCGAACACTTGTGAATAGGCACCGACTTCTACGACCGAAATATTTTGAGACAATAGGGGTAAAATGTCGTCTACTTGACCGCTTTCAAGATCTATCTTACGCATTATTATAGGAAGTAGTAGCCTCTCAGTATCTCCTTCAATCAGTACGGCTTTGTCGGCAAAAAATAGCTCTCCGCTTGTCAGCGTTAAATATTGCTTTAGAAAATCATACTGCTTCGGATCTAACGCATACTGAGCTTCCAAATCAGAAAGATTCTTGGCTATTACTGAGGTTGCATTCTTACGATAAAAATATTTAACATCTCTAAAATTACTCGCAGCAACAATATGCGATGAGTGGGTGGTAATTGCAGTTTGTAGATTAACGCCTGATTCAGCACAAGCCTTCTTCAGCAAGTCCTTTATATTTTTTATAAATATATATTGTAGTTGAGGGTGAGTGTGAGCCTCTGGCTCCTCAATAAAAAGAAGATTAATGTCAGATTTTTCTTTATTCGGTGTATACGCTTTAGCAAATTCCTTTATTGCTACCTCTATTTGGAATATTATTATGAAAAGATTTAGATAACCGAGGCCGTTATGATCTTCGGGCAAAAAATGTTTTAGATGTCTATGCGCAACAACGGTATTGTCGCTTAGGATCCGAGCCTCATTAATAGCAGATATAACATTGATTTTCGACTCGTTCTTAACCCCAAAGTCCTCAGTTCTTTTTAGCAGATCTTTAAATATTTCAGGATACACATCGTTCGTAAGCTGCCTGTCAGTCTCTTCGACAGTTTGACTCAACATATCAAATGTACCCGATTTGCTTGGTAGCTTTGACTCCTTACTAAAGTACTGCGCAGACAATTTCGACAGAGTACCGATGTGTCGACTGCCTTGCTTACTTGAAGTCTCTTGTACATCCCTTTTTGCATGTATGTAAGCAAAATTGATTAAATCTTCTATTCGGTCTTCGGGACGTATCTGAATCGTATTGAGATCATTCTCCGTGTCTATAGAGTACTTAACAACAATAAAATACTCTTGATAGTATTTCTTCAGATAATCAATTATAGTTTTACTACTCCGGGAATCACCAGACTCTTTGTACTCCTGAAACTCACGCCTCAAGTCGTCGAGTCTTTGAAGGTTAAATCTATAGCTCCACAACAAGACAACATTGTTTCTATCAGGGTCTAAATTAGTCATAAAGCGAGATATATTCCGAAGACTATCCGTGCTGGAATATTCAATTTTAACGGTTAGATCAATGGATAAAGAATTATTTTCATCAATTTTGTTTTCTGTAAAATTTTTTTCAAAACTGTCCAGCGCGTCAATATTAAAGTCACTGAAACTAAACCGTGGCTCATTAGTTTCTTTCTTTTGAGAGATAAATTTGTCTAGTACGGTCAGCAAAGACGACTTGCCGCTATTATTTTTTCCAATAATCAACGATAGGCTTTCTTCGATATCAATCTTAAAATCTTTCAAAAGCCTGAAGTTACTGACGCAAATATTCGTTACCTTCACCACATCTCCAATCTGGCAGACATTCTAATAATCTTAGAACTATGATACTAGTAAACCCCTCATCTACCTACTACTGACGCCTACATTTAATTATCCCTCACCGCTTGATTGTGATTCGGCGATTACTTCGAGCTCTATGGGGACACTCAAACAATTCAGTAAGTCACTGAGTGACATTCACATACCGGATCAAGTATATAGAGAAGTCGTTGAAGAAATCGAATCTATAAAAGGGAACGAGAAGACGCGTATTGAATCCGAACGTTCAAGAATTCAGTCGGAGATCAATAAATACGACGCTCGCCTAGAGAAAATGTACATCGATCGACTCGACGGACTTATACCAGACTCAATATATGAACAAAAGTATGAAGAGTTTAAGAAAAATCAGCATGCTCTCGCTAAGCGTTTACAAAATATCGAACTATTGAATAGTGAACTTATCGATGAATATTCACATCTGTTAAACCTCGCCAATAAAGCCGCTGAACTCTTTAAGAAGGCTGATTATCTTCAAAAACGCGAGATACTGAACTTAGTACTTTCGAACTCGACACTAAATAAAAAGGAACTGAGGTGGAATTACAAAGAGCCATTCAATTTGATGGCTTTTTGTAATGAAAATTCAACTTGGCAGGGGCATGAGTCCAACGCTACGATGATATAGCTATCCGCTCCGCTTCTAGTTACATCATCGGCTAGATACTGTGCAAATCGAAGATTTGACAGTATGCGCACCTCAATCTACGCGTTGCAAGCAACGCGGACTGCGGCTCCATTCTCAGTGTCCGAAACAAGAAAAAAGAACGAGAAAATACTCGTTCTTTTTTCTTGGCAGGGGCATGAGGAATCGAACCTCAATCTACGGTTTTGGAGACCGCTATACTAACCGTTGTACTATGCCCCTTTATGGTACGAGCATTATTATACCACAAGGCCACCCCTTAATAAAAAATGAAAAATACAACGCAGGCACGGCGCGGGCCAGTGTATGCTTAATATATAAACAAACACGGAGGGATGTATGGATAGGGAGCAGTTACAAACGCTTATTACGAGTATTCCGGTGCTAGACGAACGCGAAGCAGCCGACAAGCAAGATGCGCTGGATTGGATAGGTTCGGACGCGCCGCTCTACCGGATCCAAAAACCCGACGTGCCGCCTAAACACCTGGTAAGTTACTTTGCTATTATTGACCCTAAAACCAACAAAATTCTTCTACAAGACCACTTGCTGGCAAAACGCTGGCTACCAGCCGGCGGGCACGTTGACCCTAACGAAGACCCGGCCGAGACCGTAAGGCGTGAATGCGAGGAAGAGCTTAGCATACCGGCCGAGTTCCTTGGCAATGCCGTGCCTCACTTTGTTACTGTTACAAAAACCAACGGCCAGGGCGAGCATACCGACGTGTCGTTATGGTATTTACTGCAAGCCAATGAAGCCACGCCGCTCATGATAGAACCAGGTAAATTTGCCGAGGTACGCTGGTGGGGAATTGACGAAGTACTAGGCAGCCCCATAGCGTTGTTTGACCCAGAGCTCCACCGCTTTATAGGCAAGCTCCAGCGCGCCTCGCTGGTATAATAGCCGTATGAACATTGCTAAAACACGCCTTTACAGCCAACACATTGCGCAGGCCGATTTTACAACCGCCGAAGATGTCGTTACCTGGATGGGCGCCATGCAAGCCCAGGATTACCAGGGCGTATTGTGGGCAATCGCACTTAGAACACCCAACCTTACCCGCGAGGCGGTGGAACAGGCAATTGTAGACAGAAAGATTGTCCGTACATGGCCGATGCGCGGCACGCTCCATTTTTTGGCTGCGCAGGATGTCCGCTGGATGGTCAGCCTTCTTGCCCCTAGGGCAATTGCAGCCGCGGCCAGCAGACGCCGGGGGCTTGATGTAACCAATGAGGTAATAGCAAAAAGCACGCAGGTTATTACCCGTGCGCTTGAAGGCGGCAACTGCCTTACAAGAACCGAACTTTGCGACCTACTCGACCAACACGGCATTGCCACGGCAGGGCAGCGCGGCATTCATATTTTGCACTATTTAGCCGAAACGGGGCTGCTTTGCTTTGGCCCGCATAAGGGCAAGCAGCCAACGTTTGTTTTAGTAGATGAATGGTTGCCGCCCGTAAAGCCAAAGGAGCGCGAGGAAGCCTTAGGCGAGCTTGCCAAGCGCTATTTTATAAGCCATGGCCCCGCGAGCCTTAAAGACTTTGCCGGTTGGGCAAACCTGACCATGGGCGACGCCAAAACAGGCCTAGAACATGCAAAACCCGTATTGCTGCAAGAAACCATACAAGGCATTGAATATTGGCTAAGCCCCTCCGCCAAAGAGGCGAGCGGCACCTTTTTACTCCCTGGATTCGACGAATACATGCTAGGGTACAAAGACCGCTCGGCGGCACTGCAAGCCGAACATTCCAACAAAATCGTTCCCGGCGGAAACGGCATGTTCTTATCGACCTTGGTTATAGATGGCCAGGTGGCTGGCACCTGGAAACGCCAAACGCGCGCAAAAAGCCAAACACTTTCCATACTGCCGTTCCAGCGGCTCACCGCAGATCAAATGAGTTCGATTACACCCACCGTGCGGCGCTACCAAGACTACAGCGGCCTTGAAACGCTGTTACAATACCCTTAGATTTTCTCGACGTCGGCGTCGCTTTTATCCTTTACCGAACTGGCAATGGCGGCTCCAATAACCAGCAGGCCGATAAGGCCCACGTACATTTCAGGGATCTCGTAAAACAAGCCAATAAGCAACGTGAGCGCAAGGGCGCCAATAACGTAGTGGGCAGCATGCTCAAGGTAGCGGTAGGTGTTAAGCACTTTACGGTGCACGATATAAAGCGTCAGCGAACGCACCCATAGTGCCCCTACGCCAAGACCAACAGCAATCAGCACGACGTCTTTTGTTACGGCAAATGCGCCAATAACACCGTCAAAGCTAAAGCTGGCGTCAAGTACCTCTAGGTAGATAAACGACGCCAAGCCTGCCATTGCCGTTGCCTGCATAGCTTTGCCCGCGCGCTTTTCAGCCTTTTCGTGTTGGCGCGTAAAGAGTTCGGACAAGCCGTGAATAAGCACGTAGATACCAATACCTACAGCACCGGCAGTAAGGGTTTCAACAGGGTGAGGATTGCCTGGGATAGCAGCGATAATAAGCAAGAAAACAACGCTCACAAAAACATACAGGCCGCGGCGGTTGATATCCTGCAGCAGTTTCTCAAACCGCTTTAGCCAGCGGATTTCGCGGGAATCGTCAAAGAAAAAGTGAAGTGCGAGCGTAAACAGGAACATGCCGCCAAACGCCGCAATACTCGGGTGGGCATGATGAAGCGCCTCGGCGTATTTATCCGGTTCCTGCAAGGCAAGATAGAACACCTGCCCCCACGACAGATCGGCCGTTGCCATAACGATAAGGATAGGAAAAATAATCCTCATTCCAAACACGGCAATTAAAATACCAAACGTCATAAACATGCGCTGCCAAAACGGACTCATCTTGGTGAGGGTTCGTGCGTTAATAATGGCGTTGTCAAAGCTAAAGGTGAGTTCGATCACCATTAGCGTAGCCGCGATAAGCATCGCCTCGGTTCCCATAAATATCATGACAAGAGCAAGAGTTAAAACGGTAATAACGGCGGAAACAATAAAAACTTTTGGTGAAGCGTGACGCGGATTAGTTGGAGACATGACTTTAGTATATAACAAAAGACTCCCGGTAAAAGGAGCCTTTCGTTGTAATTAGTATCGCTTAACGGCCAAGCAGTTCAGCAAGCAAACCACGACGACTTGCAACGTAGTAACCTACGGCTGCAATAAGCGAACCTAGACCGAGCGTGCTGCCGATGATCTCAGCAGGACCGGTGTGTGGAAGCTCAGCTACAGGAATGTGCTGGCAGGCAACATCACCAACGGGCTTATATTTACCTTGGTCTTTTTCTTCAACGGTAATGATCTTACCGGTTGATTGGTCACAAACCTGAACCTTGTTAGGAGGTGTTACGGTAAATGGCTGCTTACAGCTATCGCTGGTAACGGTTTTTTCAGTCCCGTTTACGTCAACAGTAACGTAGGCTTGAACACTGTAATCGCCAGGCTTGTCCTGCGCGTAGGTATCGCCGCTGATGCGGGCAATCTCGTTACCGCTTGCATCGCGGATAACATACTCAATGCTCTTGAAGGTAGCGTGCGTTACCGTGTAGTCGGTTGTAAATTTAAAGTGCGTGCGGTCGATCTTGTCGACGGTAAGCGCGTTACATAGATATTCAGGGGTTGGTGGAGGTGTCGAGACGGTAATAACTGTCTGGCAGGCTGGGCCGGTAACGGCTTTCATTTGGCCGTTCACTTTAACGTTAACCGTCAGCTTAGCAGTGTAATCCTTAGCCATGTCGTAGGTGTGGCTTTGGGTGGTCGAGGCGGTGGTTACCGTCTTACCGTCGCCAAAGTCGTAGGTGTAGCTAACAATCGTGGCGCCGTTTTTAGCCGTTGCCTTTGCTGTAAACTTACGTTCTGTCCGGCTGATCTTGTCGGCGGTAAGTGCCGTACAAGCATACACTGGCTTTGGTTTAGGGTGAGCGTGAACAGGGTTACCACAAGAGGTCATAACCGCTGCTTTAAAGTTACCGTCGTTGTCAAAGAATACGTAGGCAACGATTGATTCAACACCCTTGGCATAGCTGTATTCGGGTGAACCTTCGTAGTAGTACTTGTTACCAATTTTTACCTTGGTACGGTTGGCATATAGCTGCTGGCGGCCAATGCTCGTTGCGCCAGTTGCAACGGTTTCACCGTTAACTGTTACGCGGCCATCGCGGTGAACTTCGCCCATTTTAGCAGATGTACCAGCATGGGTCATCTCGTAGTCACTGAGGCCGTACGAGTGATAAATGGTTTTTAGATCGCCGGTTTTATTAGCGTTGTAGCGCGATGCAAGCTCGCTCGGCGTAATACCACCACAGTAAATAATAGAATTATTATCACAGTCGCGGGGAAGCGCCGCGTTCGACGTTCCGTTCATGAAATTTAACATTAGTATGCTGGCAACAACCAGCGTTAGGGCCGCAAGTGATGCGTAAAACCTCTTCATCCTTATTTTCCTCCCTTGGTTCTCCACAAACCTTAGTTTCAGCTATAGTAGCATACATTTTGTTTTATGTCAATCTTATCGCCATCAAGATTACCATAAGCGGTATAAAAGTATACTTTGCGAGTACTTTAATGTCATTCAGCCATAATTTTGCTATACTGTCATATATGAAATCATTGAGCCTTTCTAGACCACATATGATTATTATGGTGGGCGTCCCGGGGAGCGGTAAGTCTTTTTTTGCTGAAAAATTCGCCAGTACATTTAATGCACCGTACGTTAGCCGTGAAAAAATCGCTATGCGCCTGGGGTACGACATAAAAGAGGCCGATCTGATTGCTCACGATCTGCTGGACGAACTTTTTAAGACCCAGCAATCTATTATTGTCGACGGACTTGCCGATACCCGAGCTGCACGGGGCGAACTGGCTACCAAAGCGCGCCGCGCCAAGTACGACACGCTCCTTATTTGGGTTCAAACAGACGCCGCAACCGCTAAGGGGCGTTCTATTAAACGGGGCGGCGAAGGAACTCACCGCGTCTTAAGTGCCGATGAGTACGAACAGGCAGCAAAGCGCTTCGTTCCGCCTATCGCCATAGAAAAACCGGTCGTCATAAGCGGCAAACATACCTATGCAACGCAGGCAAAGGTGGTTTTGAAAAAACTCTCCGAACCGCGCGCCACCATCTCTCTGCATACCACCGCTCCCGTCCGGCCGGAACAACCAGGTCGCCGTAACATAACGATCCGTTAGGAGCCATCAGCTTGCCCAGTGTCATCGACGAAGAATTTGGCCACATCACGCTCAGGCGGAGTGCCAAAGCATCGCACGTGCGGATCAGGGTTGCGCCAGACGGCAGGTTGCGCGCATCACTACCCTTATACGCACCGACGTTCTTAGTAAAGCGGCTCATAAAAACCTCACGCGCACAGCTGCGGGCGATGCTAGCCGAACAAACCGCCGACGTTTCGTTCGAGCACGGGATGCAAATAGGTAAAAGCCACACACTTATTACACGCCGCACTACCGCCGAAAAACCAACCGTCCAACGGCATGGGCAGCAAATTCTCGTTTCGCTGCCAGAGGGTAAAGAGCTGGACGACCCAGCGGTCACCCGCCTGATACGCGATACGGTCATTGAGGCCCTGCGAGTTGAAGCCAAGAGCTACCTGACTAGGCGGCTCGCTTATCTTGGCAACCAGGGCGGGTTTACCTACGAGAAAGTCCGTTTTTCTCACGCCAGCGGCAGGTGGGGGAGCTGCAGTTCCAGCGGAACGATCAGTCTTAATATCGCCCTCATGAAACTACCATTCGAGCTTATCGACTACGTGCTCGTGCACGAACTAAGCCACACGGTACACATGAACCACTCCCAGGAATTCTGGGAACTTGTCGAGTCGAACGACCCGCACTACAAGCAGCACCGCCGCAGCTTAAAAAAAGAAACGCCTTCTATTTAAAAACACTCCTTATGCTTGTATAATAAGATCAATATGCAAAAAGGGGGGCTAGTCATCAACGAGCGGACCGCGCAGGTGATGCGCTTTGCAGGGCTCGTTGTGCCCCTCGTTCTCTTTTTATATGGGGTACTCATAAAATACGGGCTGGCCGACAGCACCCATTACACGGGCGACGCCTTGTTTTTTGGCCTTATGATACCGTGGACGCTACTGGCGTTTCTGCAGTTTTTGCGCCCGTCAACCACCTGGAGCGGGGCCGGCATACGGTTTGCTGTCTACCATCTGCTCTCCGCGACATATATTCTCTTTATCTCGGGGTTTTTAGCGCCTATTACACCCACATGGATACTCTTGTTTCTTGCCTCGTATGCCTATTTTTCAAGCTTCGGACTACGTCTTAGCATTCTGTTCTTTGTTTTGGTTGTCGAAGCCGACTGCTTGCTGCATTCAAGTAACGTAACCGTCCTGATATCTGACACGCTCACGCTCATATTGGTGCTGATTGTTGGCCTCACTGCGGTTGCCGTTGCCCGGATCCAAGAGATCGATGGCGCCGAGCTATCCCGCACAAAAGCCCTTGAATCGCTCCAGCGCGACCGGATTCTTACTATCGTTAATAATCTTGCCGACGCCGTCATGAGCACCGACGAAGACGGTATCGTCCGGGTATACAATGCCGCCTGCCTTAACCTCCTTGACACCAACATCAGCCTTAATGGACATCATATCGATGAAGTAATGAAGCTTTATGAGGGCGGCGATAAACAAATAAGTCTTTACGGCCAGCTAAAAAAGTCGCGCAGTGTCGTTATTCGCGACGACCTTACCATGTCGCTTGAGGATGAAACGATCCGTCTTGAGGTAACCTATTCACCCATCCGCAGCAGCTACAGCCGGAGCAAAAAAGCTAAGCCCCAAGACGGATATATCGTTATTCTCCGTGATGTTACCAAGGCCAAAAGCCTGGAGGAAGAGCGCGACGAATTTATTAGCGTCGTCAGCCACGAGCTCCGGACGCCGATTACTATTACCGAGGGAACGATTAGCAATGTCCAGCTGATGATGGAGCGGTCCGATATTGCCCAAGATATATTGAAAGAGGCGATCGCAACCGCCCACGACCAAATTATCTACCTTTCCAAAATGGTAAACGATCTCAGCACGTTGTCGCGTGCAGAAAGAGGCGTCGCCGACACCCCTGAGACGATCGAGGTGCGCGGCCTTGTCGACGACCTTTACAAAGAGTACGCGCCACAGGCAGAAGCAAAAAAATTGCAGTTTAACCTGGACCTTGGTACCCGGTTGGGGGAGATCAGCGCCAGCCGTCTCTACTTAAAAGAACTATTGCAAAACTTTATTACCAACGCCATTAAGTACACGCGCGAAGGCAGTATTACCCTAATTGTTAAGCGGACCGAAGATACCATTACCTTTGAAGTAAAGGATACCGGTATAGGAATTAGCAAAAGCGACCAGACAAAAATCTTTAATAAGTTTTACCGTTCCGAGGATTACCGCACGCGTGAAACCAGTGGCACCGGGCTTGGTCTGTACGTTGCCGCCCAGCTGTCGAAACAGCTCGGTACAAAAATAAAATACCAAAGCCGGCTAAACCATGGATCGACTTTTGGTATAACATTACCCGCAATAGACAAGAACGGAAAATAACTAGCGATCAATCGTGAGGCTGTCGGTACGCGCTACAGGTGCGGTCACTGAACGGCCTTTCCATTTAATAGTATGCCGGGCGTAGCCAA
>Ga0224727_1024_pt1 | contig 15884 bp, 16 predicted proteins | sample IA12soil_B_GH6A_FD_161640 | JGI IMG/M metagenome (GOLD analysis project Ga0224727, IMG submission 161640) | Enriched cells from agricultural soil in Iowa, United States - IA12soil_B_GH6A(-) | ecosystem: Environmental > Terrestrial > Soil > Agricultural land | place: USA: Iowa | collected 2017-05-08 | reverse complement strand
CCGAGACGTTCACCCATCAGCCTCTGGTACCCCCACGACGGACGCTGCTCCGTGGCGCGTCCGTCGAGCCACGAGAAATCCCACCCGTCGACGGAGGCGGATTCCGCTTCGGCGACAAGTTCGTCGAAACCTCGTGACATGCTCTGTGACTCGCCTTCAGGCGTTCCTTCCGACATCACATCATCATCGTCGCGGAGGGTCGATGGTGCCAGTTGTTTACGGCTACTTCGGGGTGGCGCCGAGCATCGGTGCGAGTTGAGTGGCAATCGGGTTCAGGTTGAGCTTGTCCGGGTCCACCTTGGGCTTGCCGTCCCACGGTTGCGAGGTGTTCGGGTCGGCGAACGCGATGCGGTTGGCGCTACGAACTCCCGTTTCGCTGCCCTGAGGTGCCTGGCAGTTGGCGGCAGTGTTCAACGGGAAGTTCTGCGTCGTGTCGTCGAAGTTCGGGTCCTTGCGCTTCATCTCGTCGAGGATTGCCATGGTCCCTTCGTAACCGACGGTGCACGAGAGCGGGTTGTTGGTCTCGAGTACCAAGCCCAGATGTACTGTGCCGTCTCCCGGTGCAACGGTGGGCGCCGCCCCGGCGAGCGCAGGCAGGAAGAGCAGGAATGGCGGCAGCGAGGGCAGTGTCGGTGCGGCTGCCGCTGCAACGGCGGAGAGGTTGGAGAGGTTGGTCGTGAGCGCGGGGCCGGCTTCGGTGACGAGAGAGCCGACTTGTTCGCTGGCCGGTATGCCGTTGTCGATCACGCGTCGGATGTCGGGGTCGCTGGTGCGCAATTGCGCCGTCAGTGCGTCGAGGTCGGTGCTGAACTGCTTGATCGCCGACGATTGATCGGACTGGGTCGTGAGCACCGTCTGGCTGTCGCGGATCAGTCCGAGGGTCTGGGGAAGGGTGTCGAGGCCCGACTGGGAGATCCCCGACAGCGAGTCGGCAAGTACCTGCAGATCTTCGCCCTTGCCGTTGAATGCCGCGCCGAGTTCTTTCGCGACGGTGTGGAGTGCGTCGACCGGAACGGAGTGCACCAGACCGTTGGCGCTGGTCAAGACATTCTCGATCGGGATCGGCGTGGTTGTGTCGCCCACGGCGATCACCGAGCCGTCTTCGAGGAACGGGCCCTGGTCGGTATCGGGCTGAAGGTCGACGTACTGCTCGCCGATGGCTGAGCGATTGGCCACCACGGCCCGCGCGGATGCGGGAATCTGCGGAGCACTGCTGTCGATCAACAGGTCGACTTCGATTCCGTCGGACGTGAGCGACATGTCACCGACGCGTCCGACGGGTACACCGCGATAGGTCACTTCGGCGTTGGTGAAGATGCCACCGGACGTCGCCAGTTCGGTTTTGACCGTGTATTGGCCGAATCCCAGAAGATTGTCCAGCCGTACGTATTTCGCTCCGACATAGATCAAGCCCAGGAGTGCAACCACGACGAGGGCGACCAGCTGCCATTTGGCGAGCTTCGACATCACCATGAGGTGAGGACCCTGAACTGATGCGGTGTGTTCATGGTTCGACTCCCGAATGACAAGCCGGGTACGGCTGGTGTTGAGCGAATTGTGTTCACCCACGGACGTTCTGAGGTGAACCGGAAACTTCCGGCAATTCGTTGTTGGCGATAACTATAAACAAGTCGTCACAGATAGAAAGTCGGCGCTGAGATTTCCGCAGGTCGTCGAAACGTAAGTGTCGCAGCTCACTTCGAATGCTTCGATGTGATGCAGACGGCTTTCGGTCCGAATCGGGCTTGACTTCGCCAAACATATCCACAAAAGTAGATGCGTTCCGGTTGTCGTGCAGAGGGGTGTGGTCCATGGATGCTTTGGCGATCTTCAAGGCGCTGTCCAACCCGACTCGCCTGCAGATCATGGAGTGGCTCGCGCATCCGGCGAAGTATTTCGACGAGGACTCGTATACGCAGCAGGATCTCGGGTTTCACATCGGAGTCTGTGTCGGTGACATCCAGGGGCGATCGGGACTTGCCCAGTCGGTGATCTCGGGGTACCTGCAGGGCATGAAAGACGTGGGTCTGCTCGAGTCCGAGCGCATCGGGAAGTGGACGTATTACCGACGAAACGAATCCGTGATCGGCGAGTTCAGGGAATTCGTTCGCGAAAAGCTGTAGCGGCCGAATTGCCCTCGTCGGCCTGTTTGTTCAACCAAATATATCTACATATCTAGATATGTAACTGTCTTGTGTGACGTAGTAGTGAGGAGTGTGTCGTGAAGTCGAAATTGTTGATACCGGTTCTGGCGTTGGGTGTATTCGGAATCATCACTACGGAGATGGGCATTATCGGGGTTCTGCCTCAGATCAGCGAAAAGTTCGGTATCACCGCGTCGACTGCCGGATGGTTGGTCGGTGTGTTTGCACTCGTCGTGGCGGTGACCGGTCCGTTCACAACGCTGATCACCTCGGGAATCAACAGGAGAACCGTTCTGTTGGTAGCGATTGCAGTCTTTGCGGTCTCCAATGTGGTGTATGCGACCACATCGAGTTTCGAGGTGATGTTTGCATTTCGGATCATCCCCGCCGTGGTTCATCCGGTCTTCTTCGCTGTCGCGCTTGCAAGTGCGGTTCGTCTGGTATCGCCGGAACAGGCGACCGCCGCGGTGACCAAGGTATTTGCAGGCGTCACAGTCGGATTCGCGTTCGGCGTGCCCTTGACGTCCTATTTGGCCGAGAACTTTTCGGTGTCGACAGCATTCGTGTTCGGCGCCGTGGTCAACATTCTCGCGTTTCTCGGGATTGTCGTACTTCTGCCCTCGGCTCCTGTGACACAACGCCTGTCGTACGGTGCACAGGTCGGGATACTTCGCCGGCCGCGCGTGTGGTTGACCATTCTTTCCGTCACCTTCGTCTTCGCAGCCATGTTCTCGGTGTACGGATACTTTGCCGAATACCTCGGCGAGGTGACCGGCATGAGCGGATCGTGGATCAGCGCGATGCTATTGGCTTTCGGTGTCGTGATGATCTTCGGCAACTTCGTCTTCGGGGCTCTGCTCGCCAAGGGGGTGGTGCGCACGGTTGTGGCTTTTCCCTTGCTGTATATCGTCGTCTACGTGATGCTCTATCTGGCGGGCCCGTACTTCGGCGCGATGGTTGTAGCCGTGTTGGTTTGGGGTGTAGTGCATTCCGGTGGACTGGTGGTTTCGCAGAGCTGGATGGGGCGAGACGCAGTCGACGCGCCTGAATTCGGCAACAGCCTTTTCATCTCGTTCTCCAACCTGGGGATCACGCTCGGCACTGCGGTCGGTGGACTGTTTCTCGCGCATTTCGAAACCCGCCAATTAGTCTGGGCTGGAGTATTGTTCGCGATCCTGGCGCTGCTGGTGACAGGTGTTCGACTCTCGCTCAGGCACGCTCACAGCGAGAACGGTGTCAGTGTACCGGTGTAGTTCTTGGGAAGTGGGCGTGCGAACTCGCCGCGCGAACTGGTCGACAGCCCGAGGGTGACCAACGACTGAACCATCGTGACCCCAGCGGCAACGCCGTCGACTACCGGGACACCCAGTTCGTCGGACAAGTCCTGGCACAGGTCCGCCATGCCGGCGCAACCCAGCACGAGGACGTCCGAGTCGTCTTGCTCCAATGCGTCGAAACAGGCTTCCAAGATCACCTTTCGCGCGTCGGGATCACGATCGAGTTCCAGAACCGGAATCTCGCAGGAGTGGATACCCCGGCACCGAGCCTGCATGCCGTACCGGTCCACCAGATCGGCTGCGCGGCCGCGGGTTCGACCGAGAGTGGTCACGATGCTGAATCCGCGACCCAGGAAACTTGCGTAGTTCATGGCCGCTTCGGCAACAGCTACGACGGGGCCCTTGGCCAACTCTCGGGCTGCATCAAGACCTGGGTCACCGAAGCAAGCGATGACGTAGCCGTCGACTTCGTTCTTTTCTCCGGCGGCGATCTCGGTCAGGATTCCGGGGACGCTGAGAGCTTCGTCGTAGTGGCTTTCGATCGACGCGGGACCCATGGCAGGGCTGACAGCCTCGACGAATGTGCCCGAGCCTGCGACGGTCCGGGCACATTCCTCGATCTTGGCGGTCATCGCCCACGTGGTGTTGGGGTTGATCACCTTGATTCTCATGACGATCAGTCGACCGTCACAGTGTCGGGAGAGGAAGCATTCCGGACAGCTGAGGAAGAGCGCGCGGCGAGTAGGTAATAGACGGTGAATCCGAGCCCACAACCGATGAACCAGCTGTACTGCGCTGCGGTGTACATCCCGGTGAGGTCCTTGCCCAGGACCGGGACCATCGCGACGACGGCTCCCACCACGGTGGCGATCACTGCAGCAGGGTTGTATCCCTTGCTGTACCAGTAGGTTCCGGTCGGCGACATGCTGAACAGTTCGTCGACGATGACCTTCTGCTTGCGCACGAGGTAGTAGTCGGCAATCAGAATTCCGAACAGCGGACCGATGAAGGCTCCGAGGGTTTCGAGTGTGTAGTGAATGACGTCCGGATTGTTGTACAAGTTCCACGGCGTGATGAGGATCGAGCCGATCGCTGCGATCATTCCGCCGGCGCGCCAGCTGATCTTCTGCGGACTCACGTTGGAGAAGTCGAAGGCCGGGGAAATGAAGTTGGCCACGATGTTGATGCCGATCGTGGCGATGGTGAAGGTGAGTGCGCCGAGAACGATGGCGAAGGTGCTGTCGATTCGTGCAACGGTCGCAACGGGATCGGTGATCAGTTCGCCGTACACCGGCAGCGTCAACGATGCAGTGACGACGACCAACACCGAGAATACGAGGAAGTTCAACGGCAAACCGAGGAAGTTGCCCTTCTTGACGGCAGCGAACGACTTTCCGTAGCGGGAGAAGTCGCCGAAGTTGAGCATCGGTCCGGAGAAGTACGAGACAACCAGAGCGATCGCACCGAGCATGACCGGCACGGCGTCGAAACCCGAGTACTTGACGTCGCCGAGCGTGAGATCGATGGCGCTCCAGCCTGCCTTGTAGATCAGGTAGCCGCACAGCATGAACATCACGACATACACAGCCGGCCCGCAGAAGTCGATGAAGCGGCGGATCGATTCCATGCCTCGCCAGAAGACACAGGCCTGAAGTACCCACAGGAGCATGAAACTTCCCCAGCCCAGTGCGGAGAGTCCGGCGAATCCGTAGTCTTCGACGACGGCATAGGGCGCGAGTGACGGAAAGAGTTTGATCAGTACGACATCGAGGGCTGCTGAAGCGAGGAAGGTTTGAATTCCATACCAAGCCACGGCAATCAGGCCACGAATGATTGCCGGGATGTTCGCGCCGAGGACGCCGAACACGCTGCGGCAGATCACCGGATACGGCACGCCGGTAACTTGGCTGGGCTTGGCGACGAGATTGCAGAAGAAGTAGACGATCGTGATACCGACCAGCAGGGCGACGAGTACTTGCCAGCTGGCCAATCCCAGTGCGAAAAGACTACCGGCAGTGACATATCCGCCGACGCTGTGTACGTCGGACATCCAGAAGGCGAAGATGTTGTACGACGACCAGGTCTGCTTGCGAAGCGGCGCCAAGTCCTCGTTGGTCAAACGAGGGTCGTAGCCCGGCTTGATCAGGCCGCTTCCGACAGGGTGACCCGCGGCTTCGACAAGGTCACCCGATCCGGTTTCCTTTGGGGGAGTGGGGGTAGTGGTCGTTCGGGACGGAAGAATGTCGGTCATGACAGCTCCTGTGCATCAGTGCAGGAAATCAGCGGACGGTGCCACGAGCTCTCAGCGTCAGTGATGAAAACTGTGTTGAGAGAAAGGTATCGATGCTGTGTTGCACGACTATTGCGTGATCGGTATATCTTTTTCGGCCAATAGACCGGTGTCTGTCGGTAGAGTCGCGATCACGGTATCGAGTCGGCGATGATGGATTTCGGAAGCGCTCAGAAGTGCGGATGCGTCCCGACGCAGGAATGCGTCCAGCATCGCGGTGTGATCGGAGTGCAGAACCCGGCGATCGACGCCGGCAACATGGACCATCGGCTGTACTGGTTCGGTGATATTCCAGGCAGCTTCGAACATGTGCAGAAGTCGAAGCATCTGAGACGGTCGGGTCAGTGCGAGATGAAAGTTTCGGCTCTCACAGTGATAGGACTGAGAGTCGTCGTAGCGCAATGCGATCTCCAAACGGGAGTTCACCTCGACGGCGTGTTCGTGATCCTCTTCGGTTGCCTGCTCGACGGCGACGGCCAATGCAGCTGATTCGAGAGTTTCGCGGACGATGTACATCTCTCGCAGTTCTGCCGGCGTCAGCTGAGCAACGGTGTAGCCGAATTGATGTCGATGGTCGACCAAGGACTCTCCGACCAGTGTTTTCAGTGATTCCCGCACAGGTATTCGACTGACACCGAACACATCAGCCACGTCGCCGAGAGGAATCGGGGTACCCGGAGGCGCCGAACCCGACAGAATCACTCGCCGCAGTTCGTCGAGGATCGTTTGTTGTGGACTTCCGGGAGCATCGATTACCAGTTGCGTCAGCAGTACCGATCTACGGCGCGGCGGCATGTCGGTCTCCCTTCGTCTGTCTGCCAGAGTAGGAATACGTTGTTTCGTCTGCGTGACACCGGTGTGGCCGTCGTGCATCTCGCACTCGGGGGAGAACAAGTGGGCTCCGATCACATGCTCGCGTGAGTGCTGCTCGGGAGGCCGATCGTGGGGGTAGCGTTGTTGTGTAGTGGTATGGCAGAAAGCGAGTCGGTCGATGGCATCCGCTGTGCGCTCAGAAGCCGACCAGCGAGTTGTCGGCAACCTGCCCTTGGAGCTGACGAGTTTCGTCGGTCGTCGGCGTGAGTTGGCCGACGCCAGGAGATTGTTCGAGACGTCCCGTTTGTTGACACTCACCGGGATCGGTGGCGTGGGCAAGACACGGCTCGCGATCCGACTTGCGGGCGCGTTGCAAAGGGTGTTTCGAGACGGTGCCTGGTTGGTGGAACTGGGGGAGCAGACAGATTCGGATCTCCTCGAAGATCATGTCGCCGTGACCCTTGGTGTCCGGTCGGTCTCGTCGGCGGACCCGCTGCAGGCATTGATCGACTACTGCGCCGATCGGAGTCTGCTGTTGGTGCTCGACAACTGTGAACATCTGGTCGATGCCGTCGCTGTGTTCGTAGGCGCGATCCTACGGCGATGTGCCGGCGTCAAGATCCTGGCGACGAGCCGCGAATCGCTGGGCCTGGGCGGTGAGGTGACGATGCGCGTTCCCTCACTCACCACACCGCAGCAACAGCCGCCCGAATTCGAGGGAATTGCCCAGTACGAATCGGTGTCGTTGTTCACCGAGCGTGCGGCTTCCGTCGTACCTGGTTTCACCCTCACCGAGGAGAACAAGCGCGCCGTTGCGCATATCTGTCACGACTTGGATGGACTCCCACTTCCGATCGAACTGGCGGCAGCTCGCCTGCGTGGTATGTCTGCTGAGCAGATCATGAACAGGCTCTCGGATCGATACCGACTTCTTACAACGGGTGGACGCGACGTTCCGAGTCGTCAACAGACGCTGCGATTGTCGATCGATTGGAGTTACGACCTCTGCTCGCCAACCGAACAGCAGTTGTGGGGGAGGTTGTCGGTGTTCTCGGGTGGGTTCGATCTCGATGCCGCTGAGGGCGTGTGTGGGCAGGACATGAATTCGACCGAAGTGCTCGATCTCGTCACCGCGTTGGTCGAGAAGTCCATCCTGATTCGTGAGGAAACCGACGGGGATGTTCGGTACCACCTCCTCGACCTACTCCGGGAGTACGGACATGAAAAGTTGGAGTCCGCCGGTGAGTATTCCGCTCTGCGTCGAAGCCATCGTGATTGGTTCGAGGCACTGGTCGTTCATGCGGAAGCCGAGTGGATCAGTGGCCGGCAAGCTGCCTGGATCGCAAGGCTCGGTCGTGAACAGCGCAACGTCAACGATGCGTTGGAGTACTCGTTTTCCACTGCCGGAGAGGCGCGATCTGCAACGCGAATGGTCGGTGCGTTGTACAGATTCTGGCTTGCAGGTGGATTACTTGTGCAGGCGCGTTACTGGACGGATCGAGCCTTGAATGCAGAGGATCGAGAGCTGGATCCGTTCCGAGTGGATGTCTTGGCCATCGACGCCGTGAATCACGCGATGCAGGGGGAACTCGAACGGGCAGAAGAGTTGGTCGACGAGAGTTGGCGCCTGGCAAACGACTTGGCGGATGTGCGCTCGCGCGGCTTGGCGACGTGGGGAGACGGATACGTCGATACCTTCAGAGGTAACTTCGATACCGCTACAGCCAAGCTGGAATCCGCGTTGACGCTGTTTCGACTCGACAAGAATCTGCTGCATGTTGTGATCGGCCTGGACACCTTGGGAGTCGCGTACTTCCTGTCCGGCGCTCTTGATCGCTCTGTGGAGTGCAACGAAGAGATTCTCGCGATCACCGTGCCCGCCGACGAGATGATGTTCCAGGCATTTGCGCTGGGAACTCTCGGGCTCGTGAGCTGGCTCCGAGGTGAATTGGATGCCGCAAGTGACTATTTGACTCGAAGTCTGAGAATTCTCGATGCCCCGATGAACTCGGCGTGGTGTATCGAGCCGTTGGCGTGGATTGCTGCAGCGCAACGTGATTGGAAGCATGCAGCGGTTCTGCTCGGCGCGGCAGCCATGTATTGGCAGAAGGTCGGGGGACGGCTGGCGGGCCTGCCGGGTTTGTCAGCTCATCACGACACTGCTGCAGAGACTGCTCGCAAAGCCATGGGTGACGATGCTTTCGACAAGTCGTTTCGCAGCGGGTTTGCGATGTCCGAGGGTGAAGCTGTCGCATATGCGCTCGACAAGCGCTCCAGTGTCACGACTGCGTCGTCGGCTGAAGGGCCTCACCTCACTCCTCGTGAGCAGCAAGTTGCGGAACTGGTTGCCCAAGGTTTGACCAATCGCGCGATTGCGGAGCACTTGGTAATCTCGCTGCGCACCGCTCAGGGACACGTGGAACACGTACTGACAAAACTGGGATTCAGTTCCAGAGCGCAGATCGCAGCGTGGTACGTCTCGACCGCGCAGGAGCGTGACTCGCGTGAGGTCAATGGCTCAGCAGGCCGGAGTTGACGTCCGATAGCAGTTCACCACGGTCGTCGCCGCACAAGCAGAACACCGGGTAGCGCTTACCTTCTTCACGCCCCTGAAACGACACTCGTAGCGGTCCAGGCGCATCCGCGCGAGGGGATTCGGTGAGGAAAGTGTACAGCCACGGCCCCTCGTCCAATTCCACGATGGCGAGAACGGTCGAGGGGTCGCCGTGAACCGTTCGCCAGGACACGACAGTGCCGTCTCCGCAACACCGCGTCACGTCCAACCGCGCCCCACGGCACCTGGCGCAGACCGCGCTCGCGGGCGAGAGGATGACATCACATTCCGCGCAATGGGGGAGTGTCAATCGTTCGGCTCGCGACGAGCGATTCGAATATCGCCGCGATACACGCTGTTTCATCGAGCTTGCGGGATTCATGTCAGTAACGTCGGGCGAGGTAGTACGGCATCGAGTCCACGGGTGCGCGTTCGACCGACTCCCCGGACGTCGGGGCATGAACGATCTCACCGCCTCCGGTGTAGATCCCCACATGCTCCCCGCCGTAGTACAGGACCACGTCACCCGGCTGTAGATCGTCCCGGGAAACTGGAGTGCCGCCAACCGCCTGGTCGTAGCTGGTTCGCGGAATCGAAACGCCCGCTTGTGCATAGGCCCATTGAACGAGACCGGAGCAGTCGAACGAGTCCGGCCCGGTCGCGCCCCAGACGTACGGAGCGCCGATCTTGGACTCTGCGGCTGCCAATACGCGGCCTGTATCCGAGGAAGCGAAAGCTGACACCTTCGCCGGATTCGTGTCGACGGAAACTGCGGCGATGTTCCAGTCCCGAAGCACGGGGGCCTGAGCGTTCGCGGTGTCGATACTCACGGCAAGGGTTGTCAGGGAAAGAACGCCGACGACAAGCGCTCTTCCGAGTGCATGCTTCCTCGTGCGGGGGTCGGTGAATCGGTGGTGCGACATTTCTCGTGTTGCCTTTGCGTCGATGCGTCCCGAAGCAGGTGTCCAGCTGGGTGTGATCGGGCTTCGGCTTGCGACACTCAGCCTGGTTGCGCCTCGACGTGTTCGCATCGGTCAGTTGGACGGGGTGCATACCTGTTTCGAGCGGCATTGTGGGTGCAAGGCCTGTTGATCGATCGCGAGAACTTCGACGGACTTTCGTGATCCGAATCAAGGAGGGCACGGCGGCCGGCCTCACCCCGGCTCCGGTCAGGCGATTCGCAGCGGGAGCGCCGAACGCTCAACAGTGGCACGGTCGGATGGACCACGATCCTGCGCACAAATGGCTGCGCGAACAAGTACGTGAGGCAAGCGTCTGGCTGGATTCGGCGGACGTTCTGTACTCTCGCAGTCATGCAACAGCGGAGCACAGGAACGGTGACACGGTCACTGTTGCTGCTTCTGCTGCCGTTCATCGCTCTTCTCGCAGTGCCTCCGCTTGGTTCCTCGGGTAGCGCCGCGGTGCTGGGAACTGCGATTGCCGTCTTCGTGGTCGCTGCGCTCGCAACTTCCTCGAAGTACGAACTTCTGCAACTGTGCGCGGTTTCGACCACTGGCCCGTCTGATGACGAACGCTGCCTGCGTGGTGCTTTCCGCAGGCAGAGCAGCCCGGACGCGCCCGGTCGTCCGCAACCTCGAGCTCCGGGAATCGGTCTGTAGATCGGCAGTCGACGGGTGTGAACTCGTCGTAGGTCGGTCAGACGTCTTGCGTCCACAACCATTCCCGCGCTCTCATCTCTCTGAGCGTGCCTCTCGGTGAGGTTCATTCGTCATGCTCGATTTTGTCTACTACCCCGTGTCCGGAATCCTCTGGTTCTGGCACAAGGTCTTCTCACTGGTCTCCGGATCACCCGACAACGGCGTCGTGTGGGCGTTGTCGGTCGTATTTCTCGTCTTCACGCTCAAAGCCCTGCTGTTCAAACCCTTCGTCAAGCAGGTCCGCACTCAACTGGTGATGCAGAAGCTGCAACCTCAGATCAAGGCGTTGCAGAAGAAGTATTCGGGTGACCGGCAGAAACTCACTGTAGAGATGGCCAAGCTGCAGAAAGAACATAATTACAGTCCGTTGCTCGGCTGTCTGCCGATGCTGGTTCAGGCACCGGTGTTCATTGGTCTCTATCACGTCCTGCGATCGTTCAATCGGACCGGAGCGGCATCGCACGTCCCGTTTCTGAGCCCGACCGAACCGATGTCGGTGGCGGACAACGCGAACACGGCCAACTACTTCTTCAGTGCCTCGGATGTGCAGTCTTTTCTCGACGCCAAACTGTTCGGCGCACCGTTGTCCGCCATGATTTCGAGCCCGGCAGCACAACTGGAAGCATTCGGCGACGTCAGCCGTATCTCCATCATTCTGGTAGCTGTACCGCTGATGATATTTGCCGCCGTCGCTACACATTTCACATCGCGGGCATCCATCGCGCGCCAAGTGGACACCGGAACCGTCAACCCTCAAACAGCGATCATGAACAAGCTCGCATTGTGGGTGTTTCCGGTGGGGGTGATCGCTTTCGGTGCGTTCGCGCCTGTGGCGATCCTGCTGTATTTCGTGAGTAACAACTGCTGGACGCTGGGACAACAGCATTTTGTGTACGGACGCATCGCTGCGGAGCAGAAGGAAGCCGAATCGTCGCCGACTCCCGGAATGACCGCGCCCCCGTCGCCCAGAGTGGCTGCACCGCCGCTGCCGGGCGCCAAGCCCATCCGCGCCAAGCGCAGGCGATGACGGAAAGCGACCCCTCCCTACCGGCGAGTAAGGCACGTACGCTGGAAAGCATGACCAAATGGACCGCAGAAGACGTAGTCGATCAGACCGGCCGCACATTTGTCGTCACGGGGGCGAACAGCGGACTGGGTGAGGTAGTCGCACGAGCGCTGGGCAAAGCCGGGGCCGACGTCGTCCTCGCCTGTCGTGACACCACGAAGGCCGACGCCGTAGCCGCCGAGATCGGGCCCAACGCGGTTGTCCGCAAATTGGACCTCTCGGATCTGTCGTCGGTACGAGCCTTCGCCGACGCAACGGAGAAGGTCGACGTCCTGGTGAACAACGCCGGCGTGATGGCGGTTCCGTTCCGCCGGACGGTCGACGGATTCGAAATGCAGATCGGCACAAACCATCTCGGACACTTCGCATTGACCGGATTGCTGAAGGACAAGCTCACCGATCGTGTCGTGACGATGTCCAGTGCCCTGCATCAGCTCGGAACTGTCGATCTGGACGATCTCAATTTCGAGCGTCGGAAGTACAACCGATGGTTGGCCTACGGGCAGTCCAAGCTTGCCAATCTGTTGTTCACGTACGAACTTCAACGCAGGTTCGCGGCGTCGGGATCTTCGCTCAAAGCGCTCGCTTCGCCTCCGGGATACGCGTCGACGAACCTGCAGGGGCCCACAGAGTCGATCCAGGACAAGCTGATGGGAATCGGCAATTCGATCTTCGCGCAGTCCGCGGAGATGGGCGCCCTTCCCGAACTGTGGGCGGCAACCGCGCCGGATGCCTTCGGCGGCAGTTACATCGGACCGGACGGTCCGTTCGAGCAGCGAGGGTATCCGAAGGTCGTGGGGTCGAACAAGAAGTCACACGATACGAAGACAGCCTCGGGTTTGTGGACACTGTCGGAGAAGTTGACCGGAGTCTCGACAGGTTCGAGGCACGGCCGGGCCGCATTCTGCAGTGGACGCCGAGCGAAATCTCCACCGGAACGACGTATCCGGTTCCCCCGACCTCCAATCAGCAGCTGCATCTTGCCGGCAGCCGCGGCGATACGACTTGGCTCGCTGCTACTTTCGACGTTCCCGGCCCCATCGACACGGACGCACTCAAGGCCAGCTTCGAGGAATGGACGTCCCGTCACGACGCCCTGTCGTGCTCGTTCTCCCAGGCCGAAGAATCGGGTGAATCCTCGGCACTGTTCGTCGACGTCGCCGACGTCGGCGATCTGCGCCTGCGTGAGGAAACAGTGGCTGACGCGAGAACCCCGGAGCAGGTGCGAGAACTCTTGGGCGAGCGCTTGGATCGATGGTGCAATCCTTTCGCGTTTCCCGCGTACTTTCTCGGTGCCATCACCCGCGAGGACCAGTCGACAGTGGTCTGCGGGTTCGACCATGCCATCTGCGACGGCTGGTCCATGAGCATCGCAATTACCGAGATCAGCACTCTGTATCGCGAATACACGCGGGCGGACCGTGATCCGATCGCGTCTGATCTCCTTCCGGAGCCCGGGAGTTTCCTCAACTACTGCTTCCGGGAATCGGCAACCGCGGATCCAGAGCCCGGCGACCACCGGATTGCGGGTTGGCGGTCCTTCCTCCGAGCATGCGGGGGTGACACTCCCCATTTTCCCGTAGATCTGGGACTGCCCGCCGGGGCGATGTCGCCCCAGGGCACAGACACCCGAATGCTCCTCGACGCCGACGAAGCAGAGCTGTTCGACCAGAACTGCGCCGATCATCGGCACTCGTCGTTCGGTGCAATTCTTGCGTCGATCGGTTTGGCCACAACACAATTGACCGGCAAGAGGGACACGCACCTACTGTTCCCTGTTCACACGCGTCGGGAACCGCGACACAACCACACCTTCGGATGGCTGGTAGCCAATGCGCCCATCACCGTGACGAGCATGGACAATCTTCACAGCACTGCCCGGGCAGTCAATCTCGCTTTCCACGAGTCACTTTCACTGTCGTCCGTCTCGTCGAGGCAGGTGTTGCGGAGCTTGGGGCCCGAGGTTTCGCCCACTCGCAGAGACATCTTCTCGGTGTCCTACGCCGACTACAGAACCATGCCCGGTGGATCTCGCCCCCGTAAATCAAAGTCCAGCGAATCACAGCCTGCGCCGATCAATCCGCAGCAACTCAGTCGCGTCTCGAACGCCGACGACGTTCAGTTCTGGTTCTCACGAACTCACGACGGATTGGCAGTGCGGACCAGGTTTCCTGCGCCCGCTGCCCGGACAGGGCACACCTTCCTCTCGCATGTCTCCGAGATCCTGTCGACGCCGTAGACGAACGGCCGCCTATCCGTAGATCTATTTGACACTTCTTTGTTGTGCACAACTTAACTGTGCGCTACAGTTGTTCTCGTGACCAACCCACTCGCTCTCGAACGCCAGGTCTGCTTCGCCCTCTATTCGGCGTCGCGGGCCACTACGGCCGCGTACCGGGCAATGCTCGACGACCTGGGAATCACGTATCCCCAGTACCTCGTCCTGTTGACACTCTGGGAACGAGACGGCCGGGGCGTGCGTGAGATCTGTGAGGCACTCGATCTCGATACCGGAACTCTGTCGCCGCTGCTCAAGAGGCTGGAGGGTCTGGGATTCATCGAGCGCCGACGCCTCACCACGGACGAGCGTCGCGTCGAGATTCACCTGACCGAGGCGGGTTCCACCTTGCGTAGCAAGGCCGAGGACATCCCGGCCAAGCTCGCAGGCGCCACTGGTCTGAGTAACGACGAACTCACCGAACTCCGAGACGTTCTCACTCGTCTCGGTGAGTCACTTCAAGCATCCAACGCCCACTCCGACGGAAAGAAGAAGTCATGAACATCGTCTACACCGCAGAAGCACTTGCCACCGGCGAAGGCCGCAACGGTCACGCTCGCACCTCGGACGGACGCCTCGATCTCGGCCTCGCCATTCCCAAGGAAATGGGTGGCAGCGGCGAAGGCACCAACCCCGAGCAGCTCTTTGCCGCCGGATACGCAGCATGCTTCCACTCCGCTCTGCAGATGGTCGCCCGTGCCGAGAAGGCCAACGTGGCTGATTCCGCAGTCGGCGCGCGGGTCGGCATCGGCCCCAACGGTGCAGGAGGCTTCGGACTCGCTGTGACGCTGGAGGTTTCACTCCCCCATCTACCCCATGATCAGGCCGTCGAGCTGACGGAGAAGGCACACCAGGTGTGCCCGTACTCCAATGCAACTCGCGGCAACATCGAGGTCACCCTCGAAGTAAGTAAGGACGACGAATGAGCACTACCACTGTCAGCCGGGAAATCCGTCTCGCTTCACGCCCGAACGGTTGGCCCACGTCGGAGAACTTCGCCACCGCCGAAGTAGAACACCCCGAACTCGAAGACGGCCAGATCCTGGTCCGCAACATCGCCATCTCCGTCGACCCGTACATGCGCGGCCGAATGAACGACGTGAAGTCCTACCTTCCGCCGTTCCAGGTCGGTGCGCCGCTCGACGGTGGTGCCGTCGGCGAGGTCGTCGAATCCAAGTCGGCTGATCGCGCCGTGGGCGACGTTGTCGTCCACGGCCTCGGATGGCGTGAATACGCCATCCTCGACGGATCCGCAGTGACTCCGGCCGACACGTCCATCGCGCCGGCGACGGCCTACCTGGGTGCCCTCGGCATGACTGGCCTCACCGCGTATGCCGGCCTCACCGCGGTTGCGGAGTTCAAGGAAGGCGATACCGTATTCGTCTCCGGCGCAGCAGGTGCCGTCGGATCGCTCGTCGGTCAGATCGCCAAGTTGCTCGGAGCGAAGCGAGTAATCGGTAGCGCCGGTTCACCGGCGAAGGTTGCCCGACTTCTCGAACTCGGATTCGATGCGGCATTCGACTACCACGACGGCCCGATCACCGAACTACTCGCCGCTGCCGCCCCTGACGGCATCGACGTGTACTTCGACAACGTCGGTGGCGAGCATCTCGAAGCCGCAATCGATGCCATGAACCAGGGTGGCCGGATTGCCCTGTGCGGAGCCATCGCTCAGTACAACACCACCGAGAAGCCCACCGCTCCCCACAACCTGGCACTGGTGATCGGCAAGCAGCTCACACTGCGCGGATTCCTCGTGGGCGGCTACCGTCATCTCGGTGGCGAATTCCGCACCCACATGGCA
>Ga0224727_1023_pt1 | contig 16497 bp, 19 predicted proteins | sample IA12soil_B_GH6A_FD_161640 | JGI IMG/M metagenome (GOLD analysis project Ga0224727, IMG submission 161640) | Enriched cells from agricultural soil in Iowa, United States - IA12soil_B_GH6A(-) | ecosystem: Environmental > Terrestrial > Soil > Agricultural land | place: USA: Iowa | collected 2017-05-08 | reverse complement strand
GCAATCGGGCCGGGCCCGCTCGTACTGGCGTAGTGCAGATGGGCTCCTTACCCGTCCGGCGGGGAGCCGTCTCGGGTTCGGTGGGGTTTCGGTTATTGGTGGTGAATGGAGTCTGGGTGGCTCTGGGCCCATTTGCCGTATTGATCAGCAGCTGGCCATGTCACGTGGCTGCCCGGCTTCTGGTACGTGATTGATGGCATGCGTGTCACGGTTGTACAGTTTGTGTGCGAATTTCAATTACCGTGTAGAACAACACTATTCAGTGAGTATTTCTGGGCGATTCAGCAGTCGTGTCACGTCCATAGTTTTAACGGATGCCTATATCAGGGTGGGTATGACTTGCCGGCGCTGCGGCGCCTTGGTGTTCTCCTGGCGCAGACTCGTGGATGCTCCCGATCAAGTGAGTCATCTTAGATTCTCCCTCGCGCAAGTACTGGCTGCCTTCGGTGGACGTGGCGACATTGTCGATGGTGCGAATCTGTCTTCGAAAATGGGGCCAATTGATGTCGTAGGTACGCCGTAATATCCCGTCGAACTAATACAGGTGGGAGAGATGCGGTGGCGCCCAGGAATTCTGTGGTCAAGCGCGAGGAAATTTCCGAGACGGTTCGGCGGAGGATCTGGGCGCGTGCTGCTGGTCGGTGTGTTCTGTGTTCGCAGCGGCTTTTGGATTCGCGTTCGTCGCCGATGCACACTGTGTTGGTCGGGGAGATTGCCCATAATGTGGGGCGACGTCGGGTGAAAAGTCTCCGCGTAAAAGCGCGGACGATGCGGATCGTAATGCGGAATCGAATCTTTTGTGTTGTGCCATTCGTGTCACAAGAGTATCGATTCGGCGGAATTGATACCGCTGTATACCGAGGAGTATCTGGCCGATAAGAAACGTCGGCACGAGCGTCGGGTTCGTGAGGTCACCGATTTCGCGACGCTGCGTCAGACCACGGTGGTGCGGGTGGTGGGCGCGGTATGTGATAGCACTTCGGGGGTGGCGCCGGGGCAACTCGCCGAGGCGTTGCTCGATCGGAATCTGACGAGGTTCGGTGAGGACACGCGAACGGGCGATTTCTTCGTACAGCTTCCCGGCCACGAGGGGCAGGAGTGGTTTTGGGATAGCGGGAAGGCAGCGATCGACAAGGAGTTGACGAAGGTGCAGGACGCCATCGCCCATGGCGACACGACGCATGTCAGTGTCTTTGCGATCGCTCCGATCCCGCTGTTGGTGTATCTCGGTTCCAGACTGGACGACAAGACAGACACAATGCTGTTCCAACGACATCGCACCATCACCGGAAGTCCGTGGACGTGGCCACAACACCCTGATCCGGCACCGGATTTCGAAGTCGTCGTCCGCGACGAGGGAGCCGGAGACGACAGCGAAGTCGTCGTGATGGTCAGTGTCTCTGCCGATGTCAACGCCGAGCGGATCCCTAACACTCTCCGTGGGCTGCCTCTTCTCGAAGTTCGCCCCACGACCGAGGACCCCCGATCAGGTCTGATCGATTCACCGCGCGCCCTCGACGCGTTCGCCAAAGCCTGGCGCGCGTGTGTCATACAAGTCGAGCGGCAATGGCCGAGAACACGAAAGATTCATGTGATCGCCGCAGTCCCGGTCACGGCGGCGATTCAGATGGGAATGCACAGGATGAGAACCGCGCAACCGGACCTGGTCCTGCACCAACGCACGGACCATACAACCTACACCCAGGTGCTGGAGGTGACCGGATGACTCCGCGGCACAACGAATTCAAGGCTTTCCTCGACGATCACGTCAACCTCAACCCGGATCGCACGAAGAAACCGCCGGAGCGATGCACAGGTGCTCGCCGAACTCGATTCGTACGACTGGATGGAGATCGAGGAGGGTGGATCGGCCGCTCATTCTTGAATGAGGATGTAGCAATGGGATGGGCGTCTGCACCGGTGAAGTCCTACTTGGTTGGCCTTTCGGCGATTTTTTGTAGGGCGTTGTATGCGCGGCGTCGACGCTTTTCCGGGATCATCAGCCACGATGGATGGTTCGGGTCTTTCAACGCCGTGGCCAGCGCCCGGAGTCGGGACGGATCGTGGCGCGTCATGGTGGCCTTGCGTTCGACGATCGGGTTCCGAATCGCGCAGGCGAGGATCACGGCGTCGTCGAGATGGCGTTGCTTGTCCCGACTGTCCCTCAGATGAGCCTCCCCTTTGAGGATCAGCGCACCGAGCACGGTAGGTAGACTCAAACGTGTTGATATACCGCCGATGTCGATGGTGCAGTTCACCGTTTTCCGCAGCGCGGATGTGCCGGCGGGGATCCTGAATACCGGACGCCCTTTCAGTGTCGGGCGGTATCGGGGGGAGAGGTGGTCGGCGACCATGACGTCGATAATCTGCTTCGATTCCTCGGGCCCACGGATGAACCGGTGGATCGGATCGTCGGGGAGTGGCATGACGAGCGCGTAGCCGAGTTCTTCGAGCTGCTTCTTGATCTGCTTGAACACGGCTGCGCCGGTTTCGATGTGCAGCACGATGTCGACGTCGACCGTGGGCCTGTTGAGTGGCACCTTCGCTTTCGCTGCGTGCAGCTGCACCATCAGCCCTCCGACCAGGGTCCATTGTTCGGAAGGGATGGTGTTGGCCAGCTCTGCAGCTTGCGGCCACGGAGTCGCCCAACCGCCGGCGGGAGCCTCCACGGTCCATTCGGCCCGCGCCGTGGCCGAGGGTGTGGGCATCGACAACTCCGTCGTTTCGGGTCGTTGTGGGTCAGAGGAAGTCATCGAGCAGCTCCTGCAGGACGCGAGTGCCGGCGCTGCGTTGGCGCGTGTCGAGCGATTCCATCAGGTCAACGGCGACGGCCGCGAGCGGAAGCGTTGGCGTGCGGAAGAACGGATTCAGGTCGGAAACGACTCGGAGGGTGACATCTCCATTGTGGGACAGCGTTCCGAATTCTTCCACGACGTCGGCGAAGTCATCGTCGACGACATACCCGTCGGCTTTGTCGTGTCTCGCGGCGGACAGCCCGAATCGCGCCGCTGTTTTCGGTACGTGGATTATCGCGCTGATGCCGGTGGCCGCGAGGTAGCCACCCCTGATCAAGCCATCTGCGTCGCCCTCCCCCCATGTCTCCATGTGGTATGTGGTGGCGCGGTTTCTGGCGAGGTACGCCACCTCGTCTGCGTTGGAGCGACGTAAGCGATGTTTGAGTCGGGTGATCTGTTCCGGGGCGCGGATCCAGTCGACTGTTCGGTGGGAGAGCAGCGTCAGCGCGGCCCATGCAACGTCTTGATTCCAGGGACGTCCGCGGCGCCGAGAAGCTTGCGCCATGCGGTGGACGGATGCGCTGTCGATCAGGAGGGATTTACCGATCTCACGGGCGATGGTGATGCTGCCGGCGCGAGCGAGTCTGGTGACCTGCCGTTCGGTCACCGAGAGTGCAGCTGCAGCATCGTGCACCGTCATCTCATCCATGCCTTATATGGTCGCATTCGAGACCATATAAGGCAATAACTGCACTACATCGGGTGACTATTTGATGTGCGATCGAGCTACATTTTTATCAGTCCTGAGGATTTCTAGCGGCGACGAGGTTGGTCAGGTTAGTCGGCCGGGGTGCTTCCCCGGTGCGTCTGTCACGGATTCGACGGCCCGAAACGGCAGACCTACATACCGTCTGGTTGGTACGACGGGCGCATGCACACTGTCGACGTCGGAGAACGCTGGGGGGTTCTGCCGGAATCGTCTCCGTTATTCATTCGGAGTCGGTCGAGGCTGGTTGAATACATTGAAGTAGTCGCGCTAACGCTGAAGGAAATCGGGCCTATATGTTCAACGCAACACGTCTCACATGTTTTGCGCTGATTTCGTCAATCGAGTCGGACTCGCGTGCAGCTGTTCTTGAGCTGCAGGCGATTCATGGCGTCGCCCTCCCCGAAGCGATGATAACGAAGGTCGAAGCGCGTCTTGCGCATGATCGTGGTTCGTCTGCGCAAAGCGCCGCGGCCCTTGTTGACTTCCTGGATTTCGCGGACACGCAGGAATTTCTTCTCTCGCACAAAGCGCTGCTCGAAGTAGCGCTGCGAGATTCACTGCTGGCGATCGCCCGCCTGATCGGACCCTTTACTCGAACACGCAACCGGGTCGCGCACACGCGGCCTTTGGAAATTGAGGACTTGCCTAGCACGGTCGACATCGCGAAGCAGCTTGTTCGTGACGCGCCAGAGCATTGGCGCACGACGCAAGACATGCTCGCACGTATCGAAGCGGACCTTTCATCAGTGCTCGGACTGCGTGTGAGCCTGCCGGCGGACCCGGTGAACGAACCATTCCACAATCTACCTACGCCGGAATTCGACGAAACAGGGTTTCTGGGCAGGTCGGCAGTACTGCGCAAGATCAAGCGGTATGTTCTCGGTTCCTGGCCCGCGATTTCGATTTTGGGCGATGGTGGAATCGGAAAGACTGCCATCGTTCTCAAGGTGGCTTACGATCTGCTTGACGACCCGAAGACGGACTTTGAAGCGATAGTCTGGGTCACTGCAAAGAGTCAGATGCTGACTGTGACCGAGATTGAACGAATTAGTGATGCCATACAGGACAGCCTTGGAATGTTCTCCGAGGCCGCGAGTCAGCTTGGCGGTGGGGACGCAGCTGATCCCACCGAAGAGCTTTTTGAGTACATGGCGACTTTCAAGGTGCTTTTGATACTGGACAATTTGGAGACAGTGTCGTATGGGCGTCTACGCGAATTTCTGCGCGAGATTCCGAATGGTTCGAAGGTGCTGATGACCAGCCGAATCGGAGTTTTCAAGGAAAACGACGTGAAGCTCGATCCGCTGTCTGAGGAAGAATCCCGATCCCTTCTCATGGCGCTAGCTCACGGCCGCAATGTCAAACTTCTCAAGGAACTCGATGAGGAGGGCCGGCGGAAGCTTGTGCAGAAGTTGAAGGGCCATCCTCTGTACATCAAGTGGGTTGTCTCGGGGATTCAGGCCGGTCGGCGGCCGTCCGACATGACGGCGTCCAGTCAAATGCTTCTAGATTTCTGCATGGCGAACGGCTATGAACAGTTGGGGCGTGGGGCGTGGGGCGCGGAAAGTACTCCAGAGTATGCAAGTTCTTCGCGGTATTCGCTATCAAGGGGAACTCGCGTTCATCAACAGCGTGAGTGCGACTGAGATCCAACAGTTCCTTATGGATTTGATGAGGAGCAACTTCGTCTCGATGACGCATGTTTCAGGTATCGACAGCGATGCCGGATACGAGGTGGGTGAATTTGCGCGAGAGTACTTGGCAAATCGAAACCCAGTGACAGAGGAACATCGTGCGCATGTGTTGGAAAAGAATGACGCCCTCACCCAACTCAGCAATCGGCTTCAACGGGGCAGCGCTCAACGTGATCGACGTTTCGATCCACGGACGGTTGAGATACGCGAACTCCACAATGCTTCGGCTGCGCGTCACTTGATTCGAGCGATTCGTGAAACCAAGGCCGGAAGACTCGATCGGGCGCTCTCTGCATGCACTGAAGCGCAGCAACTGTCGCCTGGCTACTACGAGACCCGGCGGGTCGAGGGCTATGTGCACGCACTGCGGCGAGACCCTGCTGCCGCCAGGCTCGCATACGAGCAAGCAGTCGATCTTGCGGATGGTGATTCCAAGGCGCTCGCGCTCGTTCATCTCGCCGCGTTTCTGCACACAGAGGGGATCGAGTTGAATACTGCGCGAGAACATTTGGAAGAGGCGGCTCGGCTTGATCCCGACAGTTGTGAGATCTTCCTTCGGATCGGGCAATCGCATTTCCTAGAGGGGTCGTATTTGCTTGCCTTGGGCGCCGCCGCGGCGGCGATGAGAAAGCAACCCACACCGCAACAGAGAAATCAGTTGCTTGAGCTTCTCCTTCGGTCTGCGACGTTCGGTGGTGAGGAAGCGTTCAGCCGTGGACAGCTTTCGGATGCGTTAGAGCTTGTTGAGGCATGCCTCGCTGCGGTCGCGGAGGCACCTTCTGGCGGTAGGAACGATCAGTTCGATGACTGGTTCTTCCATTTGGCCGGCCTATGCAGCCGCGTCGCCGCAGCTGTTGGTGCGGGTGAGTACTTAGGGCGTAAGGCTGACGGACTCGCGGTTACATGCCGCTCGCCCGCAGTGCATCCTGAACACGCGAGTGAGCGAAAGACAGGGGTTGTTGAGAAGAAGCAGCCTGGTCAGTCGTACGGATTCGTGCTGTCAGGCGATTGCTCGTACTTCTTCCACACTAAAGGGGTGGTGGATCGGAAAGTGTGGGGTCTTATTCAGAAGGGCAACCTTTTGGCTTTTAATCTCGTCTATGACGCGGGGCGTGGAAAGTTCCGTGCGGAAAAGATCAGCGCTCTGCTGTGATGATCGCGTTCCCAGAATCGTTGCCGCAACCGATAGCGTTTAATCTCGTTCCAGCCCGGTCACTTTCAATGTGTGAAGGTCAAATATGACGTCGGCATCGGCTTTGGCCGGGTATACAGGATTGACCTAAACATTGCGCATTCCGGTTCGGACAGTCGCAGAGACCATCGGGATTTTCTCGGAACTATTTGTGCTGATAGATGTGAGGCTCGACCGCACAGTGACAGAGGATGGAGGGTTCGATGGGAACGGTGTGGGATGCGTTGTACCAGGCCCGGATGGTGGCACAGCAGCATATGACGGATCGAGTCGACCAAGGGATGATGTGGGACGAACGAATCGTGACGGATTTGCTCCTTGCTGAAGCCTACAAGGAGAACGGAATTCGCTACGCGCCGTTCACGCAGCGGCAGGAATCCGAAGTCGGCGCCGACTGGATTTGGTGGTTCATCGACAGGTCCGGCGAGTGCTTCGGAATGCTCATTCAGGCAAAGTCGCTCAAAATACTTCAGAGAGGGTCATTTCCGGATCGACTTCGATTATGGTAGTTCCCGCCAAATCAGTCGGCTGCAGGGTCGATCTCCCCGGTCGTCACTGATCTGGATCGGGAACGTATTCGAGAGGCTTTCAGATGATCGCAGGTGGTTGGATCTGGTGGCTTCCATTGCCGTGGGAATGGCGGATAGCTCTCTCCGAGGTGACTCCGTGCGAGTTCGGAGGCACACAGTGTTACTGAAGCCCTGGTAGATATGACGAAGCCGCCGGCACCGAAAGAGTGTCCAGCGGCTTCACAGGGTCGGTGCCTGTCTTGCGCCTCTCGGCAAGTGGCCGCTCGAAGCGGCATTTCTTTCGGTGGTACCCGGGGCAAAGAACTTCAGCACCGACAGCCTCTGCAACGAAGACCGTCGCAGAGTTATTCCGCGCCGCGGACCAGCACAGCAGCTCATTTTCTGGTGATGATCGTTCGCAACACGAAGCGGAAGACCACCGCGGTACCGGCTCCGACCGCGACACCGGCCACCGCGTCGGCGAGGAGGACCCCGACGGTGGTGCCGAGGACTGTGGCCGCTGCGATCGCCAAAGCAACATCAGCAGATGCCGGCCGAGGACCGTTGATCGCAGAACCCCTCTCCATGCTGCTGACGTAGTCACGGAGATCATCACACGTCGCTGGAAGCGGAAGTCGGACCCACGCTGTTCAATGGGACAGGAACCGACTACGAGGAGGTCAGGCCATGTGCGGGCGCTATGCCAATCGAAGCTCAGATAAGCAATTGCAGTCATTCTTCGACACCATGCACACAGTTGGCGACGAACTCCCACCGTCCTACAACGTCGCCCCCACCCAACCGGTCCGTGTGATCGTTCGAGCAGACCCTCGCTCTGGCCGCGCTGACCCATCAATCCCCGGACTCGTTCACCGCACGCGAAGGCGACGAGGACCTCGACCTCCGAGACACCACGATGTGGTGCCACATCAGCAAAGCCGAGCGCGCCCGATGGCGACCCCCGATCACCGAATTCACCGCCGCAGCCGTCGAAGAATGTCCCGGCACCAACGAATACCGCGCCACCCACCTGTTCTGACATGCTCCACACGAAACGGAGAAGAACCATGAAGCACCTGGCACTCGACGACCCAGGGTGGTCGGCGAGGTGATCGCACAGTTCCGGGTCCTCGTGCTGATCGACATCGTTATGGTCGCTGTCTTTGCGGGGTTGTTCATGCAGCCTCGCTACGTACCCCGCGAACCAGCCCGCGAGTGCTACACCACCTTGTTGGGCAGCACCGGAGCGCCGCAATGTCCCACCGCGGCAAACGACTTCATGATGACCTACTCCCAGTGATAATGGCGACTCTGGTCGGGCTTGTCCGTCTGTCCACTCACATTCGGGTATTCAGCGATCACCGGAACCGCGCCGCCCGCGAGATCCCCCGGGAGGAATCAGCATGATGCTCATCGTGATACTGGCGCTGACCGGCGTTGCTATCTTTCTGCTCTCGCGCCCCCGCACATCTCGATCGACATACCGCGGCGCTGGCACCCGAGCGAACGCACACGGTGGCGGAGAATTTCACGCTCTCAGCAGTTTTGACAGCGGAAGCGGGGGTTCCTTCGACAACGGGAGCAGCAGCGGAGGCTCTGCGGACTGCGGAAGCAGTGGCGGTGGATGCGATTGAACAAACGGTCCAGAGTTGCCCCAGGACAATGACTGCGCGTCGATCACGCAGTGCACAGGGTGATGCCCCCGACCTGAACCAAATCGGGGGCATCCTTCACTCAGGGGAGAATCGCTCATCCGATGAGGAAGCCCCATACTCTCATGCTTTCTCCGGAAGGGTCGTAGCCAGCTCTACTGCGAACCTCAAATCGACTGGCAGATACGACTATTCCGATACGCAATCATCACCAATCTGAGTAGAGAACTACAGGAGGCATGATGGCCAGCTACGAAAGCGACTTCGACGCAGCACTTAACCGGGGGGCGCGTTTATGACAGTGCCGAGGAACTGCGCGCTACTCCAGAAGGAACACCGATCACTGATGCGCAAGGCCGGCACTGGATCCGCGGATTCAACGATCCGGCCGAACGCCGGTGGCGACGCCGAAAGGCGCCGCGGCTGATCTGGGTGGAAATCGGGGGCGACCACCGCCGGTGCCCGTCTTCCGAGACCCTCTCCCCGCCACGCATGCGGCCACCGAGGACTTCTGGCCCACGACCCTTGTAGAGGGTTCGGGGACGCCCGTGTCGATCGGGGCGATCGCCGGAGGCTGTGTCGGTGGTAATCCCGGCCTCTCGCTGTGGAACGGGGCCGAGGAACGCTCCCGTGACTTGTTGCCGGGTGCAGGGAAGTCGAACACGGATGGTGGCGGCAGGAACCGAGTCGATCCGACAGGCTGGATCGACGGCAGCGACATCGTGACGATGCAGAACGCCCACTCTGCGGACTACCTGTCGACCCCGATCGCCGCGATACCGGCGAATCTCGCGAACCCCTTCACTGCGACGTCCATGTGTATCGCGGTGGCGCGGGGCTTGATCAGGGCTCCGCGATAGATCGGGTGGTAGCTACAGGCCGGGTGATCGCTTTCCGTGCGGATGGTTCGCTTGTCGGTACCGTCTGGAAGGTGGTCATCGACGGTGTGCGGCTGGATTCGGTTACATTCTGGGACAATGGGATCAGCGTTGAACAGCTTCGCTGCTTGATCGCTACCTGATTCGATCGCATCCGCAAGCGCGTGGACGCTGTTAACGCATTTTCGGATCCATGACTTGGTTGCCTGCCTAAGGCGGCAGCGAAACCGGTGCACCCTCACAGTGATGGCGTGCAGGTCGCGGGGTGCCGGCAAGGCAAGGGAGCGGTGTTCGTTGAAGGTTGCTGATGCTGTATATCGAGTTGTGTGCGACATCGGCAAGTCGATTCGTCCAGGACGGGAATGGATCAATGAAGTGGCCGTCGGTTACGGGGTATTTTGGTGGGTTCGTAATTGTCTGCGATGTTCCAAGAGCGGCCGTTTGCGTCCAGAACCGAGTACCAGATCGCGGTGTAGTGGTGACTTGGGCCGGTTGTGTCGGTGTCGTCGGCTTCCCACAGTGTGCGCCAACCTTCGCCGGTGGCCAGTTCTGGACAATATGCGGTATCGGAGACTTTCAACGGGTGACCGCGTCTGTCGTCGTCCCCAAGGAAGATTGTGGTGATCGGCCGCATCAGAACACTGGTTGCGTTTTCCTCGACTGCTGCTCTGAAACCATGACTCTTGATGTTGTACAAGGGTTTGTCGCTTCTGTTCTTGAATTCGGTTCGCCACTGCTGTTTTCCATGTTCGGTATCACTAGGGAGCCACGAGACGCGCAGCAGCCGGACTTGATTCGCCTGATCCTCTAGATCGGCGCGCAATGTCGACCTATAGGACTGCAAGGCGACGAGGACTCCACCGGCGGTGAATAGTGCCCCGCCGGCGGACACCCATGCCGGGAGTGAGCCGAGATCGACGTCGGCGTGCGTGGTGATCAGTGCGAGTGTGACCGTCAACCCGAGTACGGCAGCTAGGAGGGACGAGAGGTCAGTCTTGGTGGGGTGTCCCGGTGCGCGCTTTGTGCTTTTGAGTGGGATTTGTGAACGACGGACGAAATCTGGTCGATTTCCGACGGACGGAATCTAGATCACGCCGATGTGTTCGTTGTGCCGCGTTGTCTGCTTTCACGGACGGCGCCGTGTCGATCCCGGTGTTTGTGAGTCGGTAACTCGCGCCTTTCAATGTCGAAACCTCTTGCATGATGGATGATTCGGTCAATCATCGCGGCGGCTGCCTGATCGTCGAACATGTCATCCCACCGGCCGAACGGCGGATTTGATGTCAGAATCAGTGAGGCATGCTCGTAGCGGCTCGACCCCGAACTGGAAAAGCAGGTTCGCGGCGTCCTGTTCGAACGGGAAGTAGCCGTCTTCGTCGACGATGATCAACCTTTGCCGTGGTCGCGCCAACTCTGCAGGTAGCTTCCCTCCGGCGTGTGCGGTTTTTTGGCGGGCGTTGTTGTGGGTTTGTTGCTTAATGCGACTGTCCCGAGGGCTGCTCGGTGGTATGTGTTGCGAAAACCGTTGCGAGTGCGACGTACTCGGAGTAGTTGTCGGCAACTGCCTTGTTGAGGCGGCGGTAGAACAGTCGTCTTTCGAGTCAGGAGATGGCCCGGAATTGTTCGCCGATAACGGTAATCCGACCGTGTGCGTCGTAGAGGCCGGTGGCTGGTCCTTGGGGCCACGGTGGCAGGGAGAACCATGCCCAGCGCTGCAGATACGGCAGTGTCGCCATCATCGACGCTGCGGCGGCGAGGAAGGTCGCCTGGGTGGAAGGTTCCATTGCCTGGGTACCGTTGTAATACGTGATGAGTGAGAATTCCGTCAGCCATACGGGCAATCCGTAGCGGTCATGGACAGCTTCCAGATACCGGCGTAGATCGGCGACGGCGATCGCCGTCGAATACGGGCTGTTCCGCAATTCAGGTGAGAGATACCAGTGGAGCGGGATGAAGTCGACGCGATAGCCGCTCGATCGGGCGCCCTCCACGAAGCGGTCCAGCCATTGGCCCGGGACGTCGCCGTGTGTGGCGACGGCAGGCGCACCCAACGAAAGTCCGGTCTGTTGCAATCGTGGCCACGCCGCCAGCGTGGCCTCGACAGACATATCAGCTTGTGTGGCTGCGTCGGGTTCGTTGAAGCCGAGCAAAACCGTTCCGTTCGACTTCGCGCGGTATAACGCGTCATCGGTCAGGTCGTTGTCACCCCAAATCATCGGCACGAACTCGCATCCGCCTGGGGTTTCGATCCCGCGGTGGTCGGGGGCCCATGTGTAGTACCAGCGCGCACCGCAATCAGCGAGTCCCTCGCTCACTCCCTGCCCTTCCCAGGCCCCTACGCCTGATAACGCCCCGGGTGGCGGTGGATGCCACGGTTGCGCCGACGAGTCCTGGGCGCCGGCGCCAGCGGGTAGAAGCCCGTTCGCGACGAGGCCGAGTCCACCAGCGAGCACAGCGCGGCGGGTCAGGTGGTGGGCTGTAGTCATAGGGCAGAATTCCTCCTGGCCGCGCTTTTGAAACCTTCAGGGACTGCGGCAGCGTGTCGCTCGGGCATATTCGGGTTCGATACTTCACACGCAGTTTTCAGTGCGGAGCTTGAACTCCGCGGCGCGAAGATTCCGATCAGGTGGCGACGTTGCCTCGACTCACCTGACGGTAGCTCTATGCCGAGTGCTTCCTTGAAAAATGTGCTTATACTTCCGAGAGTCACACACTCGAGTTCGCTAATTCGGGTTCGGTGTCCGGGACGCGATTTTGGTTTCAACAGGTCGCGATCGGTTTGTAGACGAGCCTGGCTTCGATAAAGCTCCGATTAATTCCCGGATTCGATCCGTCAGCTGTTAGATCGGGAATGGCTTGGCGATGATGCTTCCGCTGTGCGTGCAGTCGTCTTCTGGCAAACGCGGGCGTCTTCTGTAACTGACCCAGGACCGCCGCTTCAACGGACATAGGCTTGACAGTGCCGGCGCTGGCGGGCTGGCGCATAGGGCCTTGTAGATCGATATCGGTGAGGACATCGGTATCCGGTCGAACCGCTTTCACGAATGGTGGTAACGCTTGCGCCGTTGGGAGTGAATTATTCGTAGTCGTTTTCCAGGGGTATGCGAATTATTTTTTGCGCAACAGTTTACGGCGGCACCTGAGTTTCAGACCTTCAACGGTTTGATTGCTCTAGATCGTCGGTCGGTGTGGGTTGGGGCTGCGCCACAGTGCCGGAATATCGGTGTCGTCGGTGTCGTCGGTGTTGGCGAGGGTGCGGATCCCGTCGGCGTCGTGGGCGAGGATGTCGGCGAAATGTCGCCGAGTGGTTTCGGTAAGGCCGTCGGGCAGGTTTGCACCGTCTGCGATTGATGCTGCGGCGGCGTCGAGGTATCGGGCGATACGTAGTAGTAGCGGCCGGGGGACAGGGACGAGGAAGGTGGTGGCGTCGGCGCAGATCATGCCAAGGGCTGAGAGCAGGGACAGGCCGGCTTCGGCTTCTTTGTCGTCGAGGTTGATGTGGGCGACTTTCAACGCTTCGGCGAGCGCTGCGGTGGTCAACCCGATGGCGGCGACGGGCATGGAGATGGCGCGTTCGAATTCGATCAGGTCGGCCCCGGGTGCTTCGTCGGAGAGGGACAGCGCGAGCGATTGTGCGAAGGCGATCAGACGTTCGTCGGTGAAGTCTTTCTGCGCGGTCTGGCGGGTGACCCGCATCAACCTCTCGTATCGGGTGAGTTCGTCGTCGAGGATCCTTTGGGCTTCGGTGTCGGTGATCGTGAGCCCGAGATCGAGAAGTCCGGCCCGGAGCTCGGCGGATCGGGTGTGAAGCCAGGTGGGCCTCGGATTCATGTTTCTCCCTTGTCGGTGTTCCTCGTGATGTCGTCACGCATTTTCGGTGGGGCATCGTAAATGCGTGACCGGCGCTGGATCGCGTACTTCCGTGTTCTACTAATGTGCTGCGTCGAATGCAGCGATGGTTTCGGCTTTGATCCTTCCCCGTTGCGGGGGACCGTAGCCGTTCGTGGCCGCCCAGCTTCGGATAGCTTTCAGTTGTTCGGCGGATCGGCCGGAACCCGGGATCTTCGCCCTTGTCGCGGGTTGTTTTCCGGTAGTGGAAACCTTTTCGGCGACTTGGATATATGGGGCGAGTGCCGCGTCCATTTTGTCGGCGTTGGCTGGCCGAAGATCAATGCGATAGTCGACGCCGCGATAGGAGAAGGTGATCTCGTGCCCTAATCCTGTGTCGATGGGTTTTCCGTCGATATCGTCGATGAGTTGACGGGTGATGATTTCGGCCACAGCAAATCCTTGTCTTAGTGGATGATTCGATAAGCGGCATAGATAGGGTTTAGTCGACCTATGTAGTAAATATGTTGGTATTTCATTTTCGGTACCTACGGTTGTCGATACGGCCGTAGTGATAATTGTCCGGGTATCGCGGAGGTGGAGATGTCGACGTGTATCGGACGCGCCGTTTGGTGCATCCGAGAGTCGAGGCGTGGGTGATGGCTGGGGTGTGCAGAGGGAGCGAGGAAAGGGGTGGCGTTCGGCCGGTCTCGGCGCAGGGTCGAGCCGCAGCGATGGTCATTGGCCGACTCTGTCGGTGTTATCGGCGCTTGTCACGTCGTATCCGTCGGGGTTGAGAGTGTGAAAGTGCCATGTGTCGCGGCACATGGTGTCGAGGTCGAGCGTCGTGCGCCAGTTCCACGCTGCTTCGACTTTGTGCGGATCGGCGATCAGGGTGGCCACGTCCCCGGGCCGGCGTTCGCGGATGGTGTGGGGGATGTCGCGGCCGCTGGCCTTGGCGAAGGCTGCCAGTAATTGCAGCACGGAGGTGCCGATGCCGGTGCCGAGGTTGAACACCTGCATTCCGGGAGCGTCGTCGATGTGTTCGAGGGCGGCGACGTGACCGCCGGCGACGTCGAGTACGTGTATGTAGTCGCGGACCGCTGTTCCGTCCGGTGTCGGGTAGTCGTCGCCGAACACATTCAGAGCTGGCAGTCGGCCCGCCGCCACTTGTGTGAGGTACGGCATGACATTGTGCAGAGCGCCTTGGGGGGCTTCGCCGAGCAGGCCGCTGGGATGGGCGCCGATGGGGTTGAAGTAGCGCAATGCGATCGCCCGCATCTCGGGGTGCAGGCGGGTGGCTTGCTCGATGAGTTGCTCGCAGGTCCATTTGGTCCAGGCGTATGGGTTGGTGGGTCCGGGCGCATCGGACTCGGTCAGGGACCGCGGTGGTGCGTCTCCGTAGATCGAGCACGATGAGGAGAACACCAGGTGATGGACGCCGTGTTGTTGCATGATCCGGAGCAGGCTGGTCGTGCATCCGATGTTGACGTCGAAGTAGTCCAGAGGGATCTGTGTGGATTCACCGACGGCCTTTTTTGCTGCGAAATGGATGACGACGTCGATGTCGTGGGAATCGAACACGGCGGACAACGCGTCCCGGTCGCGGAGGTCGAGGTCATAGGCGGTTGGCGCAGTTCCGGTGAGTGCTTGTACGCGCGTCAACGCCTGCGGTGAGCTGTTGGAGTAGTCGTCGATCACGATGACCTCGTGGCCGCGTTCGATCAGTGCCACGCATGTGTGGCTTCCGATGAATCCGCTGCCACCGGTGACCAGCACGGTCCGGGGACGTGTCATAAGCCGAGCTCCTTGATCATGTATGCGGGATAGGTGGTGAGCGCGAGACAAAGTGGTGTCGCAGCGACAATCCAGCTCAATACCGATGTCCAGACCGCCAGGAGCGCGGCCGAGTAAGGGATACCCGAGGCGGTGGAGGCTTCGCGGGCGTGCAGGAGCGGTGCCGCGATCGCGAGGACCGCGTAGAAAATGGCGCCGATCAGGCACAACCCGATGTACCCGACTGCGCCGGTTCTGACGATGCCGACGATCGCCGCTGCCGAGAGTACGACCGTGATCGTCAGGTAGGGAGCGATGAGGCGGACGGGCATCGGCTCGACGGCGCTGGTGCCTTTAGGGGTGACGGTGAACACGACCGGTGTGGGGGTGATCTGCTGGACGCCTGCGGCGATCAACCCCCAGCCGATGATCGGCCAGCGGGCGAGGGCGTACAACCAGACCTCCCAGCTCAGCAGCGGCGCTGTCTGGGGGCGAAGCAAGCGGTGCCGCCGCAGGATCGCGGTGAGCAGCAGCAACAACAGTGAGGGGACCAGCCAATGGGCCAGGAAGTCGAGATAGTTGACCCGTACCCACGGCAATCCGGTGATTGCGGCAATCGGGGGAAGCATCAGACCCACGGCGGTGCTGGCGACCAACAACGGGTAGAAGCCGAGCGCGAACAGGAACCTGATTCGAAGTATCCAGGGAAGTGTGCGGAGGGTGCGCGGGACGAGGGTGAGGAAGACGACTGCCAGACTTCGGGACCATTGAAATTCCTGGGTCAACATCGCACTGAAGGTCGCCGGCCCTTCCCCGTGGGCTTCGGCGTCGATGGCGAACGCGCCGCTCCACCCGGCGGTATTGAGGAGATACGACGTGGAGAAGTCTTCGGCGAGTTCGGGTCCGATGCCACCGATGGACCGTAGGGCAGTCGTGCGCACTGCGTAGTGCGATCCGATGCTGATGGGCGCAAGTCCCCGGTTGTGCCCGAGTTGGACGGGGCCATGGAAAGCAGCTTCGCGGTGTAGACGTCCACGGGCAGACCATGATTGAGGCGCGTTCGAATCGCACACACTCGGTGCGCTCACGTAACCGATAGCGGGGTCGGCGAACGGCCGGACCATCTCCGCGAGATACGTCCGAGCCGGAACATGATCGGCGTCGAGTTGAGAGACGACGTCGTAGCAGTCGTAGCCGACCGTGTCGTAGAAGTACGCCAGGTTGCCTTCTTTGCATTTGGTGCGGCGAGGCCAGGTGGGGCGGTGGTAGTCGGACTGACCATTGCGAGTACTGATCGAGACGCCGTGCCGATCACACCAGGATGCGATGTCGCCGGTGGGTGCTTCGTCGCAGAGCCAGACGTCGTACGGGTACGGGAAGTGTTGATCGAGCATCGCGTCGAGTGTTTCTCGGACCATCGGCCATGGTTCGGACGGTGCTCGGGTCACGACGATGGCGACTCGC
>Ga0224727_1017_pt1 | contig 17849 bp, 13 predicted proteins | sample IA12soil_B_GH6A_FD_161640 | JGI IMG/M metagenome (GOLD analysis project Ga0224727, IMG submission 161640) | Enriched cells from agricultural soil in Iowa, United States - IA12soil_B_GH6A(-) | ecosystem: Environmental > Terrestrial > Soil > Agricultural land | place: USA: Iowa | collected 2017-05-08 | reverse complement strand
TGCTTTGTTACTGGATCCTTTTCCATCCACTGACAAAATTTCCCGCATTATCAATCACTACAACATTGTTTGTCTGGGGATTATAAAACACTTTCGATTCAGGAACCAACAAATAAGTACCATGTTCATATGTTGATGTATTATCTAAATGAGATTTAATAGCTGTCTGATATTGAGCAATAGTTTCACTATTTTTCTTGGTTGTAACCACTCCAAAATCACCTGCATGCTTAAACTTTTTATCCAGTTGTTTTGAACTAAAGGCAACATTATCAGAAATATTACTAAATGTACCTTTCCCAGTATTCTTCGCCGCATTAGCCGCCACAGCTTCCACTTTCGCCGCCGTGGCTTCTACCGCTGTCTTTCCAACGCCTATAGCGCCAGCAGCACCTTTACCTCCCGGCGTAACAGCTTCAGCAACCTGTAAACCGGCATTATTCAGACAAATTGTTGGGGCGGTTTTACATCCCTCCAAAGCAGTTTTAGCAAGAGCGGCTATTTCTGGAGTAGCAGCAACAATCATTGCTCCTCCGCCTGCTGTACCTACGCCAGCAGAGACAATAAGATTCCCCTCTGCAACACCTTTGGCTATACCGGCCTTACATGCCGTATCACAGTCCGATGTTTTACCCAGCCAGAACCCAAGATCCGAGCCAGCCATTGCTACCAGCGCATTATTCTCAATCGCATTCTTTCCAGCAACCGCCCCCTGAACCCCGCCCTCTATAGAACCGGACGTCACTCCTGCCGATAGTTGTGCTGCCAGCTGGCTGAGCGAGCTGACTACCTGCTTCTCATCCTGCGTCAGGTCGCTGGCCTGCTTGCCAGGATACATCGTGCTGAGGATAGCGCGGGCCATAAGCTTGCCACCTGCCGCACCAGCTGCCCCTGCAGATGTGTTGTTGCCCGCCAGCTGCGACATTCTGCGTCTGCTCCTGACTAAAGCACCGTGATGGTGCCATCCGCTACGGCGGAACGGGCATTATTTACAAAGGGTGTTTTTGCGAGTGTTAACGATGTGAATGTAATCCGATGCGGTTGTGAAGGAATATCGACGCAGGATGCCTGATTTATGTAACAGCGCTGAGGATTGAGTGGGAATTAAATGTTGTTTCGCTCAGGGTTGCGGGCGAGAGTCATTGCCGATGATAAAATGCAAAAAGGCCCGCTCAGTAAGCGGGCCTTTAACCGGGAAGAGAACAACCGCTATTTTTCATGGTAGCGATGCACCGCCGGGTAATATTCCAGCCCATAGAGCTGGCTCAGCGGCAGCAGCAGTTCGACGTTAATATCGCGCCCGGCGTCATCCGCCGCAGGGCCGCTCAGCAGTTGTTCAAACCAGGCTTTCAGTTTCTGTTTCATCTCAGACTCTCCGCATCAGTTGATGCCCTGAGTAAACCTGCTTATCGGCCGGATCTGAACCAAAAATTTCTGCACTGCTTATGCCGGAACTGGCATAACGCGCCCTGCCCGGCCAGCCACCAACCGGATGGCGCCGCTTTACTGCGCGATGAGCGTAACCCAGTTAGCCCCTTTACCGGCGGGAGCTTCTGACACCCGTTTCAGCTCGCCGCTGGCGGGATCGATGGCGTAGCTGCTTATCACTGCGCTTTTCTCTCCACTGACGATCAGCCATTTTCCCTGTGCATCAATCGCGATACTGCGCGGCTGTTTTTCCACCGGCCAGCTGCCGATCAGCGTTAACTCACCAGACGCTTTATCGACCCGGTAGCCGCTGACGGTGCTGGATGTCCGCTCGGTCACATAGATAAAGTGCCCGTCCGGCGTGATGTGAATGTCTGCCGCCCAGATACGTGGCGTGGGATCGCTGTAGCCCGCCGGGCGCTGCTCGCCGTGCTGCAGGTTATAGCGCTTCGCCACCGCATTCGGCCAGCGTTTCAACGCCGTCAGGGAGCCATCCGCCGCCCGCCGGAACTGGGTGACGGTGCCGCTCATCTCCGCGAGGTTATAGACGAAGCGATTATCCGGTGAGATCACCGAATGCCGCGCCCCGCTGTTTTTCTCGCCCTGAACGAACCCTTTACCCAGCGGGGTGATGACGCCATCGTCACTGAAGGCATACTGCAGCACCCGATCGGTGCCCAGGTTGCCGACGTACAGGGCGTGATTGCTGACGTCGGTGATCACGGAATGGGCGTGCGGCCCGGTCTTCACCTCGCCCGTGACCTGCTCCGTTACTCTGCCCTGGTTATCGATCCGGTTGCTGGTGACGATATCGCTGTCATAGGAGGCCGCCAGCAGAAAGTGACCGCGCCTGTCGGTGGTGATCCACGGAAAACTGGCCGCGACCGGTGTCACCGCCATTCTCTGCAGATCGCCATGCGGACGGGTCACGCGCCAGCTGACGATGGCGTAAGGCGGGCTGCGCAGTGCGCCATAGAGGTGCTGGCCATCCGGGCTGGCCGCCAGCGGCATAATCTTTCCCCCGGCGGGGGTCTCGCCGCGCCAGTGCAGGCTGCCAGTGGCCTCATTAAGCGCATAGCGGGAGACGGTGCCCGACTCCGCATTCGAAACATAAACAAAGGTCGTTGCCCATACTGACGGGCTACAGAGCAGCGGCAGAAGCGCCAGCGCCGTTTTAAAACGGTTCATAGAATCACCTTTCTGATTATCGGGTCCGGGCATCCGAATGACGATAGCCAGGTCGGGCGCGTCGCGCATTGTGCAACTGCCTGAACGGTAGCGTAAAAGTCTGGAGATGTGACGGCGGATGTGTCTCAGACCGGAATGCGCCACGCCTTCCCCGCACCGGAGAAGGCGTGAGCAGGCCGCTAGCCGATTCTGGCGAGCATCTGACGATAGCGATCGAGCCACTTACCGCTGTTGAGTCGCCACCAGAAGAAGACGCCGCGCACCGTCCAGTCGAGGAACATCCCCAGCCAGACGCCGGTGACGCCCATGCCCAGTTCAATGCCGAGCAGATAGCCCGCGACCACGCGCGCGCCCCACATACTGAACATCGACACGTACATGGTGTAACGCGCATCGCGTGCGCCCTTGAGTCCGGCGGGCAACACCCAGGAGGCGGCCCAGAGCGGCATGAACAGGGCATTGAGCCAGAGCAGGTGTTTCGTCACGTTTATCACCTCCGGATCGCTGGTGTAAAAGCGCGCCAGCAATCCGGCCAGCGGCACCGTCATCAGCGCTATCGCGCTCAGACAGATCGTCGCCAGCCAGAAAACATGCCGCACCTGGCGCTCCGCCTGAAACACCTGATTTTTACCCAGTCGGGTGCCGGTAATAATGGTCGATGCGGACCCCAGCGCATTGCCCGGCAGGTTGATCAGCGACGCCACCGAGAAGGCAATAAAGTTACCGGCAATCTCGCTGGTGCCCATCCCGGCGACAAAGACCTGAGTCAGCAGTTTACCGCCGTTGAACAGCACCGACTCGATGCTGGCAGGCACGCCGATACCTAAAACTTCCATCAGGATGCTGCTGTTCCAGCGCCGGAAATAGCTCGACAGGGTGATTTTCAGGGAGGCGTTAAAGCCGATCATCAGCACGTAAATCACGGCGATTGCCCCGATATAACGGGTAATGGTCAGCCCCAGCCCGGCACCGATAAACCCTAAACCATCCCAGGAGAAGCAGCCGTAGATCAGCACGCTACTGATGATGATGTTAAGGATATTCATGCCGCCGTTAATCAGCATCGGGATTTTGGTGTTGCCTGCGCCGCGCAGCGCCCCGCTGCCAATCAGGGTGATGGCGGCAGCCGGATAGCTCCAGGCGGAGGTCTGGAGGTAGCTCAGCGTCAGCGCTTTGACTTTGGGTTCGGCCGATCCCGCAATCGCATCAATAATCAGATGCCCCCAGAACTCGATGGCGATCACCAGTACGAAGGCGAGTATCGTCATCATGGCCAGCGACTGACGCGTGGCGGCGCGGGCGCGCTTGCCGTTGCGTTTAGCCAGGCTGAACGCCACCACCACCGTGGTGCCGAGATCGATGGCGGCAAAGAACGAGATGATCACCATGTTGAAGCTGTCGGCGAGGCCCACGCCCGCCATCGCCTCTTTGCCCAGCCAGCTGACCAGGAAGGTGCTCAGTACGCCCATCAACAGCACACAGGCGTTCTCGAAAAAGATAGGCACTGCTAATGGCGATATTTCACGCCAGTAGAGCGTGCGATAAGCGCGACGTTTCGGGTACCACGCCGTGCGCCTGATCGCCTGCATCACTGCTACGCCGGGATTTTGCAAAGGATTACCAAATCAGAAGAGACTGGACAGGAGTTCTAATGATGATAGTGGGCAGAGAAATATGCAAAGTCTTTCCGGGACAAATTAATCATCGTTACAAACTTTTTCGGGCTGTCACGGTATTTTCTGCCCGGCTGCCCTGCCCGCTGTAGCAATCCTGTTTATTTCCCCGACGTTACGAACGCATAGCGCGCGCGAGCGGGTACCCATCCTGCCCTCTTTTCGCCCTCATAATGCGGGCAGCGTAAACAAAACCCCGGACTGGATCGTGAAGATTTTCTTATGAGCTTTCAGCGCCGCTGACGGGCGCATCCGGCCACGCTGCTCAGATTATCCGCCGGGTTCGCGCAAAAAAAAGGCGATCACACATTCTTCACCAATCTCTGCAACAAACCCGCTAAGCTTGGGGCAAACTGCGGAAAAAAATGGAAGGAGAAACCATGCCGACATTACGGAAAAACCTGACCAGCCAGCAGGCGCTGGATGAACTTGAACGCCTTTACAGTGGCGCGGTCGATGCACTGCGTGCGGCGATTAAAACCTTTACCGAAAACGGCACGCTGCCCGATGCCGACGCCCGGGAGCAGGGACTGTTTGTTTACCCGGAGCTGCGCATCACCTGGCGCGGTGACGGCCCGCAGCAGAATCGCACGCGCGCCTGGGGACGCTTTACGCATACCGGCAGTTACAGCACCACCATTACCCGCCCGGCGTTGCTGCGACACTACATTGCGGAACAGCTGGCGATGCTGGAGAAGGAGTATGAGCTGGAGATCGACGTGGTGCCTTCCCGCCAGGAGATCCCCTATCCCTACGTGATTGACGGCTCCGATCTCTCACTGGATCGCACCATGAGCGCCGGTATCGCACGCCACTTCCCGACCACCGAGCTGTCGCAGATTGGGGATGAGACCACCGACGGGCTGTTCCACGCCGACGCTCAGTTTCCGCTTTCCCACTTCGACGCGCTGCGCACCGATTTCTCGCTGGCCCGTCTGCGCCACTACACCGGCACCAGCGTGGAACATTTCCAGCCGTTTGTACTGTTCACCAACTACACCCGTTATGTTGATGAGTTTGTCCGCTGGGCGATCGAGCAGGTGCGCGACCCGGAGACACCGTACGACAGCCTGGCCTGCGCCGGGGACGTGGTGCTGACGGCCGACACGGCCGACAGTGAGGCGATGCTCTCCGATCTGGCGTGGAAGAAGCATCAGATGCCCGCCTGGCATCTCACCTCACCCAACCGTCGCGGCATTACGCTGATTAACATCGGCGTTGGCCCGTCGAATGCCAAGACCATCTGCGATCATCTGGCGGTCATGCGCCCGCACGCCTGGCTGATGATTGGTCACTGCGGCGGTCTGCGCGAAAGTCAGCGGATTGGCGACTATGTGCTGGCACACGCCTATCTGCGCGACGACCACGTGCTCGACAGCGTGCTGCCGCCTGACATCCCGGTGCCGAGTATCGCCGAGGTGCAGCGTGCGCTGTATGACGCCACCAAAGCGGTGAGCAACATGCCGGGAGAAGAGGTCAAACAGCGGCTGCGTACCGGCACCGTGGTGACCACGGATGACCGCAACTGGGAGCTGCGTTACTCTGCGTCGGCGCTGCGTTTTAACCTGAGCCGCGCGGTGGCGGTCGATATGGAGAGCGCCACCATTGCCGCACAGGGATACCGGTTCCGGGTGCCTTACGGCACCCTGCTGTGCGTCTCCGATAAGCCGCTGCACGGTGAAATCAAGCTGCCGGGTCAGGCCAACCGCTTCTATGAAGGCGCGATTTCGGAGCATCTGCAGATTGGTATCCACGCGGTAGAACTGCTGCGCGCCGAGGGTGACAAACTGCATTCGCGGAAGCTGCGGACGTTTAATGAGCCGCCTTTCCGGTAAGAGTTGCTGCCGGGGGGTGTTCGCTGCGCGAACGGGCGTTGGGATTGTTCGCTGCGCGAACGTGCTATGAGAAGGTTTCGTTCGCCTGGTAAACCGGGCAGTTTCAGCTTCGCCTCTGCAGGCGACCGACAAGGGGGCGCCAGTCGCCGCGCCCCCTTGACCCCGCGCTCCGGCCTGCCTCACCGCCGCTTCGCGGTCCCTTCGCTTCTTCCGGATTTCTCACGGACCGGCAGGACGCGCCATCCCTGGCGCTAACCTGCCTCTTCGCGACATCCCTGTCGCTCGTCCTGAAATCCCTCATCCGCTCAGCGGCTCAGACGGCCTCCCTCCCCGCTGTTATCTCTTCTTTTTTATGTGGCTCTCTTATTGCGGTGCGTTCAGGAGACTGCTTTAGCCTTCAGGCCAGCAGACGATGCTTCGCATCAGAAAACAAAAGATATCAAAGGCGGGGGTGTGGGAGAGGCATCCGGCGCGCTGAGGAACAACCGGAGGCCAGGATGAGCCGACAGGACGTCGGCGAGAGGACGGCACGAGCCAGGGATGGCGAGTCCGGACGGTCCGTCGGCCGCAGGGCGTGACGAAGGCACCCCGCAACGCGGGGCGCGGAGGCTGCCGGACGCCGGGATTGTTAAGGGGCGGGCGTCCGCCCCTTGACGCGTCCGCCTGCACGGGCAGGCTGAAACTCCCTCACGCCTGGCGGGCGAAACCTTCTCAGAGCACCCCACCGCCAGGTAATAACTCTCCTATGCCCGACAGGCGAAACCCTCTCAGAGCCAGCCCGCCGCCAGGTGATAACTCCCTCCCCCCGACAGGCGAAAACTTCTCAGAGCCAGCCCACCGCCGGGTAATAACTCCCCACCGCCAGGTGAAACGTCCCCGGCCGCCAGGCCACCATCAGGCGCTCAGCCAGCCCAGCTTAATTACAAACAGAATCGACAGGATAATCAGCGCGGCATTGACCTCTCTGGCGCGACTGCTCAGCAGCTTCACCAGCGTCCAGGTAATAAATCCAAAGGCGATGCCGTTGGCGATGGAATAGGTCAGCGGCATGGTCAGCGCGGTAACCGTCACCGGGGCAGCAGTCGTGATATCTTTCCAGTCAATATCCGCCAGACTGGATGTCATCAGCACGGCCACAAACAGCAGCGCGGGCGCGGTGGCATAGACCGGCACGCTGGAGGCCAGCGGCGAGAAGAAGAGCGCCAGCAGGAACAGCACGGCGACCACGATCGCCGTCAGGCCGGTGCGGCCACCCGCACTCACGCCCGCCGCCGACTCCACATAGCTGGTGGTGGTTGAGGTGCCCAGCAGCGAACCAAACAGCGCAGCCGCACTGTCAGCAATCAGCGCACGGCCCATCTTCGGCACGTTACCCTGCTCATCCGCCAGACCGGCGCGCTTGGTAACGCCCAGCAGGGTGCCGGTGTTATCAAACACATCCACAAACAGGAAGGCAAAAATCACGCTGACCAGGCCGACGTTAAACGCGCCAGCGATATCCAGCTGCATAAAGGTCGGTGCGATCGATGGTGGTGCAGAGAAGACCCCGGCAAACGGCGACAGGCCGATGCCCATAGAGATAAAGGTTACCAGCAGAATACCGATCAGCACGGCACCGGTTACGCGACGCGCTTCCAGCACCACAATCACCACAAAGCCAAGCATCGCCAGCAGCGGACCCGGTTTTGTCAGATCGCCAATGCCCACCAGCGTCGCCGGGTTATCGACCACAATGCCTGCGCCTTCCAGCGCAATGATCGCCAGAAACAGGCCAATACCGGCACCAATCCCCGCGCGCAGCGGCAGCGGAATACTGGCAATAATCCACTCACGGATTTTAAACAGCGACATCGCAAAGAAAATCACTGCCGAGAGAAACACAGCACCCAGCGCAATCTGCCAGGTGTAGCCCATGTGCAGCACGACGGTGTAGGTGAAGAAGGCGTTCAGTCCCATGCCCGGTGCCAGTGCAATCGGGTAGTTAGCGATCAGCCCCATCAGCGCACAGCCAATCGCCGCTGCCAGACAGGTCGCGACAAATACGGCGCCCTTATCCATGCCGGTCGCGCCCAGAATGCTCGGGTTAACAAACAGAATATAGGCCATCGCCAGGAAGGTGGTGATCCCGGCGATAATCTCGGTACGAACCGTCGTGTTATGCGCTTTGAGTTTGAATAGTTTTTCTAACATCATCATCTCTCGATACAGGAGACCGCACCGGTGTGGGTCTCGCTTGCCAAAGGGGGTTGCATGCTGATTATTCTGTTTTCGGGACGCGGATACCGGCCGCTGCATACTGACCTGCCGGAATCGTCTGAAATCCCTGACTGACCCACTGCCCAAAGCAATTGCCATGCCACTTGCCGACGCAATCGATTACCTGGCAGAGCCGGATGCGCCTCAGAGAATTCCGAACCAAAACGAGGCGCGATTATGGTGCAATGCACCGAGGATGCGCAATCGTTTTCCTGCCTCCCTGTGTCACCCCCGCAAAACTCTGCGCCAGCGCACGCTTCCGCATACTGACGGGCGAGGCGTGTCACGTTTCAGCACGCTGCCTCAGCGCACTTTTCTGGCCTGTGTAGACTCCTGAATTAACTCTTTCGTAACATTGAGGCCGCGCCATGAAGCCAGCGATTTTGGTGGTGGATGATGATCCTGCTGTCTGCGACGTCCTGCAGGATGCGTTAGGTGAACATCAGTTAAAGGTCTACTGCTGTCATCAGGGAAAAGAGGCGCTGCTGATGCTCAGCACGCACCCGGAGATCACGCTGGTGATGCTCGATATGATGCTGCCCGACACCAACGGACTGCTGGTGCTGCAGCAGTTGCAGCGTCAGCGCCCCGAGGTGCTGGTGATCATGCTGACCGGTATGGGTTCCGAAGCGGAGATGGTGGTCGGCCTGGAGATGGGTGCCGATGATTACATTGCCAAACCTTTTAATCCGCGCGTGGTAGTGGCGCGCACCCGGGCGGCCCTGCGGCGCGGCGCACGTCCTGTCCAGAGCGAAGCGGAACCGGCGGGCTGGCGATTCGGCGGCTGGCAGCTGGACGACAGTCGCTGCCAGCTGTTCAATCCGCAGCGCGAGCTGGTGCCGCTGACCCAGGGCGAGTTCAGCCTGCTGCGGGCGCTGGTGCGTCACGCCCGCAAGGTGCTGACCCGCGATCAGCTGCTGGAGCTGACCCACAGCGAAAGTCTGGATGTGTTTGACCGCACCATCGACGTGCTGATCATGCGCCTGCGCCGCAAAATCGAAATCAACCCGCATCAGCCCGATCTGATCCGCACCATTCGCGGGCTGGGATATGTCTTTTCGGCTGACGTAATGAAACCTGAAACCGCCCCGCGCACCAGCCAGATCGCCTGAGTCGCGCTGCGCCCCGGCAATGTCGCTGCCGTGGCGGCGGATATGGGCGATGAAAGTCTGACGCAATTTACCCGCGAGTACGCACGGCTGTCTGGTGAACCGCCTGCCCGCAGCATAAGAACGATGAGGCAGCCCGCTCCCGGCGACCACGCACAGCGATGATCAGCGTCCGGGAGGGTCAGGTAAAGCCGCGGGCGTAGTCATTACAGAGCAGCCAGCGCGGCGCTTCATCCTCCTCAAGCGGATTGAAGCGGGCCAGTGGCGTCAGGAACACGTTGTCGTTTTCGTCATCATTGGGCATCGACACCTCGCCCACCAGCACGTCGCCAAAACCCGGTTCGCCCCAGAAGCTGTGCCAGAGCCCCGCCTCAAGCGTCACGCTCTCACCCGGTGAGAGCCGCAGCTGCGAACCCGCAGCGTGGGTCTGGCGCAGACCATCCAGCGACACCGTGACTGGCGAGTCAGCCAGTGCCGCGCCGTCGCGGTTATGCAGTTCGACAATCAGATTCCCGCCACCGCGATTGATGATGTCTTCCATCTTACGCGGATGATAGTGCATCGGCGTTAGCTGCCCGTCGCGCACGTGCAGGATCTTCTCCGCATAGGGTTTGTGCCATGGCTGTCCGCCGGGTGAACCGTTGCGCAGCGTAAACAGCGTCAGCCCGGTCTGCAGAAAGTCGTCCGCGCCAAAACTGGTGAGATCCCAGCCCAGCCGCAGTGCCAGAATCTCCGCCATCGCGTCAGGTGACTGCGCCCGCCACTGACCTGACCCGAAATCGGCCCACGGCGGCAGATGCACATCCTGCTGGCGAAAAAATTCGCGTGTCTGCTGCAGGTAGTGATTGACCTCTGAACGTTGCATGGTGGCCTCCTGAGGGTGCTGACAAAGTCTGCTCCGGTTAGCTGCAGGACAGAGCCTGCGCAGGAAACACGGTCAGCTCGGAAAGTCGTTTAAACCATCCCTGGCCACTCGGCCCGCGCCGTCCCTGGCGCGGGACGCTTTCCTCCTCTGCCCGTGTTCCCTGCGCGATGAAGTCATGCGTTGCTGCCAGATTCACGCTGTCAGCCGTCTGAAGCGGCACCCGGAGGCGCCGCCCTGCGCCTTATTTCACCGTCCAGCCCTGATAGCTGCCGATGTTGTCACGATCGATTAGCTTCACCGGGATCAGCACCGGCTTTTCGGGTGCCGGTTTGCCCTGCAGAATGTCGTAGCCAATCTCCACCGCCTTCGCCGCCATCACCTGCGGGTCCTGCGCCGGGGTCGCGACAAACAGGGAGTTTTTGCGCTTCAGCGCCTCTTCACCATCCGGCGATCCATCGACGCCGACGATAAAGAACTCGCTGCGCTGCGCCTGTTTCGCGGCTAAATCCGCGCCGATGGCGGTGGGATCGTTAATGGCAAACACCGCATCGATTTTGGGGTTAGCGGAGAGCAGACCGGTCATCACCTCCAGTCCCCCTTCGCGACTGCCTTTGGCATTCTGGTTGTAAGAGAGCAGCTTGATGTCGGGATGGGTTTTCAGTTCGTTCATGCAGCCTTCAACACGGTTCTGCACCGCAGACACCGGCGGGCCGTTGATGATCACCACGTTGCCTTTCGCTTTCAGGCGGTCAGAGATATATTTGCAGGCCATCGCGCCCGCCTGGGTATTATCGGAGGTAATGGTCGCATTCGCCCCATCGGCCGCCACGTCGACCGCCACCACCACGATACCGGCATCACGCGCCCGCTTCACCGCCGGGGCAATGCCTTTCGAGTCGGCGGCATTCAGGATAATCATGTCCACTTTTGCCGCAATAAAGTTATCGATCTGCCCCACCTGCTGGCCGAGATCGTAGCCGCTGGAGACCAGCGTCACGTTGACCTTGTCCCCCGCCAGCTCACGCGCCTTCATCTCCGCCCCTTTGGTGATCTGCACGAAGAAGGGGTTAGCCAGATCGCCGACCGTGACGCCGATGGATTTGAGTTCTTTTGCCTGAGCCAGCCCGGCGCTGAACAGCGTTGCCGCCAGCAGCCCGGTTACAATCGGATTAAAATGCATAGACCTTCTCCTGCTGTTATCAGAGTGCCAACCGCTTAATGGCGTTTTTACAGAGGCGGCGGCGATATCGCGCCTCCGCCTTTCAGCCTTAACTCACATGATGACGGGTACGGTATTTGTCGATCAGGACGGCGATGATGATCACCGCGCCCTTGATCACCAGCTGCCAGAAGTAGGAGACGCCCATCAGCGTCATACCGTTATTGAGCGTGGCGATAATCAGCGCGCCAATCAGGGTGCCGGTGATGGTGCCGATGCCCCCGACGAAGCTGGTGCCGCCCAGGATCACCGCAGCAATCGCATCCAGCTCATAGCCGACGCCGAGGTTGCCGTTGGCGCTGTAGAGACGGGAGGCGCTCATCAGACCGCCCAGCCCCGAGAGCAGGCCGCTCATGCCGTAGACAAACAGCAGCACCACGCCCACCTTGATGCCGGTGAGTCGTGCCGCCTGAATGTTGCCGCCGACCGCATAGATATGGACGCCCAGCGTGGTGCGCCGCAGGATAAACCAGCAGAGGGCGATCACCGCGAAGGCAATCACAATCAGCCACGGCACCGGGCCGAGGTAGCCGTTGCCAATCCACTCAAAATTGATGTCGGAGTTGATGACCGTGGTGCCGTCCGCCAGCAGGTAGGCCGCGCCGCGCAGGGCGGTATAGGTGCCGAGGGTGACGATAAAGGGCGGCAGTCCGGCCCAGGCGACCAGCACGCCGTTGAACAGCCCCATCACAAGACCCGCGCCCAGCGCCATCGGAATGGTCATGGAGGCGAGCATCGGGTCGAGCGAGGCCACCAGCGCCACCACCGCCGTGGTGCCGAGCATCGACCCCACCGACAGGTCGATGCCGCCGGTGAGAATGACAAAGGTCATCCCCGCCGCCAGAACGATATTGATCGACGCCTGACGGGTAATGTTCAGCAGGTTCGCTTCGGTAAAGAAGTTGGGGGTAACGAAGCCAAAAACCGCCACGATGAGGATCAGAATCGGCAGGATCCCCACCGTCTGCAGCAGATCGCCCATCAGGGCGCGTTTCAGCGTGGGCGCGGGGGTGCGGGCCAGTTGTGTCATGGTGATCTCCTCAGATTCCGCCTGCTGCTGCGCTGTGCGCACCGGTTGCCAGCGTCATAATATTTTCCTGACTGATGTGACTGCCCTCCAGCTCACCGACGATGGTGCCTTCGTGCATCACGTAAACGCGGTCGCTCATTCCGACCACTTCCGGCAGTTCGCTTGAGATCATCAGGATCGCCACGCCCTGCCGCGCCATCTCCTGCATCATCCGGTAGATCTCGCTTTTGGCCCCGACGTCGACGCCGCGCGTCGGTTCATCCAGGATCAGGATGCGCGGGCCAATCGCCACCCAGCGTGAGATCAGCAGCTTCTGCTGATTCCCCCCGGAGAGGCCGCCCGCCCGGACCTGCGCATGCGGCACGCGGATATTCAGGGAGGCAATCGCCTCGCTGGCGATGGTCTGCCCTTTGCGGCGGTTGAGCATGCCGTAACTGGCATCCCGCTCCAGCGTCGCCATCACGATGTTCTCCTGCGCCGCCATCTCCAGAAACAGCCCCTGCTCTTTGCGGTTCTCGGTGAGGAAACCGATGCCACGCGCAATCGCATCGCGCGGTGAGAGGATGGTGACCTTCTCACCGTCGATCCAGATCTCGCCCTCCTTCGGCTTGTGAACGCCGAAAATCAGCTGCGCCAGCTCGCTGCGGCCTGCGCCGACCAGCCCCGCCAGCGCCACGATCTCACCGGCGCGCACCGCCAGGCTGCTGGGGTGCACTTTGCCGCCGTCGGTCAGGTGATTCACCGCCAGCCGGATATCACCCAGCGCAATCGACCGGTCTTTATTAAAGAGATCGCTGAGCGGCCGTCCGACCATCATCCGCACCAGTTCACTGGCGTTGAGTTGATCGCGCGTCAGGCTGCCGACATACTCGCCGTCGCGCAGCACGCTGACGCGATCCGACAGCTCATACACCTCCGCCATGCGGTGGCTGATGTAGATAATCGCCATCCCCTCGCTGCGCAGCCGTTTGATCAGCGCGAAGAGCTGTTCGGTTTCGCGGTTTGAGAGCGCGGCGGTCGGCTCATCCATCACGAGGATACGGCTGTTGCGCTGCAGCGCCCGGGCGATCTCCACCTGCTGCTGCTCGGCAATGCTGAGGCGGCTGACCACATCCCAGGCGCTGAACTGCGCGCCGAGCCGGTCAATCACCCGCTGCGCCTCCTCCGCCATCTGCCGCCGCTTAACCAGCCCGCCGGGGGCGATTTCGCTGCCGAGAAAAATGTTTTCCGCCACCGTCAGGTTGGGGGCCAGGTTAATCTCCTGGTAAATCAGGGTGATCCCGGCGGCCAGCGCCGCTTTCGGCCCTTTCAGCGCCCGCGGTTCGCCTTCGATCAGAATCTCTCCGCCGCTGGCGCTGTAGGCCCCGGCCAGAATCTTCATCAGGGTGCTTTTGCCCGCGCCGTTCTCCCCCATCAGCGCATGGACCTCGCCGGGCCAGACGGTGAGATCCACCCCCTTCAGGGCGTAAAAGTTGCCGAAGCGCCGGGTAATGCCGCGCATTTCCAGTATCGGTGTGGCTGTCATCGCCTCGCTCCTGCGGACTGTGGATAGCCGTCAGTTAAGCAACGCCAGATAAACGGAAAATGTCAGCGGCCATTCATATTTGTCATATTCACCCGTCTGCCCGCTCCTATACTCGGCCCATCGTTGCCGTGATAAAGAGGGGGGTGGGATGCAGCGCACCTATCCGCGGCAGGCTGGCGCGCGGGGCCGCCTGCTGATGTTCAATCTGCTGGTGGTCGCCGTCACGCTGATGGTCAGCGTGGTGGCGATCGTCGGTTTTCGCCATGCCGGTACGATTCAGGAGCAGGCACAGGCGCAGACGCTGGCGGACATGAACGGCAGTCTGGCGCTGGCGCGTGATACCGCCAATGTGGCGACGGCAGCCGTGCGGCTGTCGCAGGTGGTGGGCGCGCTGGAGTATCAGAGCGAATCACAGCGGCTTCAGCAGAATCAGCAGGCGCTGCAGCAGTCGCTGAGCCTGCTCGCCAGCGCCCCGCTGGCCGCGCGTCAGCCGGAGCGCATCGCCCGTATCCGCGCCCGCAGCCTGGAGCTGGAGCAGACGATTAACCGCCTGCTGCTCACCGGCCATCAGCGCCACCTGCAGCGCAACAACATGCTGAGTGACCTGTGGCAGTCGCAGATTCTGCTCGGCCACATCAGTCAGCGGCTGCAGCGGGAATCGCAGCGCGCGCCGGATAACGCACTGCGCGAGCAGACTGAGCGGCTGCTCAGCATCGCCATCCGCACGCCCTCACCGATTGCGGTGATTGAGCAACTGCAGCAGGTGATGACGCAGTGGCGCAGCGTGCCGCTGACGGGCGTCACCGGCGAGAACATTGCGCGACTGCTGGCGACCCAGCAGCGCCTGCTGCCGCTGGCGGAGGCGCTGGAACAGAGCGATCTGGCGATCGCCTACGCCACCTACCGGATTAAGGCGCTGGTGGCGATGCTGAATGAGGATATCAGTGCCTCGGTACAGCAGGTGGCGTTGCAGAGCGAAGCGCGAACCCTGGCGACCCACCGCGAGCTGGACTCCATCATCGGCTTTATCGCCCTTTTCGTGCTGCTGGCGCTGGCGATCACCGGCTATGCCGGGATCTACATCTACCGTAATCTCGGGTCGAGCCTGACGGCGATTGCTGCCGCCATGACGCGGCTGGCACAGGGGGAGCAGAACGTCAGCGTGCCGGGGTTGCAGCGCCGCGACGAACTGGGCGAACTGGCGCGGGCCTTCAACGTCTTTGCCCGCAATACCGCCTCGCTGGCGCACACCTCACGCCTGCTGAAAGAGAAGAGCAGCCAGCTGGAGTCCACCTTTCTGGCGATGCGCGACGGCTTTGCCCTGTTTGACCATCAGGGTCAGCTGGTGGTGTGGAACGCGCAGTATGCCGAACTGCTCGGCATCGCGCCGCGCGAGCTTCATCGCGGCGTCCACTATCAGCAGCTGCTGGCTACGCTGGCGGGGGATCTGCACGATCCCGGCGAACCGCAGGAGATCCGGCTGGCCGATGGCCGGACGCTGGAGCTGCGCTTCAGCCCGATCCCCCGGCGCGGCATGGTGAACACCGTCCTTGACCGCACCTCGCGCAAAACGCTGGAGGAGGCCCTGCAGCACAGCCAGAAGATGAAGGCGGTGGGCCAGCTGACCGGCGGACTGGCGCACGACTTCAATAATCTGCTGGCGGTGATTATCGGCAGCCTGGCGCTGACCGAAGGGCAGCTGATGCCCGGCCCGCTCGCCAGCCGGATTGAGCGGGCGCGCCAGGCTGCCGACCGCGCCGCCCAGCTGACCCAGCGGCTGCTGGCCGGGTCGGGTAGGCTGGGGCTGTTTCCGCGCGCGGTGTCGGTGGTCACGCTGGTGGACAACCTGCAGGGATTATTACAGCACTCGCTGCTGCCCGGACAGCAGCTGATTATCGATGCGCAGCGTCCCGGCTGGCCCGCGTGGATCGATGCCGGTCAGCTGGAGAATGCACTGATGAACCTGGTGGTCAACGCCCGCGATGCGATGCAGCAGCAAAGCGGCGAAATCCGGCTGCGCATCTGGAATCAGCGGCGGATCGAGGGGAGTGAAAAACGTGACCGGGTCACAATTGAGGTGACCGACACGGGCTGCGGCATGTCGGCGGAGGTGCGTGAACAGGTTTTCGAGCCCTTTTTTACCACTAAGGCCACCGGCAGCGGCAGCGGGCTGGGCCTGTCAATGGTCTACGGTTTTGTACGGCAGTCGGGCGGTCAGATCGAGCTGGAAACCGCGCCGGGCCAGGGCACCACGGTGCGCCTTCTGCTGCCGCGCGCGCAGGAGGCGGTCGCCGCAGCGGTCGCGCCGCCTCCCCCGCCAGCCCTGCCAGCGGTGGCCAGCAACCGGCTGGTGCTGGTGCTGGATGATGAACCGGCGGTGCGGCAGACTCTGTGCGAACATCTGCACCAGCTGGGCTATCTGACGCTGGAGTGTGGCGACGGTGAAGCGGCGCTGGCGCTGCTGCGCCAGACACCCGATATCGACCTGCTGATCAGCGACCTGATGCTGCCCGGCGAGATCAACGGGGCGGAGGTGGTGCGTCAGGCACAGCAGAACTGGCCGCATCTCGCCACGCTGTTAATCAGCGGTCAGGATCTGCGCCACCAGCCGGTCACGCTGCCGCTGTGTGAGCGGCTGGGCAAGCCCTGGCAGCAGGCGCAGCTGGTGCAGGCGTTACAGCGCGCCTGGCAGCGCAGCGAACGGCTTAATCGCGCGCAGCAGGCTGCCACAGCGGCACCGGCTTCCCGGTGATATAGCGTTTGCGCAGGCGACTGGAGATCATATCCATGACCATCACCACCCCGACCAGTATCAGCGTCAGGAACATCACCACATCCCAGTTCCAGAGCCGCATATTCTCGGCGTAGACCAGGCCTACCCCGCCCGCGCCGACAAAGCCGAGCACCGCCGCAGAGCGGGTGTTGGACTCGATCTGATAGAGGCTCAGCGCCAGAAACTGCGGAAAGGACTGAGTGAAAATGCCGAAACGGTGTTTCTGCAGGCTGTTAGCGCCCACCGCCCCCAGCCCGCGGCCCGGTGAACGTTCGACCGCCTCATGCCCTTCGGCGTAGAGTTTGCCGAGCAGGCCGACATCCTGCAGGATAATCGCCAGCACCCCGGCCAGCGGCCCCATGCCCACCGCACGAACGAAAATCAGCCCCCAGATCGCCATGTCGATGCCGCGCAGCAGGTCGAACAGCCGCCGCATCAGAAACGCCAGCGGCTTCGCGGCGCGATCGTGCATCACGTTGCGCGCCGCCAGGAACGACAGCGGCAGCGCAATCAGCGAGGCGGTCAGCGTACCGGCAAACACGATCCCCAGGGTGATCCCGACCTGCGACAGATAGTAGCTGAAGGGCCAGTTCATGAAGTCATGCCAGACAAACATCCGCAGAAAGTAGCGCCCCAGCTGCTGGCAGCCCGCCAGCAGGCGCGATCCCTCCAGCCCGAACACCGAAAAGAAATAGAGGTAGTAGAGCAGGAGTGCCAGCGCCATCAGCGCCAGACGACGCAGATAGCGCGGCTGCGCGGCAAACAGCTCGCGATGCTGCTGCTTCAGCTGCGCGATGGCGGGAACGGAACGGATCATGCGCGCTCTCCTGTGACACGACGACGCAGCTGACCGGACAGCGTATCCAGCAGCGACACCACAATCAGAATCAGCAGCAGGGTGATGCTGACCTGGTCGTAGCGATCGAGTTTGATGTTGGTCATCAGCTC
>Ga0224727_1015_pt1 | contig 17976 bp, 19 predicted proteins | sample IA12soil_B_GH6A_FD_161640 | JGI IMG/M metagenome (GOLD analysis project Ga0224727, IMG submission 161640) | Enriched cells from agricultural soil in Iowa, United States - IA12soil_B_GH6A(-) | ecosystem: Environmental > Terrestrial > Soil > Agricultural land | place: USA: Iowa | collected 2017-05-08 | reverse complement strand
GCAAGACCGAGCAGCCTGAAGAAGTCGGTGACGAGCCTGAGTACGTTGAGGGCGAGGCCGAGGATGAGGTTGAGGGCAAGGATCTTGAGGATGATGAGGAGGATGCTGGTGAGGAGGACGCCGATGAGGACGTGAGTTGCTTAACACCATGGTGCTCGCGAACATATCAATGCTAACGTGCACTTACAGGCTGAAGACACCGCGAAGAGTGGAGGTCCTGCTGCTGCCGCCAAAGCTGCTAAGGGCAAGGACGTCCCGAAGGAGGCGAGCCTCGATGAGGTTGAGGAGGCCGAGTAAGGATACTCGTGCCTTTAGGTTTGCGTCTATCGCTTGAAAGCCACTCGGATTTGGCAGTGGCATATGTTATGATACTGATAGATGATTGGGAATGATAATAAAAGATACTTTGCTGCTTCACAGAGAGCTCCATGCGGGAACATCGACCTCTCGCCGTTTCGTGCATGCATGTGGATATGGACGATCAATGGCTCCAAGGCTCGACGAGTGACAACGCTCGACACTCGACCACTGTCAAAAGGCCGCGAAAGCTCAGTAGTCACAAATGTGAGACAAACCATAGACTGTCTACTTGGGGGGACCTGCAATTGATAGTCACATGTGTCACGCTGGGGTCAGCGCGACTTTCGATTGATACGATCCATGCGTACTGTAACAGCTTGAGAGCTCCGGTTCAAGACCTGGCTGATCTCTTTGTCGGACTTTCCACCTGCCCTCAGGCGCAATGCCTTGTCATCTTCAGCTGCAGCCCAGGGGTTCCATTTGACGCCGGTTCCTTCCCGTGAGGGGGATGGCTTCTTGAGTTGAAGTACACGGCATCGGGTATTGATGCTGTGGGCACTCCGACCAGGCAACAGATCGCAAAGTCTCAGATTGGGAGTGCTTCCCTCGACCACTAAGCGAAGCGTCTGATCTTCCGTTTCACTCCAATGGCCTCGCGGCAGAGGCACGTCGCCAAAATGTGCTTCCCTATGTGGAGAGGCCAGTCTCCCGGTCTCGCGTACATTGCGACCGAGAGCTAGTGCCATGTTGTAAACGGTTTCCCCCGATGCCGTCATACGTTCCACCCGCTCATGTTCTTCTTGCGTGACAGATTTTTGGAATTGGCTGCCAGCCTCGCGTACCCGTGACCGATTTTGCCTAGCCAGCGGTCCGTCATCCAACCAATCTCGCCAGCGTGACGGTTTTCGAGCGCCCTGTAATCGCAGAAGATGTCGACCAGAAGTTTCATTCGTTGCGCAGCACAATTATCCTCTCGTCTTCTTCGGCTGTAAATGATCTCCCGCGTGGATGCGTACTTTTAGCATTGGTATTCCGAAGTTGATTGTGTAGTGTTTGCCACCGCTCCTTCTGAAGTAGATGTACAGCTTGTTCATTGACAAGAGAATGCGAAACCCCCAGCTTTTCGCTGATCTTCTTCCGAGGTAGTCCGCTCGCGCGTAGTTCAACGATCAACCTATTTTCCTCCTCTGGGAATGACCTTCGTTTTCGCTTTTCTCGCGGCGCTTGAAGGGCGTTGTCTTGCTCTGTGGGAAGCCGAAAAGGCCGATAGCGTCTTTGGATACCTGATAAAGAGCTTCCTGGGATGGCTTCCATTATGGCATTCCATTTGCAACCCTGATTTCTCATGTTCAAGATGCGCTGATCTTCTTCTGGAGAGTAATGCTTAATCGAAAGGAACTTGGCTGTCGTGTCGAGCGTGTTGAGGCCGTGGAATAGCATGGTGGACTCCGTGGCGTCGTCGCTGCACAGCAGGCTTTATCCAGGTTAATACGCCAATGCCTCGCAGTTAGTCGCTTCACCAACCAAGTAGGCATAAAACGAAGATAGCGGTGCTGCATGATGGCGCGCTCGCATGCTCAGCTTTTCCAGTAATGGTGCCCAGTCTTTTAGAGAAATGTTCAATAAAGACAGGAACGAGTGCGAGAGGTGTCCGCAATCCTTGAATAGAGAAAATGAAAAACATGTATGTAAGTATGTTATAGGTCCAGGTAGTTCAGGTGGGTTCATTGGTGACCGGCGTTTATCTGCAGGGTTTCGCGAGCTTGGAACGCGCAGCCCTGAGAGTTCGAGCTACAGATCAAGCCAATTTCTGTTCTAGACGACCGTAACGCCTTGCACATGCAATGGCAGTTCGACCCAAACTCAGTCCGATTTGCTTGTATGTTTTGCCGTCTGCTCGCAAACGCACCAAAGTATCATCTTCGGAAGTTGTCCATAGCTGATTTCTGATGTAGGTATGTGCGCCGTAGGATATATCGAGTCGGAGCTTGTGGCATCTACAATTGATACTGAGACACGTTCGTTGAGGAAGAAGATTCCACAAATCAGGGCCGCACAACTGGCGCTCGACTGCTGAGCGCAGAACGTGGTCTTCCGCTTCACTCCATCGCAACTTTTTTGGGCGAGGCGCATTACCAAGCAGTTCTGACCTCCGGTGATCACGCTTGCGACGCAAGACCTCGGAGATGCTGAGCTCAAGCGCCAGAGCTATGTTGTAGCTGCTCTCGCCTGACGCAATCATACGACTCAATCGCTCGCGGTTGTCTGTGGTGAGCGGCTTATTGACTGTGCCACGAGCCTGAACTTCGCGCGATCTGTTCATTCTAGCTAAAGGACCATCATCAAGCCATTCCAGCCAGCGATTCTGGACCATAACAAAGGTTCGGCCCATGGTCATAGCGATTTTATGCCAAGTGGCTCCCGCACATCGCATCTGCCTGACTAGTTCGTCTTCCTCTGCTGTCCATGCTTTGCCATACGCAGGCTTTCGGGCGCTTATAGTTGGATCCAAACGCTGCAGGTATCGACTTCGCCAACGCTCTTCTTTGAACAACTGGATGCCGTGTGTATACACAGTATTTAGTGGCAAGCCTAGTCTTTCGCTGATTGTTTGCCAGGTCTCTCTGCTAGCGCGGGAATCGACGATGAGCTCTTTTTGTTTTGTAGAGTAAGAAATCCGATAGGGATAAGGTGCTCGACCCTCCTCTACACTGCGCAAGAAATTCCGGTGGCGGTACAGGACGTTGTGCTTCCCCCTTTCCGGGATTGCCTCTGCTATAGCCTTCCATGTATGACCTTGGCGACGCATATCCAGGATCTGTCGGTCCTCTTCTGGCGAAAATTTTCGCTGTGGACCACAGCCCCCTCTCTTCGGACCCGTGGATTTCATGGAGAATGGGAGCTGCATCTTCGGTAATGGCAAGGCCTGATCAGGAGAAACACGCCATTGGACCGTTAATTGTTGCCTCATCGGCCGAGGCGCGAGGCGAAAACATCGGTACAGCATATTGCCGCAGCCGCATACTGATTGGTGAGCTCCAGTATCGGTGGACAGTGTCCGGATTTTGAATGGAGAAATGATGCCTGCCCGACAGATATCCTCGAGCCTCAAATCAAAATATCAGTTGAGATGTCTAGAGTTACGCTTCTGACGGACCCTGTCGAAGGGGTGAAGTCTGGATGCGCGGGAGAGTCGGCTCCGCACGCTAGCGTCAAAAGTGCTAGTTACTTGAGGCTTAAGATCTTTTGCAGAAGCATAAAACAGTCGCGCTTGCGAACATTGAAGTGTGCATTAGCATACACGACATGATAAGACTTGCTGCCTCAGAGCTGCATGTCGCCGTTTTAATTACGAGTCGTTCCCTTGAGAGATCCAAGATCGCACAGTCGGCAGATGGAACGCTACCTCTCTAATGCTCCTTCGAGACGACCCGCCCGAGAGGCCCTTCCACGAACAATGACGCGTTTGCCATGACGTAGCGCACCGCGATCCAGTGCTTGCTTCGTGTGCAGATATTTGCTTCTTTATCCCGGCAGCGCATCCTCCAGATTAAACCTGCAAGGTCGCTGCCAGGAGTCTCACTAGCATCGCATCCTGCACCATTCCAAAACACCATGGCCGACAGCTCGGGTGTTGCATACCGCGACCTGGTGCCCGTGCCCGACACCGAGGCCGTCAGTAACCCCTCCAAGGAAGAAGCCGCTCGCACCTTGCACGAAGGTCCAACAGCGAGCCATGAACTGGCGACGTCCGCGACCGAGGAGATTGGCCTTGTGCAGCAAGACCACGATGAAGAAGTGAAGGATCTAGGCTGGAATGAGCCGAAAGAAGCTATTCCGGCACCTCTGGTGGGTGGCATGGAGAACGAGGACCTCTGGGTGTTGGTCCGTCGTTTTGATAAGGTGAGTCCCTGTCGTCGGTTTGGCCTTCGGTACGACCCTTTTCTTACACATCGTCCAGCAAATGTACCACGTGAAGGAGTTCCCGCATCCTGTTCCCAACAACCTCGATCTAAACATTGCCGACGAAGATGAATTCTCACCCGACAAGCTCCGGGCGAGCATTGAACGACTTTACATGACTCTCGGAATCGGTATCATGGGAGCCGGCAAGCAGATCATGAGGCTTCGCTCATGGCGCGAAAAGCGACGAACAGCTTGGGCCTGTGCTGCATACTTTCTGGCCTGGATGTTCGACTTTCTCGTTCCGCTTTTTGTCACAACATTGGTCACGTTGATCGTATATCCTCCCTCTAGAGCTTTCATGTTCCCTCCTGCTCCTTTGGCACTTGTGTCAGGTAGCACGGGCGGAGTGCAGAAACCAAAGGCTGGCGTCCTGGGATCCACCGACAGTGCAACCGGTGCACCAGAGAACCACAAGGGAGAGGCTGTCGAAGCCGAAGCTACCAACTTCGTCAACAGCATAGCTCAAGTCGCTCTGAGTTCAGCTTCCGGAAAGCACCCTCAAGACGAACCTGCTAGCCAAGAACAGGCTGGCGCACCAAACGATAGTATACCTGACCCTACAGCTATTGCAGTCGGTGCCAGCAGTGCCAGAGCAAAGCAGAACGGTGCTGACCTTCAACACGACAAATCCAAGGTTCCAATGGAAACAGCCATGTGGAATGGCATGCGCCCTATCATGCATGGCATTGGCGATATGAACGACACGTGGGAACGATTCGCCAATGCACTCTCGCCCACTCCTCCCTTCCCTCGGGAGCTGTACCGCTTGCGACTTGCTGCAGTAGTTGTTCCCTTGCTCGCAGCGTCATTCTTCATCACCAGCTACATGGTGGTAAAGGGCGTCACATTTGGCATCGGATTCGGCTTTTTCGGCGATCCGATCATTCAGCCGGGTATCAAGTGGCTCAACTCGACTTACCCTAACTGGCAGAAACTGCTTGAACTGCGCAACACTCTCCTCAAGGGCGTACCCACGAACGCACAACTCACTATCACTCTCCTTCGCATTGGTGAAGCCAACAAAGCACCGCTGCCACCACCGCCCACTGCTGGAGCGCCACCACCAGATGAGCCCGCTGCAATTACCGATGAGCATCTGCGCACGGTCGGAGCCGACGAGCCGCTCAATGCGACCCCAGAAGAGCTTGCCGCAGCAATGCAGCACGATCCGAACACTGCGCACGAACATTCTGGCAGCGACGTTGCTGCTTCAAAAGAGAAGCCTCATGGCAAGAAAGGGTCCAAGGTGCTTGGTGCCCTCAAATCGGGCGTCAAGGGTGCTGTGTCTTCAGCGCTTGGTGCAGACCATCTCAAAGCGAAAGCTGGTTCCTCACATGCGAAGCAGCGTCTGGGCGTCGTGCCACGCGACCCTAAATCCGACCTCTCTGGACCTTCCGATTTCAAGTGCAGATACCACGGCCAGAAAGGTTACACATACATCGCCACAAAGTCCACGATCCCATGCGTGGCATTCAGCATTGACAAGAAGATCGGGTTCGATGGCTCCTCGGGCAGGGAAGAGAGGGAGCTGCACCCAATTTGGAGCATTCCCATTGGTGACATCAAGGAGTTGAAGAAGCTTGGCGGATTGGGTTGGAAAGCAAAGCTGGTCGTTGGGTGGGCTCTGGACCGCGAGGTTGCCGACGGACTGGAAATTGTCGACAAGCTTGGCAACCACTACATTATCACCGCGATGGTGCTCAGGGACGAGTTATTCAACCGCCTGGTGGCAATGGGCGGACAGAAATGGGAGGCTTGGTGAGCGCGGACTTGCATTTGCCAGCTGCATCAGCATGAGCATTCTGGCATAGTTGCATGATGCATTCCCGACCTGCAATTCTCTACATTTGCGATCAGCAGCATCCATCACAAGAAGGCTTATATGCGAAACGATTATGAGAAATGAGGACAGCTGTTTACCAGCATTTTAGGTGTGTGTGGTGATGGGGTAAGGCAGAATCGCAAGTGATGAATGGAATTTGTGGAATTTGATGTTCATTTACCCAATACCAGCCCCAATTTCTCCCGACAGTCAACTGAACTAGCACGCAATAGCAGTCCTTCGACGAATCGACTTCAGAATAAAGCGAGAGAAGCTCTCTGCCCCCCTCTTCGACCACTACAGTCATGAATGGTTTGGTGTGCGGGAAATTGCTCACAAGTAATGTCGTAGTGTGGTCGAAATAAACACGAGGCCACGAGGCCACACAGTTTGTATTATATATCCGTTCACCCTCCATCCTGCTGTCCTCCCTTCGACACTCATTTTTGCACTCTTTTCCTTTGATTCTGGCCGTCACCTTCGGAGCGTACGCGCCTTCTCTTCAGGCGTCCGCTCAAAATGCGCAACACAATCCCGAGCGCAGACCCTTCACGGGACATCCTTCGCCACTTTCGCCCTCACAACAGACGACATGCTTCCAAGACTTCCAAAACGCAGATCTTGACCTCAAGATCGGCCGTCGCGCCGTGCAGTTCCCCTAGTCAGTGTAACCCAACCGAAAAGCAGTGCCCTGCCGTCTCCAGGCGACCTGTCAGAAAATCACCGACTGCGGCCCACCGGGTTTTTCTCATCCCCGAGCTCCTCGGCAACATCTTGATCCATCTTCCTGTCGGCTCGCTACGCAGTGCAATGTTTGTCTGCAGGCAATTTCATGATTGCATACGGCCTAACGCAGACCAACCTCTGGAGGGCATGAGAAAAGCTCTGGGCTTGGAATTCAAGAGGAGAATCGAATCGATTGCTGACTCGGAAATAATCGCGCTCACCAAACCTCCTGCCCAAAGAGAGCCCCTCTTACCCCATCTGGGGTGGCTCATGAATGCCACTATCGACAGTCAAATCCCGCTGCACCAGGTCTCGGAGCCAACGCTTTGCATCTACCCGTTCGACTTAGACGTAATCAAGCAAAGAGCCGGCACGCGAACCGTCAAACTGAAAATCAAGCTGAACCCTAAGCACGTCGACTACTGGGGGCATCCTAAAGGCATACTTCGATATAAGAACAGGGCGAAGAACGACGAAAAAAGAGTTTACGAGGACACCATTTTGGAAGGCAAGCATCCTAGCTGGACGGATATAAAGCTCCTCACCATGCCTTTCGCGTTGAAAGTCAGCGTCATGGTCGATTTCCGCGAAGTGATGGGCGCGTCACCATACCACCATACCAGTCGCCTCTGCTCAGCGACAGGGTGTCTAATCGGCATTCATGGAGTCCAGGTAGGCTTGGTTCATCTAACTCTGCGTCTCCTTAGAAAAGAACTAAAACTTGCTCTTCGCAGATCACTCACCAGATGTTATACTCCGGAGCAGGCGACCTTGGGCGAGTTGGTAGCGCTGCTTCGCCGAATTGAGAGCGAGGTCAGTTCTGTGACGAGCCGCATTACTCAAGAAAGGGAGTTGCGTGGAAAGTCCTACTACGAGGGTAAGCAGTGGTGGCGTTGTGCTGTTTTTCCGCGTCTCAAGCGTGCGAGCTGACAATGTGACACAGGCGTGCCTCCGAAAATTACATCGAGCTGGTAGCTGCGTGGAATCGTCCACTTCAAGAGCTGTGTCGTTGAGAATGGTGGCATGGAAGTGGAGGAAGGAAGTTCGAAAGATGTTGGCGCAGATGAATATCATCACGCCTTGGCCTGCCATACAGATGGATGTATTGCAAGAGCGCTTTTGGAATATATCAAGACCGAAGGACACGAATGTACCAAAAGATTGAAGAACGACAGGGAGAAGACGAAGGTTTTGGGGGCTTTGTCCAACTGGAGGCTGGTTCCTTAGTATTGGCGAGGTTGGGAGGAACTGTTGTCAAGTGGTGTGAGCACATCGATAGTCGAAGACCAATGCAGACATTGCGTAGTTCCTTGAGGCCACCCTGGAGTGAAGTCGGCGATTCGGAATCGGCCATACGTCGCGCCGGCGACTTGTGACGTCCAACAAATGTCTCTTCACTGAAAATCAGGTAACAAATAGCACCGTGGTGATGAGCTTTGGCCCGCTCTTTGATCGGGTCACTGTTGACTTCTTGTCCCTCCTGCGCCTTTCAACATTTTGTCGTCGCCGCCGCCGCAACTTCGCAAGTTCCTACCACCGACCGAACCACACATTCCCTCCATCCTCTCCCACCGCCAACGGGAAAGACGGCGGACAACGGCGACAATGCCACTACAGGCGATGATGTTCAAAACTCCAAGGCCAACATCGAGGCGCTCACCCGTCGAGTCACCTCGCTCGAGTCAACCAAGAAAGCTCATGACGAAACTCACGAAAACGACCCCGGCACCATCGGCGCCGTCAACGATTCTGTGAACCCCTCCAAGAACACCATCCTCAATACGGAGGTCGACGAAGTCGATATTCACCCGGAAGGCGATGTTGTATTCGTCTGCACCACCGATGAGGACAAAGACGTGTACGTAGTTTCGAGAATTCCGAGTAAGCTCGATGATGCTAACAATCGCATTCAGGAAGTTTCGCGTCCTGTCGGCAGTCGTCGCTCTCGGGTCGCCGGTCTTCAAGATCACGCTCGGTCCGACTTTCAAAGAAGGGCGCATGCTTTGCAGTCAATCCATGGTCGAGATCCCGCTTCCTGATGATGACCCCGTCGTGATGGCTATTGTATTCCACTCGATGCACATGAACTACGATTTCGACAGCGCTGCTCGCTCAACTAGCGCTCTGATGGTCGATTTTGCACTAGTCTGTGACAAGTACGACTGTACCAGGACGTTGTGGCCAATCTGCCAGACGGCGTTGACGAGTGTGCTCAGCAACCACGAGTTCGGAGACTTCAACAACGAACCAGCTGGAGTTGGCGGTGCTTTGGTTGCAGCTGCTATAAAGCGTGTCGATGATATGATCATTGATTTCGCTTGCAGCATGCTGAGCCTTTTCAAGAGGAAGATTGAATGCTCGCCCAAAGGCAACGCTCTGGCGCCGGTACTGGGTATTGACGTCTTCGGTAAATCAAAGCCTTTCGAAACATGAGCAATTTTACTGACACTCGACCAGTCTGACTTGAAGAACAGCGTCTCCTGATCAGGTCTCGTCTCTCTGACTTCCTCAACAACGAGCTCCAATGTCTCCTCAACCGTGAAGACACCTACACAGAGTGCCCGACGCCGGATCAATCGTTCCTGACCCTCATCCGCTCCTTTCAATACGCTCAGCTTTGGCCTGCAAAGGCACTGTCTGAGCGTTCAATCTGCGAGATCCTCAACGCCATGACCAACTGCCGACCGACAGTGTACCCCCACACATGGTGCGAGCTTAACGTGACAGACAAGTACCACACATGCATGGTCCATGACAGGGTGCTTGCCGCATGCTCCAGAGTCAACCAAGCAGGCATAGAGGCACGGGAGGAGGTGAACTCTCTCAACTACTCCACCAACCGGGACAAGAACGGGAAGGTAGTCGGCTTCACGATTGCTCGGAACAATGTGTAAGTATAAGTATCAGGGTAGTGACTTGAAACAGAAGTCTGACTGATGGTGAACCTCCAGAGAATCCTGCGCCAACGACCAGACAAGCTGGGGTCTTCAGTGATCGGTGGCCAACATGGCTGATGGGGCAAAGGGCCTCGAGCTCCGAGTTATCGGAACCTTGACAGATTGCGAGTTTGCCAGCTCTCGGGGAAGTGAGAAAGATTGCGGAGACTGGCCGAGGAAGTTTGATTTCTGTCACCGCGGTTGGCATTTTCTCTTCGTTTCGGTGTGAGTGATGGCGTTGAGCAATGCACGTGGGGTCGGGATCGAGACGCACAATTGGCGCGCAGCGGGTAGTTGGTCACGCGTCATGCTCTTCAAGCATGGAGATTCCCATAAACTTGTTCTTCGGTTTTCTGAAAACCAATCTCCCACCAAGTTGGCCTGCCTGCAAGATTCCAAAGCTTGGAGTCACTGGAGCTCAAAGGTACTGGGGTTTGGACAATGCTTCCGTGCTCAAGAAAGATACAGAATAGTACGCTCGTTTCAAGTGGAGCCTCGGGGTTAAATTCCGTCCAGCATGAAACCATGTACTCTCGCGTTGTTGAGCCGTAGTCAAAGATATTGAGCAGTACTGGGATGCACCCTGTTGCGCGGCAAGTGATCGGTACACACACACACACACACACACACACACACACACACAAACACACACAATGGTACTGTAAGCGACCGTTTCCACAAGACCCTCCTCCGGATGTCACTTCCCAACAGCCCCAATAATACCAGGAACCCGTACATGCAACAGTCTCATTTTAAGCTGGGTATCAACAAAATTTCCACCAATCTCTCTCCCTCATCTACCCTCTCCCGCCCAATCCCAATCTGGAGTATCAACCTAAGCCTTCGCCTTAAACTCCCCCTCAATCGCGCTCTTAATCGCCTGCGGCTTCGTAGTGCTCGCCCACCTGCCCTTCACGTTGCCGTCCTTGCCAATCAAGAATTTCTCAAAGTTCCACTTGATGCGCTGCAGGCCCATGAGGCCGGGCTTCTCCTTCTTCATCCACTCCCAAACGGGCTCGGGCGACTCGCCGTTGACCTCAGTCTTGCCGAGGACCTTGTAGGTGACTTTGTGGCCGATGACGCAGAAGTTCTGGATTTCCTCGTTGGAGCCCGGGTCCTGGCCGTTGAACTGGTTGCAGGGGAAGGCGAGGATTTCGAAGTCGTTGGGGTGGGCGGTTTTGATGTCTGGTGGGAAGAGGTTAGCTTTCGGAGGAGGAGAGTGGGGGGTGAGATGGATGTGTGGTCTGCGCACCTTTGTAGAGAGCCTCAAGGTCGTCGAGCTGGGGTGTGAAGCCGCACTTGCTGGCGGTGTTGACGACGAGGACGACCTTGCCCTTGAGCTTGGAGAGCGGGAAGGGCGCTCCCTTGTCGTCCTTGGGCTTGAAGTCGAAGAAGCTGGTGGCGGAAGACATGGTTCGTGTTGTGGTGGTGGTGAAAGCTGGTTGGAAGTGGTGTTTTGAAAGTGAGACGTTCTTGGTGAGGGTGGATCTGAACGTGGTCTGGCAGAGGCGGGGTGCGGAGAACATATAACACGTCGAAGTCGATGGATGGCAGGGGTGCGTGGTGTGATTACGGACAGAGACTTCTCGAATGTGAGCGATGTACAGCGTTACGGCCGCGATAGGCGTCTGCGCCGAGGCATGTGAAGAGCACGAGGACATATACTTAGTACGCGAGACCCCGGCTGCGTCATTAGTCACGCCTGATTTTTGTCATCAGCCCACTTTCCCTGTTGGGTGTGGGTGAGAGACCTGCATAAACAATGCGAGAGTGCGAGGACGCGATATCACGGAAGACGACTCATCCGGTGTTGGGTGGCCTTTGTCTAACGTACACTGAGCGACTTCTATCATGTACGTTACGTATGCGCTGCAAGGTGGGATTTTTGCTCATTCATAGGTTCATCTTTACTTCCAAATCATGCCATCTCCCGGCTCTGAGCGGATCGAGCTTCTTCAACTCAGCCAACCACTCTGTCATTTCCTTCGTAGTCACCGTCTGGTTGCCTGCATCCACTTCGAGATACCGACTCGAGTACTCCAGCAAGGCTTGGTAGATGTACTTGCAGTCCTCGGCTCCATCGAGCATTTCCTTGATGCTTTCCAGCTCTTGCTCGAGATACGCCAGTCGATCGGCGTTGGTGACCGGTGACAAGACCGCAGTATTTCGTGCATAGTCCTTCGCGTTGATCGGGGACGATGGGTCCAGTGGCGACATCAAGTACTGGTGGTATGACCACAGGCTCTGGTCGTACGGGTCGGTGTAGAGTGCTGTAGTGATGAGCTCGAATTCACCATCAAACAGCTTCTTCCTCTCCTCGCTGCTCGCAACTCGCTCTTCCAGCAGTCGAGGGATCAGCTGGCTGCGGTTGTGCCATGCCGAGAAGTTGGACAGATTGCTCTGGATCATCTTTGTGGTGTACTCAAACTCCCGCTCCACCATGCTCTTGTTGCCTAGACGCTCTAGCTCTCCGACAATTTTGCGCCTATAGTCCCATGCGTGGAAGTTACGGCTATCGAGAGCCAGCATCTTGCCATCGAGAGCAAGCTCGCCCTGCCACAATTGCAAGGCTGTCTGAGCTGGTAAATGTTCTGTCGCTGTCGCTAGCAGCCAGGAACGGTGGTTCCAGATCCAGTAGCATTTGGGGAACTGCTTGATGAGAGGTATCAGGAATTGAAGATCCTCTTTCACCAGCATCGCAATCTCCTGTTGTGCGAGGGTCAAGGTAACCGCTTGTCCATCTTTAGCTTCACCAGGCTGCGTCTCTGACACGGCGCTGTTGCCCGACTTGAGCTCTTTGTTGAAGACATCGAGGAGAAGTATCCGCCGGTAGTTCCAGATAGTGTAGTATTCAGGGTTCTGCTGGAGGAGGGAGGAGATCTGCTGGAAGGTGGTGCTCGCGAAGTCGCCAGTGCTGATCTTGCGCGCGGTGTCAGTCGAGGCGGCTTTGGTATTTGCTGTCGCATGAAACCTCTCCTACCTTCTCGGCGACCTCCTTCTCAAGCGATCTGTACTGCTCAATCTGCTTGCGTTCCTTTTCTCTGGTGGCCTCGCTCTTGTCAACCGCCGCAGCAGAGACGCGGGGAACGCCGTGCTGGGCAGTGGTCAACCTCACTCCCCTCTGTGCTGCTCTCCATCGCGACTTACGCTTGCCATGGGCTATCACGTGGCTGACACGTGCGCAGTGCTGGCGTGAGTGCCTCAGCTTTGCTTTGATGCAGAGATATGGAGCGATGCTGTCGAGATGGCCGTCGAGTCGCAATCGCTGGTCCGCTGACGCAACTTGCAGTCGATTTGGCGGAGTCAAGTGGGAGTCTCCTCAAACGATGCTACTACTGTATATATGGAACGTAAATCAAGAAATGCCTACCAGCGAGCAATACATTGATATGTTCGAGAATAGGAATAACTCTTCCTATCCACTTATACTCTCTTCGCTCACTCAGCAAGCTATCTGAGATACGCCAGTCACATGTCATGTGTACCTGCCTGCATTGAAGGCACCTTCCAGCCTCTATTCTTCACGGCTGCCATGTAGGCCGCTTGATGAGCTCTGCACCTGTCTACCGGGCGGTGCGTCGCATCTGCTCCAGGCCATATATCGTCACTCAACAGTATTCGGACCGCTTTCACCTATTGACTACAGTACCCTGGCCGTACATTCAGCATTCATACCATCAGAGATAAGAGACTGGCCAGCCTCTGGACCGTGAGTAGATCCCTCATCCACCATGGCATGATTTTCAACTCACATGTCCTGCTCCAGATGCAGAATGCCACCTCCCCCGCCCCAAAGAGACGATCATGGCTCAGTCGTTACCTCTACCACCACAAGGAAGTCCAAGACAAGGTCCCACGACCTGCCAGTGAGGGAGTCTGTCGATGTTGCGACAAGAAAGATGCTATCGCAGAGGCCAGGTCATTCCCTCCGCCAGAATACCCTCCCCAGATCGTCGCAGCTTCGCCTATCCCACTCGACCTCAACACAGCCGGCGGGCCGCCCGTCGAGCTCCAGCCAGTCTACACAAACACTCACAACTACTACTCCATTCAACCAAGCCGCCGGCGACTGGCAAAGCCCGACGTCTCTTCCCTCACCTCGGATGACGAGATGTCAATCGTCGAAATACCGATCGAAGAGGACTTCAGAGTCCGAGACCGCCACCCAACCTTTCACCCTTTCACAGCCGATACCTACGAGTACCATACCGAACGTCGAAGGCGGATGGTCCAATATCGCGTTCCAAAGGCCAGCGTGCGTCCAGCTGGTCCTGCTGGTCCATCACCGCTCCGTATTGAGTCTCCTGAGTCGTCCACTGGACAGCCCACATCCAATCCTGTCAAACGAAGGGACTTTGCGGGCTCAGCCGACTCCGCTGCCACCATCTAGCGGTGACATCCCTCAATATGATGGCTGCGGCGAGACTCTTTCGTCGCCCAAGGTACGGAGTCAGGATAGGTATGTTCGTGGCAGGCCACCAACAAAGGAGACGTTCCTTCTTGCCAAGACTGGAACGAACGGACAGGCGGATCCCTTCGCACCAGCTGTGAAAAGAAACACTAGGACGGCTGCGCGTTTTGCAACGCTCCGGTCTGTCAGTCAGCCCACGGTTTGGTCTGTCGGTGGCTCAGCAGTCACTGAGGGTGTCGCTTCAACGAGCAATGGACGTGGCGGCCGTGTCACCAGTGGCTCCAATGCACCTCACTATGCTGCGGACTTCCTCCGACATCGCTCGAATACAGATGAGACAGTGACACACGGTCAGCGCTTGGCTCATGCGATGGACATCAGCCAGTCGGGTCGGGTCGTTGAGCAGACATCTCCGCCTTCCTCGCCTGTCTCGCCTGCAACAAGCAGCCCAGGCAGCCGAAGCCAGATCTCGTGGAAAGATTGCAAATGGGAACGGCCTCTCGACGCATCTCCTACTAAGGTCAAGCCTGCGAGATCAAAGCAAACTCCAACGATTCCGTACCGGGTGCTCGACGCGCCGGCGCTGCGAGACGATTACTACTGCTCACTGCTCGCTTACTCTCAAACACTGCAGTGCCTCGCCGTCGGCCTCGGACCACATGTGTACCTCTGGTCCGAAAACCGATCTGCTTCGCAATCGAAAATCCCCGACTCGCTGACCGCTCAACGCGGATCTTCACATGTGACTTCTGTGTCATTTAGCTCTGTGGCAGGGGCTTCGTCGATTCTTGCCATCGGGCGCGGAGACGGAAGAATCACACTGTGGAGCCCGCTGGACTCTGAGCCTAGATTTGATAGCGAGCAGCCCGCCCCAGTCTCTTACGTCTGCTTCAGGCCTACGATAAGTCGTCGCCGATCGATACGCGACTCGAACGTCTTCGTCAACACAGAGCAGCTCCTTGTCGGCGATGAAGCTGGCAATGTCTACTTCTACTCCATCGAATGGCCTAATGAAGACCAACGAGATCTTTTCGACTGGCATGGGAGCATGACGCTACTCGCGCGCCTCACTTGCCACACACAGCAGATCTGCGGCATAGCGTGGAGCCCGGACGGGAACCTCTTCGCCACGGGTGGCAATGACAACAACCTCTTCCTTTTCGAGACGAAGAAGATCACTTGCCCTCCCAGTGCAGTGACCTCTGCCGATAACCCCGCAGTGACGGTTCGCAATGGCAACGCTACGACCGACTTGAGAGGCCAAGGAGACGTTCTGATCGTCCCGCTCGGAAAGCAGAAGCACACGTTTTCGCTAAACGCTGCATGCAAAGCAATCACATTCGCACCCTGGCAGCCGTCCCTCATCGCAGCGGGCGGTGGCAGCAATGACAGGTGCATCCACTTCTTCCATGCTCTCTCCGGCGCAAAACTGGCCACGATCGACTGCTACGCTCAAGTCACCAGCCTGATCTTCAACCCTCGCAAGCGCGAAATCGCCGCGACCTTCGGCTTCGCGCAGCCAGAACACCCGTACCGCGTCGCCGTTTTCGCGTGGCCGAGCTGCCGCATGCTTCTCGGTATCCCATGGTGGGGAGAAGAGAGAGCGTTATACGGCATTCAATACCCTGGACTTGGAGGCAGCTTGGTCGTCGCCACGAGCGACGCCAGCATCAAGTTCCACGAGGTTTGGTCTGGTAAGGAGAGTGGTAAGAGTGGTGGTGCCGGAGGGAGCGTTCTGGGTAGTCCTATTCTCGACGATGAGCTGATGCTTGAACGGGTTGAGTCGATAAGGTGATTATTCATATGAGGTGGATCCTGAGTGCTTTTCGCGGTTTGAGCTCTTGCCCTAAGATGATTTCTTTGCCCTTTTACTTAGAATTCGCTGGCCTAGATAGATTTTACTTCTTAAAGATCGCATCCTAAGAAAGCCTCGGGTCGCTTGCTTCTGTGTGACTCGGAATGTTTCCCATGCGTCGCATCGGCCACGGCTCGGTTTTACTTATGCCGTCACACCACTAATGTCGGGAGAGCCGGCAGCCATTTCCAACAGTCTCCGCCTTACTTGCACGATGCCTACAAGTCTTGTATCCATGTCATCGCCATGAGCTATCAGCTTGGAGGATTCGAAGTGCTCGAGCGCAAACTCCTTTGCCATCCACGTTGCGATCTGTGGCCATCAATTTGTCGACAACCTGACAGGGTGCATCACCAGCGATTTCAAGCTGGGTTTGACCGTTTGCAGGAGACCTTGAAGGCTCCTCGGCTCTCTTGGTCGAACCAACTTCTGAGAACCGTTAAGCGCTCGAGCTGGACGTTGGACAGCCATCCGAAAGCTTTTCGACAATCTGTAAGGGTCAAGGGGCTGCTGTTGTCGCCCGGCGTCGCACCGTACCAGTAGTCATTCAGGCGATTGCAGTCTTGGAAGTCCAGATGGAGGGATTTGAGCGCACGAAGTCGACCGACAAATGATGTCTGCGGCAGCCACCTGGTATCTCGCACGAGTGAGAGCGAGACCGAATTCTCCAGGATTGCGTCAGACCAGAGGGGTATGAGTGAATACGCGGTGGCACTCAGACCATACTCGTTCACTTTGAGATCATACACACCTCCGAAACCGAAGTTTTATAGGATAAAAGGCCCTTGCAACGGCTGTTGAGAGCAGTAGTAAAGCTGGGCCGCCCTTTGTACATTCCATGATCACGATTCTATTGGCGAGGTGGCCACCATGGTGGTCGATCTCTTTACGAACCACGGCACGCAACCCGAACGGCACTTTTCTACACTCAACATCGTTGGCGCCATTATTGTTAGTCCACTATTTCAACGGTAACGTTCTTGCAAAAAGCTCGACCACCACGTTGTGCCGTTTCAATTTCAGTAATACCGTCGTCATGAGCTCTCGAACAAGGGATGGAAGATTCTTATGTGATGGCAGGAATCCATGGAGTAGTAGTAATTGAGGGAATCTCGTTCCGACTCGGGCCACCTATCTTCCTTTGGGGTGTCGACTATGAGCCGGTGCTCCGATTTGAGCCATGACATGGATTTCAGCCGCCTGTCGTAGTTCAGCATGGACATGTAGACGTCTTCGGCGACTTCGTCGTCGTCGTCGCCGGGAAGCACTTGGAGTCTCAGGCCTGCGTATATCTCGAATTCATCTTAGTCTTTTCAGGAGATGTCGATGCTTTGAGATTTCGACCAAGGCCATCAGACTGTGACGCGAATCAATATGTCGACGTGTCGTGAAGAAACGTCCGAGAAAGTTGTTTTTGCTGCTATAGCACGCATGTCGGCAACTTTGGCGGAGCGAGAACAGGTCACTGCTGTTGAGGTGGGAAGACACAGTATCCAGCATCTCGGCTGGCAGAGATGAGAATGACGCCATGTGGCCAGATGTTGCAAGGCTCCAGCGTGAAATCGTGGTCAGGCAGACCGCTGAGACTGGCACAGAGTGACACCGTGCCTCAGCATGCGTGCAGGCGCGTAAGAGGTATAGCTAGTGCTGGCTCAATTTAATGCACGCGAGCACACGCGCTTTTGCGATTTGGTGGCATGAGTGTAAACGTGAGAGTACAAATATACTGATGCCTGATTACCATGCGAAGTGCGCGTGTAACATACACGACCAGGATGTAGCGCAAGTTGTGAGGCTGGGAAGCGCATGCCTCAGGCTACTTCATCTTGTCAGCCTTTCTTCCAAACGAAAAACGTTGTGCGCACGTGCCACTCGTGCGCTGCATGCATCCCAAAACAGCACAAGCGCGGCTGAACTCTCGCTCTCGCATCGCTCGCTGAACGTGATACGTACAAACACG
>Ga0224727_1012_pt1 | contig 18058 bp, 25 predicted proteins | sample IA12soil_B_GH6A_FD_161640 | JGI IMG/M metagenome (GOLD analysis project Ga0224727, IMG submission 161640) | Enriched cells from agricultural soil in Iowa, United States - IA12soil_B_GH6A(-) | ecosystem: Environmental > Terrestrial > Soil > Agricultural land | place: USA: Iowa | collected 2017-05-08 | reverse complement strand
CGGGACGGGTCAAGACCCCCGCACCCCCGGGGGCCAGGGTGCTGTAGCGCGTTCGGCGTCTTCTCGCTCGGAGAGCGGCCGTGGCGGGCGAACCGCGGCGGCCGTGACCGGCGCCTTCTCGTGAAGGACCTGCATGTACCGGCGCCATACATTGGTGAGGGTCATCTCCTGAATGTATCCGTCAGGTCAGCTGTTAGTCGTTCACCTCGTTGCCCTCTTCGAACGCAATCAGCGTGGCCCCAACTAGGGCATGTCTGACGACTGGCTCGCCCACAGGCGGCAGCGGCGCGCGTCTACGCAGCCGCGGCCGCAGAACCTCGCTGTGGTGTTCCCGGGCGAGGGATGGTCTTCTGCGTTGCGGCGGCGACCACCCCAAGGGCTGCCAAGGGGACCGCGAAGAGAAGAGATCCCCAAAAAGAGCTCCAGTTCGCCAGCCCGGCGATGGACAAACCAACGAGTGCGGCGACGGCCAACCACGAGACCCACTTTCGCATTGCCAATGCGGCCACCACAGGTGGTGTTCCGAGCAGTAGTCCCAGGCCGATCAGCGGCCAGGCACCTAGCACGTGGCCGATGCGGTCATCGCACCGGAAGGAGGATCCACTCTCGCCGGTCTTCGAGCACGCCAATGACACTTCAGCCATCGTCCATGAGGCACCGACCCACACGGTGAAGGCCAACGCAGCCCCGACAGAGATCCACCACACTGCTCTCGACACGCCCGCAGCCTAGCCCGGCGCGCGGGTGTTCAGCTCCACATCAATCCAGGAAAGGCTCGTCGAGAGCACGGAGGGGACGAGGCCGTCAATCAGCCGAGTGAAGGTTGCATCAGATACAACATTGATGCATCTGATTCGGCACCGGTTGCTCGTCATGTCCGGGGTGGTCAGTGGCGCCTGGGGAGGTCGACCTCGCGGATGTGCAGTATTCGAAAGGTGCTGTATTACGGCCGAGGATGGACACTCAATCATGCGCCAACGTAGTCAAGACCGAACTTCACTCGACAAAGTTGCGAATGTCGTCGGAATCGACTGGACGTCGATGAAGGGTGAATCATGACTCAACCGGAAACGATGTGCGAGCCGATCGTGAGCGAACTCTTCCCGGTGTTCCTGTGCGAGTGCACGACCGGGAGGCTCGTCACATGAACACGAAGCTCGAACAATGGTTGGCCCACGCGCGCACTCCCGAGACTCGGACACGCATCCGCCGCCTGGCCGTATTGGAGCGCATCTTTCACGTACTGGGCGTCGTCGGAGTGTGCGCGTTCGTCGTCATGCTCGCCGCCAGCTGGTACATCACCGTCTCAGGGGAGAGTCCGTGGTGGATCTGGTTCCTGGACATCGGAGTACTGCTGGCGTCAATCTTCCCGTACTTCGTGACGCTGGCCAGACTCGAGACTGCGATGTACGCCGACGGCGAGGAGTCGGTCGGCACCATCACCTCGGTGGTCCTCGACCCATACAATGTCTCCGACAGTGAAACCAGCTACGACATCACGATTACGGCGGAGCACCCTGAAGGTGGCCACATTCGTCGTGTTACGAGCGTGCCCGCGAAACCGAGACGCGGGGACCGAGTCCGCTTCCGCCACAACACCCGAAGACGCGATGATCTCCACGACATCCTGTACATCGGATTCGAGGACAACGATCCGGAGGTTCGCTCCTGACGACCAGCGTGAGCAGCATCTACGAATGCGGAACCTCATCTCGCTTCCACAACGGACCTCGAACCAGAACCCCTCGGCGACACTTGAATCCGCCGTTCATGGGCGGTCGACGTCGTTCTCGAAGGCGGGTTTGCTGGGCAAATGGCAGCCACATTTTTTGGCGCTTATGTTGTATCCGTTTCGAATAATGGCACCTTGACTGGGGGATGTGCAGTATTCGAAACGTGCCGTATTCACTTGGGAGCGAACAGGCGTCCGCAATCCCGCCGACAGGTGTCGTCATTTCGGGCGTGTCCGCAGCAGTCGTTGTGTGTTCTAGTTGGTTCCATGGCCTGGGTGGGTAGAGAGTTGTCTACGGCCGCGACGCTCGGAGCAACTACGGGCGCTGCCATCATGGTTCCAGTTGTCGGTCTCACCGGATTTTTGCTGCCCGCGATCATCGGCGCGGCAGTAGGGCTGGTCGTCGGGTTGGGTGCGGTCGCTGGCGGACGATACGCGCTGGCCACTGCACGTGTGTGGCCAGCGCGTAGCCACCGCTCGTGGAAGCACCGATTTGCATTGTGTTCGACTGTGGCCGTCCATTTGATTGTCGCGGGCGCATTCATCTGGGCGATCGCCGCTTCAGGCGAGTTGTCACCGCAGGGTGCGGGGTTCCCTGGAACCCTCTTTGTCTTGGCGGCGGTACTCGCAGTGAGTTACGTATGCGCGTATGGATTCGCTCCATACGCGCCTACAGGGCCGAAGATCGACGAGTGATTCTCGGTGCTCGAGATCGCGGTCCGAGCGCGGAGGACGTGAGCGCACCGAACACGTGTCGGACAGACAGGTGCACCGGCTGAGCGCGCCCGCAGACCACTACGTCGCCCTTGCCCGGGACGCGGAGCCCGCCCACGTGCAGCAGCTCTCCGACGAGATCGCGAACCGCAAACGGAGCTGACGCGAAGCCATTGCCGAACAACGATCCGAAGCCAGGCACGAGAGCAATCACCCCGGCGTGCCGGTGGCGACAGAAACCCGACCCGATCGAGAAATTCAACTCTCGCAGCTCAACATTTGGATTCACATCCGTTGCGTCAACCGACCGCCGATGCGGCAGCCTCTTGGCCAGCCACCCTCTCCACTGCGGTGCAGTCTCGATCGCACTGCACGGCAACTGAGCGATGTTTCGGGCGAATTCGGACGCCGGGGCTATCGAGTACCGGCGGGCGGCTTCCGTGCTACCCCAGATTCGTCGAACGTCGCCGTCACGAAAGGTCACCCCGACCCCTTCGATGCCCCAGTTGATATTTGTGAGCTCGCCGTCCTTGTCCGAACCACTATTGGAGGTGGTCATACCTACCGGGCCGACTTCGACAACACCCCAAACGTCGGGCAACCTAATCCTCACACCTTCCGCATCGCAATCGTGCAGCATGGCTTGATCCAATGCTTCCACCGGAATCTCGGACTGCACGTCGCACCTCGACAGCGACTCGTATCCCGGCTCGATTACTTGTGGCTCCGGCCCACAACCGGCAAGCAGACACGCCAGTCCGCAAGCCGTCAACACCGTCACGAAACGTGGGGCACCCTCCCGCGCAGCAGCAATTCCGAGCATAGCGACCCTCCGTTTGCGGTCCACCAAGTGACGAACTTATCGGTTACATCCGTTGTCGTGCAGCCATTGCCGAGCAGCATCGATAGTTTCCTCTGGTGCAGTCCGCGAATTGGGCTCGATCGGTTGCTCGTCGAAGCTCCTACCATCCCGGTCGACGTACACACTTGTCGTGAGCACGAGACGGGCACCATCATAAAGAGGGTGCACTGAGTTCGCGGATGAGTACCCGGCACTGTCGGAGCCGAAGGAACGGACGCTGTCGAGTCCGCGAAATGCGGTCAAGACCGCTTCACCACTCGACGCTGTCTCGAAGGCTCCCATCCGTGCTCGCTGGTGCCGTACGCGGTGCGGTGCGGTACCGCTGCCGACGAGTTCCAAGTGCAGGTCGCTGATCTGGTCGGTGACCTGCCACTTTTTGGCGGAGGCGTTGGGCGTGGTGTGGCGCAGCGCGCGGGGTCGTGCCGAGGATTATCGCGGTGAGGAATGGTGCGGGTGTAGTCCCGGACCGAACAACGGCCTTCGCTTGCTGGCGTGTGTCGGTGGGGGAGGGCCGTTGTGGTGTTGTCAGCAAAGGGCATGGCAATGAGGATTAGCACGAGTTCAGTACAGCTTGGGAGGGGCTTTCGGTCCACTCGCGCTACTTGTCGCTCACTGCTGTGGCAGGCGTCCTCAGCGTCGCCAACCTCCGCCGAGTCGCCGCCAACGCTGCTTGCTGACGGTCCAGACGTACGGCGATGCGATCGAGTTCAGCACTCAGATCCGGGCACATGTCCAAAGTTGTGTGGTGATCGTCGGTACGCGCACAATCGAGATAACGGCGGATCATCTCGGTACCGAGTCCTGCGGCCACCATGGTCTGAATCTGTTGTACGACCCCAACGGCGGACTCGTCATAACGCCGGTAACTGTTGGAATCGCGCACCGGTACCAGCAGTTCCCGCTCTTCGTAATGCCGCAGCGCGCGAGCACTCACACCTGTTCTGTCTGCGAGCTCACCGATCAGCATAGGTCCTCCTCGTCGCCTTGACCTTCACGCTAGCGTGAACCTCTACTCTCGGGCGACGTGACCATCGATTCAGCACTCTCCCGGGCATTCATCATCCACGGCTACTCCGCAACCCCAGCCGATCACTGGTTCCGTTGGCTCGCAGAAGAACTCGAAACCGCAGGCAGCCCAACTGTCGTACCTGCCCTCCCGAATCCGGAGAATCCTGACCGGCAGCAATGGCTCGATGTCCTTGCCTCCGAGATCGGGATCCCCGATCACAACACCATCCTCATCGCACACAGCCTAGGATGCCTGACCGCTCTTCGATACCTGTCCAGCCTCTCGGAGCCATGGAATCTGGGCTCACTCGTCCTGGTAGCAGGTTTCCTCGATCCGCTTCCCGCACTAGCGGAATTGGACGACTACATCGCAGGTGGGTGCGACGTCAGCACCATTAGTGGCCACGTCGAGCGGATCACGGTAATCCGTTCCGACCAGGACCCGTACGTACCGACCGCGCACACCGATCGACTCGCCCAACAGTTAGGCGTCACCACACACGTGATCGATGGTGCTGGGCACTTCCTCTCATCCGACGGCATCGACACTCTCCCAGCGATTCTCCCGTTCACCGCGCGCTGACCGGAAAGCCCAGGCAGCTACGAATTGTCGCCCGAGCACTATCCGCATGACCTGCAGCTACTTCGAGGTGCCCGGCACCTATCGCCCGGCGCCACACTCAACCACACCAAGGGACGTGCCATCACCCCAGTTCAACGGCAGACAACAAGCACCCAGATATGCGTCGAGAAACCACGCTACCGCCGTCAGTTGTCGACGATGAATGTGAAGCCGCCCGGCGGGAACTCATGCACGAGGACCTCGTTCCCGACACCGGTGACAACCGTCAGGAAGAACTTGGGGTCACCGTCTATCTCGACGACTGAATTCATCGTCACCCCACGTTGGCAGGGGACCCGGCGGAAAACCACTTCCCCGCCCTGCACCTGCGCACCAGGATGAAGCGACCGTGCGGTGTCGAGGACAGCAGCGCGAACGACATCGAGGTCGACAAGGTCGTCATACTCAGTGACTTTCGAGGGATGAAAGTCACTGAGCGGGAACGGAAGATGCAGCGGCGTCGGATCCGGCTGCTGCGCCATCGGAGGTCGATCGGAGAAGTCCACATCCCACGCCAACACCCGCTCGGTCACCGACGGCACCAGATACGAATGCTCGGACCTCGACTCGACGCTTCGGCGAACCGAATCCACGCACTCGGTCAGGGAGCCGAAAAGGGGACCGCCCTCGTCCGCTGCCTCAGCTGCGAAGTAGCGGATGCATCCATGCTGTTCGCCCTGCGGGTGTCGACATAGAGAAAATCTCCGGCCCCGTCCTGAGCGAACGGAATGTATTCAGGGACAAACATCTCAGCCATGTCCCCTGCATGCTGCGCCCGAACCGTGGCAGGCCAATCCGGACCGAGATAGTCGATCGGGACCACCAACACCAACCCCACACCAAGCAACACCCACCGACGCCACCGCGTCCCTCCCCCGAATGTCATCACCCACGCACCATAAGCCGAGCAACCACGCAATACAGCCACCTGTGCGGCGTGAATCTGGAAGGGCGCTGACCCAGTCAGGACGACGCGAACCAGTCCAGCGATTGTCCATGCGCTCCCGCGTATGCAAGCGGTCTCCCGTCGAGGGTGACGACGAACTGGCCGCGGGTTTCTGAGATCGGCTTGGGGAGTTGATCGACGACTGACGTGATCACCCCGCCGCCTTCGTTGGAGATCCAGTGGCACGGCAAACCGCGCACAGTATCCTCGAATGACGTTCGCGCGTCGAGATCGAGGTAGTTGAGGACCGCGCTACCGAACACAACGATGGTCGTGTCCCGTGGAGCGTTATGAACCAAGCCTGCGATGGTGTCGGTGAGATCCCCCGCGACCACGTGCGGCGGCTCTTGCCGCGCAATGGCAGCGGTAGCTCGGAGTCGATCCAGCCGGTTCGTCTGCCCCGGCCAGACAAGCATTCCGTGGGTCGATCATGTTCTCGATCTGGCTTTTTCAATTCGCATGTGGCCACGCTCGAACCCTGCTCACTGAAGTCGAAGACGTTCCTCACTGACTTCCATGAGGCCCTTGAATGCGTCGAAGTACGCCGACATCACGGTCTCAGCACGAGCCGCTTCGTAACTGGTAGTGCGTCCCAACGCATGGATGGAGTGTGTGACGAGCCGCTGCAATTCGCCTACGGCGTCGCCATACGCCTCTACCTTGTCCGATACGCGGGTGTCGATCACCGTTACGCGTGAGTTAAAAAGTGCCTGGTAGAAAGCGTTTCGAGGCCCATGGATGCGGCCGAGAGTTTCCTGCGCGGCGGCAGTGAATTCGACCCATTCGGGCGAACGGTTCTCCGCGGTGACGGACCGCTCAACGTCCGGACTTAGTTGGTGTACCTTCTCGGCGAAGTCGGTACCGGCTGCAATCAGCTCGGCAATTGCTCGTCGCTGAGCTTCTCGCCGTCTTTCTTCCTTCTCAAACTCGAAACGTCCACGCGAGAGAACGTGTTGGATCAGTGCACCCGCGAGTGTGGCAAAGATGCCTAACCCCGCTCCAATCAGCGCAGCGGCGATTTCTGCGGACATCGCTGTCTCCCTCTGCGTTTCGGCATAGCACTACTCAGACTTATTCCCGGTGAACTATCACCTACCTGCGAGGCATAGTCTCAGTATGCGTGATCGGATCTCGTTCGCCGACCGATTCCTCAGCGGAATACACCCGCCAATCGGACGACCCTGTTCGTACGGCACCGTGCGACACCCCCGAGCGTGCCAGCAGCGAACGGCACCTTCCCTCACCTAGTTCATTCGCGCCGGCAGGATGCCGGCACAAGATTGGCCAACTTCGCAGGAAACGGGTACTTGCCGGGTGCGTCCGCGGTGGATTCGATGATTGCGGAGTGAGCGTCCTCGTCGACGCTGACGATCGTGAACACCGAGACGCCTCCGGTCACGATTCTCATTGGTCACTCTGCTGCACGAAATTCTCCTCTGACGAGATGCCGATGACTGTCTATCTTCTCAGCTGCTCGCCGGCGAAGTTCCGTCTGTCTCATTCCACGACGTCGAGGTGAAGGGGTTCGCGAGATTCACCGGTATCGCGGCGATCGGGGTCGACATCGGGGTCAGCAGGTAGTCCGCAGAGTGGGCGTTCTGCATCGCCCGCGATGTCGCTGCCGCCGATCCAGCCTGTCGGATCGACTCGGTTCGGGCTGCCGCCGTCCGTGTTTGATTTCCCTGCACCTGAGAACAAGTCACGGGATCGTGCCTCGGCCCCGTTCCACAGGGAGAGGCCGGGGTTACCACCGACACAGCCTCCGCCGATCGCCCCGATCGACACGGGCGTCCCCGAACCCTCCACGAGAGTCGTGGGACAGAAGTCCTCGGTGGACGCATGTGTGGCGGGGAGAGGGATCTTGGAGGATGGGCACCGGTCGTGAGCACCGCCGATGCCCACCCAGATCAGCCGCGGAGCCTTTCGGCGTCGCCACCGTCGTTCGGCCGGGTCGTTGAATCCGCGGATCCAGTGCCGGCACGGCGCATCAGTGATCGCGTTCCCTCTGGAGTATCGCGCAATTGCTCGGCACAGTCATAAGCGCGCACCCGGTTGAGTGCTGCGTCGAAGTCGCTTTCGTAGCTGGCCATCATGCCTCCTGTCGTTCTCTAGTCAGGTTAGTGATGATTAAGTCTCTCAATAGCGCTGCCTGCCAGTCGATTTCGAGACTCCGACTGCGCTCCCCCGAAGCAAGGGCACTTCAGAACAGGTGGGTGGCGCGGTAATCGTTGGTGCCGGGACATTCTTCGACGGCCGGGGCGGTGAATTCGGCGATCGGGGGTCGCCATCGGGCGCGCTCGGCTTTGCTGATGTGGCACCACATCGTGGTGTCTCGGAGGTCGAGGTCCTCGTCGCCTTCGCGGGCGATGAACGAGTCCGGGGATTGGTGGGTCAGCGCGGCCAGGGCGAGGAGCTGCTCGAACGAGGGGTAGCGGGTGCCGGCCTCCCAATCGCCACATGCCGATCAGGAACTGTCGAAGACCCACCGGGGTAGGGCCGCCATGAAGAAGGGACCGACCGATCCATCCCTCGAGATCCGGCATTCACCCCAACTTGGTCACACCTTTTATAGACACTAAGTCTATTAAGGGATACTCTGGCCTCTATTGATCTATTCGACCAGAGATGATGTGCAGTGTGTAACGGCGCCGCGCCGATGAGGGCGTGGCGCGGCCATTACTCCTGCGTGAAAGGTTTCGAAGTATGGGCATGAACGACGACAGTGCGCAGTGGAGTTTCCTGCACGGCAAGCGCATTCTTGATCTCTCGCGCCTACTTCCCGGTCCGTTCGCGACGACTCTGCTCGCGGATCTGGGCGCCGACGTGGTCAAGGTCGAAGACCCCAGCCGGCCCGATCCCACCCGGATCGCGGGTGAACGGATGGCTTCGTTGAACAGGAACAAGCGCTCCATCGCGCTCGATCTTCGCCTCGAGACAGATCGGGAGACGTTCCTTCGATTGGTCGAGACTGCAGATGCGGTGGTCGAAGGTTTCCGGCCCCAGGTACTGGCGGGCATGGGGCTCGGCTACGACGTACTGCGAAAAGCCAACCCGCGCATCGTATTATGCTCGATCAGTGGATACGGGCAGTCAGGACCCTATGCCGACAAGCCGGGGCACGAGTTGAACTTCCTCGGCCTTTCCGGTTTTTTCGCAGTTCCCGGCCGCACCGATGGGGCTGTTACACGGCCGGGCATCCGGGCTGGCGATCTGGTGGGCTCGATGTATGCGGCGCTATCTCTCGCCGTGGCACTGGCCAGCGTGGACAAACAGGGACAGGGCCAACACATAGACATCTCTCTCACCGAGGCCGCTACCGCTTGGTGTGCACCTTTTGCGCTGATGATTCGCGATATCGTTGATCCCACCGATTCGCCAACTGTCCAGGGCGACAACGATGTTTTCGAGACCTCTGACGGCCGGTTGCTTTCGCTTGCGACGTTCGAAGACAAGTTCTGGGTTGAATTCCGCACAGCACTCGGCGACGAATTTCCGGCATTGAAGACCGATCGTTTCGATCAGCGTTGGCCGCGAACACTCCACAAGGCAGAAGTGCGGGAGCTGTTGGTGGCGACCTTCGGCGCGCAGACGTACGAGTGGTGGTCACAGGCATTGACCACGATCAACGCCCCGTGGGCGCCGGTGTTCACCGACGCAGACCAGTTGATGAGCGATCCCCATGTCGTCGCTCGCGACTTGTTCAGCGAGGTTTCGAACGGCGATGGTGGAAGCTGGCCCCAGATGAGGTTTCCTGCGCAATTCAGTTTGGGGTTGGACACTTTTCGGCTGCCGACCCCGCAGGTCGGTGAGCACACCGACTCAATTCTCGGTGAGCTCACCCCGCCACACTGAGTGACCGGATTCCGGCTCGGCTTCGATGCCCGAGGGCCGGTAGTGTTCTGACAACGAAGGCTCAAGCAGCATCTCGGTGACCTCCGGACCAGCGGTGGTGGGCAGAACTCGACCCACCACCGCACCACACGGATTCGCCGCCTCGACGAGGTGGTGAGGGAGATTATTCGGGCGTCAACTCACCGTCGAACCCTGATGACCAGTAGCGCCCTCGCAACGAAAGCTCGAGCAGCATCTCGGTGACCTCTTCCGGAGTCAATGGCGGCGGGTCGGATTCGAGCCACCACTGCAAGACCGCGATCTGTTCACCCACCCACGCCCGCGCGAGGACTTCGATGTCGATGCGTGGGGTCACCCCGAGCGCTTTTCCTCGCGCGGAAAAGATGCGTACCGCCGCGGCACTGCGGTCTTCGACGAATTTTCGCAGCGCTTTACCGTCCCCCTCACCGCGAAGAATGACGCGGTAGACATCGCGTTCCTCGGCGGCGTGCCGAAACATCTCGAGCACGGGCTTCCCGGTGAATCCGATCGACGACTCGGGCATGAGCGGACCGAGTCGCACTTGCAGGTCGTCGGCCAGATCGGACACCACTTGACCGAGCAGATCGTCTTTGTCGGTGTAGTGGCTGTAGAAGGTCGCCCGGCCCAGATCAGCGCGATCAGTGATGTCTTCGACGGTGATCCCGGCATATCCGCGTTCCAGAACGAGCGAGACCAAGGCATCGCGCAGCAATCGTCGGGTACGCCGGACACGTCTGTCTTCTGGAGGCACTGTCTCCCCTTTCTTCGCAACTGTTGTGTGCAGCATAGATCAGCATTGACAGGACGATCGAATATAGACACACTGGCCAATAACATTCGTTATGTCGAATCTTTCTGGAGTCTTCATGAACCTTGGTACCTACCTTTCTCGCAGCGCGAGTTTTCATCCGGATATCGAAGCTGTTGTCTGCGGCGAGGATCGGTGGACTTACCGCGAACTCGACACGGCCGCAAACCGTCTCGCCTCCGCTCTCGCACTGGCCGGTGCACGCCCCGGTGACATGATCGGAACCTTTGCCGGAAACTGCGGGGAACTCGTCGTGACCGAAATGGCCGTGTGCAAGGGAGGGTTCGTCAGAGTTCCGATCAACGCGCGACTGGGTGCCGACGAGCTCGGGCATATCCTCGACGATGCCGATGTCCGTGTTCTGTTCGTCGATGCCGCCCATGCCGACATGGCACTGAAGGTTGTTGCCGACGCCGGGCTTAACTGTCGGGTGTTCGACTACAGCACGTCCACTCCCGGCGCCGACAATTACCTGGATCTGCTGGCATCGGGCAGCGGAGACGATGTCGAGGTGGACGTCGACATCGATTCCCCGGCGGTCCTGAACTACACGTCCGGGTCCACCGGCAAGCTCAAAGCCGCGGTCCAGAGTCAGGGCAATCGCTTGGCCAACATGCGCAAGCGACTGATGAGCCCTGAAGGTGCCCCGGCAGTCGGGGATCGTTACCTCGCTCCCGGGCCCATCACACACGCATCCGGCATGGTGATGCTCGGAATGTTCGCGCGAGGCGCGACCGTGGTGATCCTTCCCTCCTGGAATGCCGGGACCTTCTTGCGCACCATCGAGCGTGAACGCATCACCACCACCATGGTGGTCCCGACGATGCTCAATCTGCTGATGGATCATCCGTCGGTTACCGACGTCGACCTGAGCTCTCTGCGCTGCATCGGCGTAGGCGCCGCACCGGTCTCTCCGCGACGCCTGCGTGATGCGGTGGCACTGTTCGGCCCCATCGTCATCCAAGGCTACGGACTCGGCGAAACAACCAGCGTCGTCACCGTTTTGACTGCCGACGACATCGTACGCGGCATCGAATCCGATCCCGAACTGCTGCTCTCATGTGGACGCCCCGTCTACGACACCGATGTTCGTGTGGTCGACGACAACGGTGAACAGGTCCCGGCCGGCACGATCGGCGAGATCGTAGCCAGTGGTCCGGACTGTGTCCGCGAATACTTCCACGAACCCGAGCTGTCGGCTGAGACGTTCCGCAACGGCTGGGTCCACACGGGCGACGTGGGCTACTTCCGCAAGGACGGCTACCTCTTCATCGTCGACCGCAAGAAGGACATGATCATCTCGGGCGGATTCAACATCTACTGCAGCGAGGTCGAAGCTGCACTCTACGAACATCCCGCCGTGTCCGAAGTCTGCGTCGTCGGAGTCCCCGATTCGAAGTGGGGCGAAGCAGTCAAAGCCGTTGTCGTCCTCCGGAGCGGAAGCCAGACCACGGCAACGGAATTGATCGACCACTGCGCGACGCGCCTGGCAAGCATGAAGAAGCCACAGTCGGTCGACTTCGCCGACTCGTTGCCCGTCAACCGAAACGGCAAGATCGATCGCCGCGCCATTCGCGCAACCTATTGGGCCACCGCTGACCGTCACGTCAACTGACAGGAACCAGACATGTCATTCGCACTCACCCCCACCTACGAAGACAATCCCAAACTTCAATCACTCGTCGAGCGTCTACGCGACTATCTCGACGGCGAACTCGCCGCGTACGAAGCCGAATTGGGTCTCACCCAGGAGTCCCACTACATCCGTGAGACGCTCGAGCCGGTATGGAAGCGCAGCCGCGAACTCGGCTTCTACGGAATCCACCTCCCCACTGAACTCGGCGGCCAGAACCTCACCTACACCGAACTCGCCGCACTCAAAGAAGAAGTCGGCGCCTCGCCGCGGGTCCTCGCGACGTCGGTACTCGGAGACATGGGTGGCCCACTGCGGGTGGGATCGATCTTCCAATACGCCACCGAACACCAGATGGAAAAGTACTTGATTCCGGTGCTGCGCGGCGAGAAGGTATGCTGCTTCTCCCTCACCGAGAACGACGCAGGTTCCGATGTTCGCGGCATGCTCACCACAGCTACCCCGGACGGCGCCGGATGGCGCCTCAACGGCCACAAGGTGTTCTCCTCCGCCGGCCCCTTCGCCGACTTTTCGGTCCTGATCGCAAAGATGGCATCCGACGGCGACGGACCGGATTCGTACTCGGCCTTCCTGGTCGACCTGGACTCCCCTGGCTGCGCCGTGACCGACGGTGACGTCCCGATGTCCGGCCAGCACATCGAAGCGGACATCATCCTCGACGACTGCTATGTGGGGCCGGAACAACTCCTCGGAAATATCGGAGAAGGCTTGAGAATCGGACTCGGTCGAGTCACAGTCAACCGGTTGTTGCACTGCCCGACTGCCCTCGGCGGAGCCCGCCGAGCACTGGAATTGTCTGTCGAGTACAGCAAGACTCGCCAGGTGCAAGGCGCGCCCCTTGCCATGCTGCAGTCCATCCAACACAAACTCGCCGACATGGCGACCGACTACTACGCCGCGCGCTCGATGACCTACGACGCACTCGCCGCACTCGACACCGGTGCACGTCCGCGTACCGAAGCATTCATGTGCAAACTGTTCGTCGCCGAGAAGGCCTTCACCATCGCCGACCACGCCGTTCAGATCCACGGCAAGTCCGGCGTCATACGCGGTTCGGAGGTCGAATCACTGTTCCAACGGCTGCGCATGTTCCGAATCCTCACCGGCTCCTCCGAGATCCAGAAGAACGGCATCGCCCGCCAACTACTCACCACCTGAACATCATTCACCCACAATCGAGTCCAACCCGTGCCCGTCAGGTCGTCTCACGCTCGATGCGGCGGCCGGGCGGGCGCTCGACGTCTCAGAGGCCATCGACGTGATCGATCACGAACCGGATTACAGATTCAGTCTTGCGAACGAGCGAACATTTCTGGCATGGATCCGAACTGCATTGGGGCTGCTGGCCGGCGGCGTCGCAGTCGGCCAGTTCTACGTACCAGACAGCGACGACAACCTGCACAGAATGCTCGGCATCGTGTGCACCGTGGTGGCGTCGGCTGTAGCGCTCGGCGCACTCAGGCACTGGAAAGCCACTCAGACCGCGATGCGCCGCGATCATCCCTTACCCAAGTCACCGATGATCCCGCTGGTCGTCGGTGGGGTCTGTCTCGTTGCGGGTCTCAGCGTAGGAATCACCGTGCTGTGACCGACAACGAGCCTCCCGGATTGCAGCCCGAGCGAACCGTGCTCGCCTGGCGACGCACCGCTCTCTCCGCGGTGGTGGCGACCGCAATCACCGCCCGCGAGGTCGCCGTACGCCCGTCCATCTCGGCATGGGCAGTCGTGATCGTATTGCTGCTCGCAACGGTTGCCATCGCTACAGGGATCGCCGTACGGCATCACCGCACCGCGCTCGACGCCGAGGACTCACGCACCCTGCCGTGCCCATTGCTGCTTGTCGTCGCCATGAGCGTCACACTCGCCGGAGTATTCGCGGTGGCGGGCGCTGTCATGCGGTGACTGCGCCACAACGACTGAAAGATGTGCGCCACAACCATGGACACACTGTCTATTTATGTATATTGTCACCAGTACTACGCTGTGTGACTCAGTGCACATCTTCGGCGCGCACCGCGATTGCGCGCGAGCAGCAAACGCATCCTCGGAGAGGGAACAATGACCACAGATGTCGCGTCGCCCAACCAGTTTCAACGCGGACGACGAGGAAAGAACCTTGCATTACTGACCGGCTCGACGGCAATGGACAACGCCGAAAGTAGCGTGACAACAGTGCTGTTCCCACTGATGCGCGAAGCGATGGGGCTCTCGTCGGCCGCCCTCGGCACCATCGTCGCCGTCGCCAAAGCAGTCGGCATATTCACAGCCATCCCCTGGGCGTTCCTGGCCCGACGCTATTCCCGCAAATCGGTACTCGCCTTGTGTTCAGGATTCTGGGGTGGATGGGTCATCCTGGCCGGACTGTCCGGGAACTTCACCCAGTTCCTCGTCTTGTACGCAATCGGCGCCGCAGGTTTCGCCGGCGCCGGCCCTATCGCATTGTCCATCCTCGGCGATCTGTACGAAGACGACCGGCGCGGACGCGCAACCGGACTGGTGTACGGCAGTGTCGCCATCATCGCCGGCGTCAGCGCACCCATCTTCGGACTGCTCTCACGCTTCGAAGACGGGTGGCGCTACGGTTACATCATCACCGGCGGTATCTGCATCGTCATCGGTATGCTCATCCTCGTATTCCTCGACGACCCCCAGCCTGACCACCACAACTCCCGACCCACCGTCGACGACCTCGGCGTCAAAGCTCGATTCTGGCGAGATGGACTCCGAGAACTGCTCGCCATCAAGACCTTCCGATACATTTTGATTCAGCGCATCTTCTCCGGCCAGAACGTCATGATGAGCTTCGGGATTGTCTTCCTCGTCGAAGAGCACGGGTTCACCACTGCGACCGCATCGATCATCGCTCCACCCTTCGCCATCGGTTTTCTCCTGGGCACCTTCGTCGGAGGGCGAGTCAACGACGCCGTGCACGTCCGGCGCCCCCGGAGCGGCCGCATCATCATGCTGCAGATCAGCCAACTCGCATTCGCCGCCGCAGCACTGATCGCAACACAGATCTCCTGGAACAACATCGTCATATACGCAGCCCTGTTCGGCGTGCTCGGGCTCTGCCAAGGGCAGGTTCCCGTCGTCAACCGCCCCCTGATCATGGCCGTGGTCCGTCCCGAACTGCGAGCGCTCGCGTTCGCAGTGTCACTCTCGACCGTCGAAGCTCTCGCCTACGCCGGCTACGCACTGCTTGTAGGAATCCTCGGTGACACGATCGGACTGCAAGGCTCACTCCTGATCGTCACCGTACTTCTGACCACCGTCAACGGCCTCGCCTCGGCAGCGCTCTACCGCCCCTACGCACGAGACAGCGCGGCATTGCACTCCCACGATGTTGTCAAGTCGCTTGTATGACCGGACACGAACACTGACACCGACCACCGTCTAAACCCACGTCGTACCACTTCGAAAGAGACACCCTGGTGACACAAAATATCGCAACGGATGACATTCCCTGGGCACGTGGATTCACCGACCCGGCAGACATACGCCAACAATCCACGACGATACGAGAGATGGCCCCGACCCGCCGCGTGTGGCGCGGCAAGGGGCCCACGTGGACCTTGCCGACCGACTACACCGACCTCTCCGCTATCACGTTGAACCTTCCGGACCACCCCGAACAAACTTTGTCAGAGTTCCTCGCAAGCGCGCACAGCGACGGCATCGCCGTACTGCATCGCGGCCAAATCGTGTACGAAAGCTACCTGCACGGATGCAAAGCGCACGAACCACACCTCAACGCATCGATGGCGAAGTCCTACATCGGACTAATGGCCGCACTCGTCGAAGCGCAAGGATTGTTCAGCCGTGACGACCTTGCATCGAAATTCGTTCCCGAGTTGGCGGGAACTGCGTTCGGAGACACCCAGATCCAAGACCTCCTGCACATGGGCACCGACATAACCTACGGTGGCCGAAAGTTCTATCGCACAATCGAAGCCAGCCGATACTGGGCCGTAGTCGCCCCGAATCTCCGGCCCGTCAACTACCGCGGGCCGGAGACCATTCTCGAGCACCTCGCCACTGCACGGACCGCCGGCCCGACCGGCACAGAATTTCGCTACGAAAACGGCAATGTCGAGACTGTCGCAGAGGTACTGCGTCGTGTGACCGGAACGACAACCGCCGAACTTCTCAGCGATCTTGTGTGGTCTCAAATCGGAGCCGAGGAGGACGCATTCTACATCGTCGACTCAGCCGGAACTGAAATGGCGGCAGGCGGATTCAGCGCAACCCTGCGAGACGTGGCAAGACTAGGCGAGATGATCCGCTGCGACGGCGCCGTCGGAGATCGCCAGGTGATCCCGTCCAATATTGCACGCTCCATGACCACAGGTGTACCCGAGGGCTACCCCGCCAAGGTCAGAGGTGCACGCGCACCCGTGGACTCCCCTGCCACCATGAGCTACCACGACTTCTGGTGGATCCTCAACGACCCCTATGGATCATTCATGGCAAGTGGAATTCACGGCCAGAGACTCTTGATCTCACGAGACTTGGAATTGGTCATCGCACACTTCGGTGCACACATACTCTCACCAGCAATTGCTGCCCCAGCATTCGTGCCCGCATTCCTCCAGATTGGCGCCCACCTTCGGGCCACCACCCACGCTCTCACCGCACCTCACAACTCGCACAGCCCAGTGCACCAGCTCGATTGACGCACATGTTCTTCCACCCTGCACCCCTACACCTGATCACACAGCACTGAAGGGGACAACCGCAGCGCCGCAACTGTTTTCTACATACACCGGACCCATTCCGCGGTCCAGCTGCCTACAGTGTCGATCCTGAAATCAGTCGAGAGGGAAGGCCTGTCCGCCGTCAATGCAATCACCGACGTGCGTCCAGCTAGTTGCTCCGGTAGACCTGCCCGTACCTCTGCCCACGAGAGAAAGATGCCATCTTGACTACCCTGCCAACTATCGCTTTGACAGCAGGCCACACAACAGACACCCGCCCCTACATCCGAGCAATCGAGAAAGCCGGCGGCACTGCACTTCTCCTATATCCAGGTGCCGAAGATTCAGACTTCGACCAGGATGTCGCCGGCGTTGTCTTCGCCGGCGGCGATTCAGTTCACCCATCGCGGTACGGGGCCGAACTCGACCCCACCATTGAGCACACCAGCGCCGAAGAACGTGATCGGCTCGAATGGGCTGTGCTCGCTTACGCCCTCGACAATCGCCTACCGGTTCTGGGAATTTGCCGCGGCATGCAATTGATCAACGTCTACCACGGCGGCACCCTCCACCAACACCTCCCTGACCAGACATTCGCCGACGTGCACCTTCCAGCTGGACCCCGAAACTACATTGCACACAAAGTGCAGGCCCTTGGGGGGCGACTGGCGGGCATATTGGGAACTCAGCCTTTGCCTGTCAACAGCATTCACCAACAAGGAATCGATGTCCTCGGCAAGCACTTGACCCCAACCGTCCAGTCCGAGGACGGACTCGTCGAGGGTATCGAGACCGATACGGGTTCAATCGTGGCGGTTCAGTGGCACCCGGAAGAGCTCATCGATTCCCAAACCGCTGCTTTCGCCTTGTTCACCGATCTGGTCGAACGCGCACGTGAGATCGACCTCGAAAACGACAACCACACGACCGGCACGCCTGCCTGTTTGGTCCGATGAAGCTGATGCACTCGACCGAGTGCATCGGTAACGAACATTGGCCACCTCTCTTCGTGGTCCGAAATCTCAATCGCCAGCCCCTCTCTCGCGCGGCTGGCGAGACCTCACATGCACCGACTACGAGCCGTGTCCGACCACCGAGAATTCATCACCGTGCCGAGCCCTCATAGCCGCGACGAGCACGTCGAT
>Ga0224727_1013_pt1 | contig 19790 bp, 8 predicted proteins | sample IA12soil_B_GH6A_FD_161640 | JGI IMG/M metagenome (GOLD analysis project Ga0224727, IMG submission 161640) | Enriched cells from agricultural soil in Iowa, United States - IA12soil_B_GH6A(-) | ecosystem: Environmental > Terrestrial > Soil > Agricultural land | place: USA: Iowa | collected 2017-05-08 | reverse complement strand
TTAGCTTCAGCGCGCCCCAGTCGGTCGTGCTAGCGTACGGAAAGAGAATTCTCGAAAAAACCTCAGACTTCCGCATATTCAGTATCCGCCCATTATCACTCCAATTGCCGGGTACGGGGCACAGGGTGTTTATGGTGGCAGCGTCAATGACCGTATCCTCCGAAAACGCCAGCACCGTTGTCCCCACGCCCGGTATTGTATTGACATTGACATCGGCACTGTGTTCGCCCGCCTGTTTCAGCAACGGGTCAATATTGATGCTCAACGTCGTTATCTTTTCCGCCACAGTCAGCGCTGCTACCGCAAAGAATGACTGCTGCTGATGAAGCGCGGCAAACGTCTGACTGTCGATGTCATCGATGACAACTGAAGGGGAACCGTCTCCGTTTGCTGTAAAGTGCAAACGGACGCCGTCAGCAGTGACAACTTCAAACCGGCTGAGGCTGTCTTTACCCATCACGGCGCATGCCCGAGGATACAGATAGCTGACGTCCAGACTCTCCATACCGTGTGACGCCAGCGTGAAAACGGCCTGAGAAGAGGTACCGCCGCTCTGGCTGACGTCAAGCACGTTGCCCTCGTCATCGCTGATATACCACTCCAGGGCTTTCATCGCCGCAGGGTTGCCCGCAAGGATCGGGTTGCCGTCCGGCAGGGCCATTATCCACAGGCCTTCCACCGTTGGACTGGCGTCCCAGGTCAGACGAGACCATGCAGATGACAACAGAGACTGCGAGCTCCGGTACTTCAGCACGGTGCTGTTGGCCAGCTCGGTGCCAATCATCAGCGGGCTGCCCCCCGGGGCTTTCGAAGCCTGAACCAGGCCGGTCAGGTCCGCGACCAGCACGTCTACCCCCGCAAAAGGATGGCCCCCTGCTTCCGCCACTCCAAACGTGGTCATGGCACTTTGGGTGTATAACGCGGTATTAATGTTGTCCACGATCAGGTAGCGGCTGGATTTACCCGCGCCGTCGGTATGATTAGTAAAGTGGAAACTGACCCCGTCCCGTGTGTTGAACGCCACGTTGCTGACGTGAGCTTCAGCGACCCGGCCGACCGCCTGCTGATACAGAGAGCCCGTGTCCAGACTGCCAAAATCAGCGCCCCCCAGCGTGTAAACGACCTGAGAAAGCGCGCCGCCGCTCAGGTTAACGTCAAGCACGTTGCCCTCGTCATCGCTGAGATGCAACGCCACCGCTGTCATGGAAGCAGGGTCATCCCGGGTAAAAATCTGGCTGCCGTCCGGCAGGGTCATGACCCACATATCATTTCTTCCCTGACTGGTCTGCCAGGCTGTTGTAGGCCATATGGCTGACGACAGTGACTGCGGGCTCCGGTACTTCAGTACGATGCTGTTCGTCAGCTCAGTGCCGATCATCACCGCATTGCCACCCGGGGCTTTCGACGCCTGAATCAGATCGGTCAGGTCCGCGACCAGCACGTCCACGCCCGCGAAAGGAGGAGCCCCGTCGTCATCAATAACCCCTATGGAACTGAATATGTCTCCCCCGTATAAATCCACATTAATATCGTCCATGACCAGGTAGCGGCTGGTTTTACCCGCGCCGTCGGTATCATTAGCAAAGTGGAAACTGACTCCGTCCCGGGTGTGGAACGACACGTTGCTGAGGTTAGCTTCAGCGACCAGGCCGACCGCCTGCTGATACAGAGAGCCCGTGTCCAGACGGTAAAAATCAGCAGCGACCGGCAGCGCGTAAACGGTCTGATAAGGTGCGCCGTCGGTACCGTTAGCAAAGTGGAAACTGACCCCGTCCCGGGAGCTGAACGTCACGCTGCTGACTTCACTCTCCTCGACCAAGGCGAGGGCCTGCTGATACATCGCGTCCATCGCCATATCCGTAAAGTCTTTCGTCGCCTGGAAGACGAGCTGCTGCCCTTTCGCCCCGAGACTCTCGGTCACGCTCAGGGTATTCCCCAGCGTATCTTCGTAGAGCGTGATCATCGGTTCATTGGTGTCGTTGCCAAAGGCCGCGTGATGAGAGCCGACGTAGCTGGCGCCCAGACTGTCGGCCTTCTGCATCGTCGTATCGTACACCCACCCCAGCCCCGCCTGATGATACAGCCCGGTCTGGTCGTCCATCAGAAAATAGAGCTGCTCCGCCGCCGCCGCGTCCAGCGTGACCGTCCCCGAAGAGGTGCTGATGCCGGCCGCGCCCAGCTGCGTCACCGCGGCACCCGCGAGCTGCACAAGGTCCCTGCCCGCGCCTTCCGGCCGGTCCGCCTGCCCGTAAAAGTCCACGCTGCCGGTCACGGCGTACTGGTCGCCGCCGCCGCTCAGCCAGACGATGTCATGGCCTCCCCCGGTCACAATCTCATTTTTCCCCTCGCTGCCGCGCATCGCTTCGTTACCGCTGCTGCCGTAAATGCTCTCCACGTTGCTCAGGGACACGGAAAAGTTGTTTCTCCACGTCACGCCGGCGTCCGGCAGGGGGCTGCCCTGACCCAGGTCGTACAACGCATAGTCAGGCGAGGCGGAGGCCGCCGCCACCACCACGTCCCCCTGGCTGCCGTCGTCGCTGCCGCCGTCGAACGTATACTGCCCGTACTGGCTGACAAACAGCGTGTCGTTACCCGCCCCGCCGGCAATCTGGTACTCGTACCCCTGATCCGCCCGGTTCCATACGCTATGGAACCGGTTATCCTGATCGTTACCCGTGATCTGGAAATAGTGGTTCGAATCAAATGTACTCATCTTACTCATGTCGTAACCGCTCAAGTCAACGTACTGGATCAGGCCGTCGTCCAGGTCAAGGCCGGTATCGCCGTCCTCGTTCGGTACCCCTTCGGTGACCGCCCTCAGCCTAAACTGCATCTCAAAATGGGGGTCGTAGAAGCTCAGGTCCTGGGTGCTGCCGGTCCCCATGACAATGTCAGCGACCGGCCCCGTCGAAATGTGCCTAGCCTGGACGTCCGTCGGCCCGACCGCCATGGTAACGTGCCCGTCATAACGCGCCGACGAGCACCAGCTCAGCGACGCGCCCTGATTGTCGTTATCCAGACGCACCTCCATATACCCGTTGTGCGTCGAGAGCGGCAGCGGCAGCCCCGTATCGAGGAGATAATACAGCCGGTTCCCCCCGGTGACGTTCGCCCCGTTGAGCGCAGAATAGGCCGCGTCCAGCGCAGTTTTCCAGCCGGTAATGGCGTCGCTAATCCCCAGAAGTGCTGCAGCAGCGGTGTTATTGCCTATCGCCGCCGCCGTGGTGGCCAGCCCCGTTTTCACACTGCTGAACGCATCGTCAATATTTTGTTGGGGGCTGTTATCTGCGGGATCATGAGGCAGGCCGCTTAAATCCAGAGCCAGCGGATCCTGTGATGCCAATATAATGAGCTGATTGACCAACTGCGTGGAGTCCCCCGAATAGGTTTTCAGGTCATCTTGCGACATGCGCGCTATGAACTTCATCAGCCCGGCCGTCAGCGGATCCTTCAGTAAGGTCTGCACGTCCGGGAGATCCCCCGCCGTCACGTCAAACGAGAGCACGTTCTGAACCTGCCCCGAGGTATCGGTAACGGGCCGCACCGCCGTGAGGGCGTGCGGGTCGGTCGTGTAGGACTGGCTCAGCTCTTTCAGGTAAGATTCGATTTTCTCACTCTCCGGGTTAAACAAATCCCGCAGGCCCAGCGGATTGTCAGGCTCAATGATCACATCGATCAGGATCCCCAGCGCCGCCGCGATGCCGGCTATCCCCCCTGCGATCTCGCTGCTGACCGCGCCGACCATGCTGCCGACGCCGGCGGCCAGGGACACGGCCCCGGTGACGGCGTCCGTCGTCAGCACTCCGATGGCCCGATCATGGTCCGCGCCGGTGGTCGCCGACAGGTTCTCCACGTCCGAATAGAGTGAAAAGCCCAGCGCGGCGGCGTTCAGCACCGGCACGTCGGCCACCATCTTGCCCAGCGTGCCCGCGGCGTCCGCCCCAATGCCCGCCAGCTCAGCGAGGCTGCTGGCCCCCTTGCCCAGAAGCCCGTTCATGCCGCCGCCGAACAGCTCGGTGCCGGTAATACCCAGCGCGCTGCCAAAGCGGTCGGCCAGCTTGTCGCCGAGCCCGGTGATATCGGAGGCGCTCATCGCCAAAAACGTTGCGTTGGTCGCTTCGCTCTTGATGTTGCCCTGCCTGACCGCGCTGATAAGGCCGATGGTACTGGTCAGCAGCGAATATAAGTTCTGTGACTTCAGGAAGGTACCCATCCCTTCGGCATAGTGCTGGTCGCCGCCGTCAGCGGCCTGCGGCACGTACGCGGTGCTGGTATCAACCTCGTCGCGGCCGATGGCGACCGTCACGTGCTTCTCCTCGCCGTCGTCGCCGATGCGGTAGGTCACGTCCAGCGACAGGCTGTCTGGGTGTGCCGGGTCGGCGGGCATAATAGCCATATTGGTGATAGCGTGGCTGGCCTCTGAGCCATCGGCCTTCACGGCGCCGAGGATTTTATCCGACAGGCGGGCGGCCGCCTGTCGGGCTGCGATGTTGTTGGCGGCCGACGCAATTTCCGGGCGGTCCTGTACCAGGCGGCCGAGGCGGTCAGGCAGTGACTGCCTCAGGGTATCCAGCTCTGGCGTCAGCGCGGGCAGCGTGACGGCAGGCCGCGTCGGCTCGAGAGCCGGGGCGGCCTCAAGCAGCGTTTTCAAAGCCCGCAGGGCCGGCGTGGTCGCGTCGGGGCTGAAGGTCTGAACGGTAAAGGTATACTCACCGTTACGGGTGACGGTCTGGTAGTAGTCCGCCAGGGTCTGCCCGTTCACCGGCCGTGCCAGGAAGTCGGTGATAAAGGCTTTGAGGCGGGCCGGTGCATTATCACCCTGTCCCGGCGCCAGGCTGAGTTCACCGACGTTGGGGTCATAAAGGGTGTAACGGACCTCACCCTCGGCGGTAACGCGCGCCAGCGCCAGCGCGTGGTTGCCCGTGTGCAGTGAAAGTGACGTATCGGCCGTGGCGGTGGTCAGGGTGCGGACGATATCATCCAGTGAGCCGACCGAGCGGTCGCCGGAGGACGCTATCGCGGTCAGGGTGTCGAGGAACTGCTGGCTCTGGGCGGGCTCCTTGTCCAGGCTGGCAGAATACAGGAAGACGTCGTCAAGCAATGTTTTTTTGAGCAGGCCGTCGTCCCCTTGTGCGAGGGTATAAAGATAGGCTTCGGAAAGGGAGTCGCAGATCCCCTGGGAAGCGTCCACGCCGAGCAGGATGGACTGGGGGGCGAAACGCACCACGGCGTCCTCGTTACTGTAGTGGCTGACCATATCGGAGACCGCTTTGGCGACGGACTGCTGTAGCGCCTTATGGCTTAGTAGTTCTTGGCGAGCAGTTGCGGCAAGCATTTCTGCCAAGCTAGATATTGTATTTAGAAAACGAGCTGGATTATCAGTAACTGTTGCGCCAGAAGCGAAAGCGAAAAGATCAGTTAATATAAATGATTTTGAATGATCAATTTTTGCCGAAGCATATGATTGTGTAATCAAATCTGTTTCGGCGAATTTATCACGGTTTTCAGAAAAAACAGTCATGACCTTGTCATTTAATTCGCCATAGATCTCTTCAATTACAGATTCAAAGCTGTTTTGAGAAATCTTACCTGAACTTAAAGATGTGCGTAATTCCGAGGTCTCTGAAAGAAACTCTTCGCTCATCGTTATCAAATACTTTTTCAGATCTGGAAGTTGGGCAAGGCTATCAGTAACATCTTGATATGCCTGGCCGACTGATGATGATTTATCTGCCGAAGATTCCTCCAGTATAGCTATCCGTTTCATGACGTCATCATCTATACCCGGTTTTGGGAAGGTATTTTGATCCGTTGATGTAACGGGTACTATATCTCCATCACTATTATCTTCATAATCAGAATCAGAGCTCTCATTCGAATCGAACCGTCGACCTATCATTTCATTGTAAATGTCATTATTCCATGCAGGGTCTGATAGTTCTTCCACGTATGTAATCAGTCTATTAAAAAGTTCTTCACCATCCTCTAAGTCGCGTGCAAGTTGATTACTGGTTAAAAATCGTGTGTATGTTTGACCCATATCTATGGGAAAGAATTCATTCATAGCCTTAGAATACATAACATTATTAAAGTGCAGGTCAGAATGAAGAATTCCTACACTGTCCATCTTTGTTATCATATTCAAAAACTTCTCAGGTGCATCGACAGGAAGCCCAGAAGCCGCTGACAAAGGAACACCATCGACCTTGTACATCCTTATATAAATATTAAAACCATCGATCACCACACTGGCGGAGTCATCACCATAATATAACGAAAAGATTTTTGCTTCCCTTTGAGCATATTTTATCAGATTCTCGAAATCTTCTGGCTCGACATCTCCTTGCTCATGCGTGGCTACAGTCTTATAAATAAAAGCTGCGTCGTCTTTATCGGTATAAATGCTACCAAATGCGCCTGAGCCAATAAAATCCCCTATATTAACCGTCTTATAATCCACATCAATGGTATTGAAAAATTCATCTTTTACTTGCTGAGAAACTATAGTCTCGGTGCTTTTTGGTTCAGAATCTGTCCTCATAAAACCTGAAACCGTAGACTGTTCAATGGGAAGGATAACAGTCTCTAACAGGCTTTTAAGGGTCTGCATTGCTGGGCTGGCTGTCATTTCCGGTGTGAACGCCTGTACTGTGAAGGTATATTCTCCGTTCCGCGTGACGGTCTGATAAAAATTACCCAGGCTTTGTCCTTGCACCTGCTCATTCAGATAATCAATGATGAATGCTTTCAGGCGGGAACCGATGTTATTACCTTGCGCAGGAGTCAGACTGAACTCTCCGACATTAGGATCGTAAAGGAAGTAGCGAGTTTCACCATTAACCGTACGGCGTGCAACAGCCAGCGCATGATTGCCGGTATGCAAAGAGAGAGAGGTATCAGACGTTGCGGATGTAAGTGTATCGACAACCTGCTCCAAAGACAAAATTTCTCGGGAACCTGAGGATGAGATGCCAGATAGGGAGTCAAGGAGATGCTGACTCTGTTGCACTAAGAACTCTGATTCCCCCCCCTGCGTTGTGGTGTCATGAACCAGGGCATGTGAGAGTAAGAAAACATCGTCGAGCAGGGTGGTTTTAAGATGATCGTTATCATCCTGAGCCAGTGTAAAAAGGTATGCCTCGGTGAGAGCATCGCCCAGCCCCTGAGCGGCACCCTCCCCTAATAAAAAGGACTGCGGTGCGAAACGGATAGTCGCCCCTTCATCACGGTAGTCGTTGACGATGCCAGACAGATTACTGGCTACAGACTGTAGTAGTATTGTTTGAGAAAGTATCTTCTTATTCCTCAAACTGATTGCTTCAGTAGAATCCTTCTGATGTAGAATATCTTCCTTTTTATCAACTTGATCTTGTAGCTTATCTATAACAGAAGTCGCAGGAGTATCATTTATAATATTTTGAAGCATCTTCCACTGCACATACTCATCATAAAATGATTTTACAGCTTCATCTGTTTGAAATGGGGAATCTGTTTTTTCACGTATAGACTCCACGAGTCTGTTAAACATCCGTTCAAAGGGACCATTAAGATTAGCATCAATTCCTCCTTTAGCATAAAAATCCTCAAAAATAGGAGCTAAGTCTATGGGGTAAAAGGTTCCAGTCTCTTTATCAAAAATTATATTCTCCGCTTTTAAATCGTCGTGATAAATACCTTTTTCATTAAGATTAAGAATCATATTACAGAATGACTCAACAGCGCCATCGGGAAATTTAATAACTTTATTGAGCGTTACACCAGGAACCTTTCTCATTCGGAGGTAAATATCACTCCCAGAAGTTAGCACCTCTGCGGACTTTGGTCCGTAGTAATCCAAAAATAAACCACCCTCTCGTATGGTTTGTCTAAGAACATGCCCATTCTTATCAACTTCATTTATTTTTTTAATTACATAGTCTGGATTTATTGCATCTTCATAGACTGAACCAAAACCGCCAATCCCTATTTTCTTTCCAATCAGGCGTTCTAGATCCACTGGATCTATATCCTTTATTTGAATGTTTTTAACTTTAGTATGATTTGGTTTTCCAGCTATTTTTGACTGGTCATCACCCTCAAAATTAAAAATATTATTAAAATCCAACTCAGGTGGTTTGAGCGGATTGAGATATTTGTGATTGTTATATGAGGATATCTTTCCTTGGTAGCCTTTAATTTCAACCGTCGGATAAATCTCTTTCAGAGCGTCCACGAGACCAAACTCGGGTTCTGCAGCATCCGTATCATACCCCACCAGATTAATTCGTCCGATATGGACCCCTTCATGCGACTGGGCCTGTAACTCTTTAACTATATTAACAATCCCCTGAGCATCTATGCCCCCCAAAGATGTAGCATCCCCGTGACCGACAAACTCTACTTTGGTGTTTCCATCTAAATCCAGCTGCTTTATGGCGTGATATATTCCATCGCCCCCTATTTCACTAAAATAAACACCACCATTATAATTGTAAAAAACGACCTTAGCATCAGGGTTTTTATTAACCAAAGCAGACATGGCGTTTCTAGCCGCAGTATCATTATCAAGCATCACGACAATATGGGACTGAAATACCTTATCAGTAATAACGGTATTTAAATCTTCAGTTTCTTTCTGAGAAATGATAGCATCAGACACGGTTTATTCTCCGGGCAAATTAAATTACGGTTTGTTTAATTCTTTAATTACAGACTGATTGAGGTTTGTATAACCTGCGTTTATTTATTGTCAGCTTTGCGTCTGCAGCTGCCACAGTTTTTTATACACCCCCCCCCGCATTATTAATTCCTCATGCTCTCCTTCCTCCAGAATTTTTCCTTTCTCCATCACCAGTATACGGTCTGCCTGCTGCAGGGTATTCAGGCGGTGTGCAATGCTGATAACCGTCCTGCCTCGGCAGATTTCCGCCATATTACTCATCACCGCAGCTTCAGATTCATAATCCAGGGCACTTGTGGCCTCATCCAGAATAAGTATCCGCGGATCCGTCAGGAGCGCTCTGGCCAGCGCCACGCGCTGCCGCTGGCCGCCGGAAAGGCGTCCTCCCTTTTCGCCGACTTGAGTCTGGTACTTCTCGGGCAGTCCTTCAATAAACTCATGGGCACCCGCCAGCATGGCGGCGCGGATAACTGCCGCATCATTTGCAACGGGATGACACTGTCGGATGTTGTCTGCAATACTCCCTGAGAACAGTAAACTGTCCTGCAACACCACGCTCATGTTACGTCGTAGTGACACCGGGTCGGCGATGGCGAGGTCCGTTCCATCAACCAGAACCTGACCGTGCTGTGGAATGTACAACCGCTGCAACAGGCGGGTCAGGGTCGACTTCCCCGAACCGGATGCACCGGTGACACCAATAAATTCTCCGGGCCGGATATCCAGATTCAGATTACTTAACACCTCCGGGGTGTCATCGTTATAACGAAAATGAATCCCCCTGAATCTGACACTTCCCTCCGCCTGGGGTATGGAGGCCAGCCCTCCCTGACCGCTTTCACCGGGCTCATCCAGGATATCGCCGATGCGACGCAGGGATATCAGTGTATGTTGAAAGTCCTGCCAGACCTGAGCCAGCCGTAAAATCGGCTGCGTCACGTTGCCTGAAAACATATTAAAAGCGATAAGCTGACCCGGAGTAAGCTCACCTTTGAGCACCAGTGTCACACCCCACCACAGTAATAATGCCGAAGTCAGTTTTTGAATAAGGCCGATTCCCTGGCCTGCCCACAATGCCACGACTCGCGCCCTGAAAGTGGCACGTACGCTGTCAGCCAGCTGTCGTTCCCAGCGATGAGAAAAACGATCCTCTGTCGCCGTGGTTTTAATCGTTTCGATACCCGTGACTGATTCGGTCAGAAATGCCGTATTGCTTGCCGACAATTCATACTGCCGGGTCACACGCTGGCGTAACACCGGCCCCGTCACCAACCAGAAAAGGAAATAGAGCACCAGAGAACCCATTACAATTAAAGTCAGGGCAGAAGAATAGGCAAACATCACGGAGAGGAAGATGAAAACAAATGCCAGGTCCAGCACCATTGTCAGCGCGGAGCCGGTCAGGAACTGGCGTATGTGCTGCATTTCCCTTACACGAGCAATAATTTCCCCTGTCTGTCTTTTCTGGAAATAGCGCATAGGCAATACCAGCAGGTGTTCAAACAACCTGCTCGATAATTCAGCATTCACCTTTCCTACTAACCCCGAAAACAACCACGAGCGGACAAAGCCCCAGACGGGTTCCAACACAGCCAGAGCAAACATGGCAATGCCCAGAACTTCGAGGCTGGAAAGACTTCTGCTGACGAGCACCCTGTCGGTTACATTCTCAAAAAGGATAGGGGTCACAAGCGCAATTGCCTGCAATATCATTGATACCCATAACACACTCCGAAACTGGGCGGCGTGTTTGCGCAGCGTGGGAATGAACCAGCTGAGACCAAATTTCACATTACCGGCAATATCCCGAACTTCAGCCAGAAGAATGAGAGCACCATTCCAGACGGAATTCAGCTCTTCACAGGATTGCTTGCGGGAGATGCCCGTCCGTGGATCGCAAAGCGTTATATGTTCCTCATCAGCCTTCTCCAGTACCTGCCAACCTGACGACTCCAGCCATATAAGAGCTGGAAGCGGCAGGGAGGATAGGCGAGCAATTTTCGTATTGACCCGTCGGGCACGAAGTCCCGCCCAGCGCGCACACCGGCACAGTTCAACAGCTCCCACCGCCCGGTCAACGCTCCCCAGGCGATGCTGCAGTTGCCGGGCATCCGTAGAAATATGAAAATGCTTGGCCGCTATCGTCAGGGCGAGTATGCCATCACTACAGTCAGGTTTATCTGGCAAAACTGACATGCTTTTCTCTTCGAACGACGACATTAGCGCTCCCTCATGGATTCAGATTGATATTGTTGTAACGGGCTAAGCAGGTAATCAATGATCCGTCGGTCGCCGGTCCGGATCTCTGCCGTCACCCCCATCCCCGCCTGCAGGGGGATTGGGTGGTTATCCACATTAATAAAGGACTGCGAAAGTCGAATCTGAGCGGGGAAAACAAGACCAAGTTTTTCGTCCTTCACCGCATCCCTGGAGACGTGCTTCACAACGCCGTGCACGGTGCCATACCGAGTGTAAGGAAACGTATCTACTTTGATTTCAACGGGCTGCCCTTCATGCACAAAACCGACGTCTTTATTGAGCATCATCACTTCAGCCTCCAAAGGGGCATTTTCTGGCACTACCACCATCAGCTGCTGGGCAGGCTGAACCACGCCACCCAATGTGTGGACCGCCAATTGCTGAACCACGCCATCAACCGGTGAACGTAAATCTTGCATCCGCTCCTTTTCACGGGCTTTCACAATCTGCTGCATGAGCATGTCGATTTCATTGTGTGTCTTAATCAGCGCGTCGTAATTTTCACGTCTGAACTTGGCCATGTAGCCCGTTCTCTGCTCAAAAAGGCTTTGCTGTTGTGCAGCCAATACATTAAGCTCTGCGCGCTGTTGCTGTATGGAGCGCTCGGTGTCAAGCAGTTCTTTCTCGTGTTCCAGCATTTCATCTTTTGATACAACATGCGTGGCCAATAAGGCACGTCGGGCCGTCAACCGGACGCGAATGTTCCCTATTAATTTTTCCAGTGAAGCGATGTCTCCCCTGCGCGCCTGCTGATTCGCCTGATTGACCCTAATTTCATTTTCGATACCCGCAATAGCCGACTGAGCCTCGCGCCATGCGCTTGCCAGATGTTCCCGCGTTTCCGTGACATCCGCCGGTGTGGCGCCTTCAGGGGCCTTAAATTTTTCTAAGGGGGCATCAGTAAGCAATGCCTGTAAACGGGCCTGCTCAAGTTCCTTAAAACGCAATTGTGCCTGCTGCTCTTTCAATTCCGCATTGACGCTCATTGGGTTAAGACTGAGCAGAATGTCCCCGGCTTTAACCCGCTGCCCCTCGTGCACATTGATGCTGCTGACTTCTCCAATATCGAGGGGTTGGATGACTTTGGAATGACTCAGGATCAGCACCTGACCAGTGGCATTCGCTTGAATATCCAAATGGCCCACAATAGCCCAGACCAGTACCACGAAAAGAGTAACGGTCACACCGAGTGCCGTGGCCCTGGCCCACGGCGCAGGGGGGCGTTCTAGAATTTCCAGATGTCCGGGTTGAAACTCATATTTGTCGCGGGTGTGTTTAAAGCCTGACAGACGCGGGCGATATTTTTTGATGACGCTGAAGAGTCGGGCTAATCCCGAACACATGTTCATGCTGTTTCCTTACTGAGGGTCTGCTGGAGCTGCCACAAGCGGGAGTAACATCCCTGCTGAGCTAACAATTGATGATGTGTACCTGATTCCGTTAACTGCCCCCCCTCCAGCGTAATAATACGATCGCAATGACGGACCGTAGAAAGCCGATGAGCAATCATAATCACAGTCCGACCCTTTGAAATATCCTGCATATTTGTCTGGATAATTGCCTGGGACTCATCATCAAGCGCGCTGGTCGCTTCATCAAAAATCAGGATCCGTGGATCACTGAGTAATGCCCTGGAAATGGCGATACGCTGACGCTGTCCACCTGAGAGTGAACGCCCCCCTTCTGCCAGAATCGTGTCGTAACCCAGAGGGAGCTGCAAAATGAATTCATGCGCCCCTGCAGTTCTGGCCGCGGCGACTACCCGCTCAAAGGAAGCTGCAGGCTCCTGTATGGCAATATTTTGACGAACGCTCAGATTAAAAAGATAATTTTCCTGCAGCACGACGCCGGTTTGTGCCCGCAGATAGCCCGTATCGAGTTCCTGAAGGGGATAACCGTCCAGAATGAGATGTCCGCTGTCGGGGACATACAATTTTTGCAGTAGCTTCGCCAGGGTGCTTTTACCTGAACCTGATGGTCCGACAATGCCAATTGATTCACCTGCGCGAATAGCCAGAGAAACATCCTTCAATACAAGCGGAAGGTCCGGACGATAACGAAAGTTGACTTGAGCAAGTGTTATTTCACCGCGCAGGGAAACCTGCGGTATAAGATTGTCATAAGCCTGTTCTGCAGGTTGATTCAGCATGTCTCCCAGTTTATCCACTGCAATGCGGGTCTGAATGAATTTCTGCCAGACCTCAATCAAACGGGAAAAGGGTTGCTGAACCTGCGTCAGGAGCATATTGAAAGCAATCAGCTGGCCGATGGTCATATGAAGAGAAATAACCAAAGAAGCCCCGTACCAGATAATGGCAACACTCGTGATTTTTTGTAATAACATCACTAACTGGCTGACAAGATTGTTTACCGTCTGGGTATGAAACCCCGCTTCAACCATTTCCGAAGTCTGCTGCTCCCAGCGTCGCTGCATACAAGGCTCAATGGCCAGACTCTTGATGGTTTCCACACCACCAACAGATTCATTGAGAAATGAAGTATTGACAGCGCTGGTGTGAAACTGTCGCTCTATAGATGCTTGCAAGGGTTGATTACTGCGCCAGGCAAGCAAGGCGTAACAAGGAAGAGTAGCCAGGACGATAAGGGTCAGTGGGACTGACATGCTGGCCATCACGGCGAGGAAAATCACCGTGAAAACCATATCAACACACAGCGTCATGAGTGAACTCGTGATAAATTCACGAACGGTATCCAGCTCCTGCACACGTGAAATGATATTCCCCACCTGACGATGTTTGAACCAGCCGAGAGGGAGTTTCAGTACATGCTTAAATAACCGCCCTCCTAGAACAATATCGATACGGTTAGACGTATGGCTGAAAATGTATTCCCGCAACCCCTTAAGGATTATTTCAAATATGCCCACTATGCAAAGTGTCCAGACCAATACATCAAGGGTAGACAGAGCACCATGAACCAGGACCTTGTCCATCACGACCTGAAAGAATAATGGTGAGACTAGTGCAAGTATCTGCAGCATAGAGGAATACAGTAAAACTTCGCTCAGCAGGCGCTTATGCTTTAAAAAAGCAGGAATGAACCAAGTGATATCGAAGTGAGATGAGCGGTCTTTCAACTCAATCACTTCCCCTGCCCATTCTGCCTCAAGTGCTGAAAAAGTCATAACTTCAGGTGAAGATTTAAAGGGATGCTGAATTAAGGCCTGCGATTCAGAAACACGTGCAAGGATAACAAACACCCCAGCCTTATTTTTGTATGCTAGTGGCAGTTGTTTGGGATCGAGCTTACTAAGAGATAAGCGATTCAATATCAGCTTAACACCATGATTTCTCCTAAGTAATAGCAACTGTTTTTTTAATGACAATTTTTTATCTATAAAGTTAAATGTTAACGAGTCTCCTTTACCTCTCAATTCTAACAACAGTTGACAGCATGCTAAATGGGAATTATTTTCTTCTTTCGATGCGTTCATAATTTTGGAGTAACCATAAAGAAATTTTTTTTAGAAAAAATTGAAAAAAGAATTCAATGCGAAGAAATAAAATATTGACAAGAGTCAGCTTACACTCTTTGTGAAAGCGATTTTTGCTGCCACCACAAGAGAATAAGAAAAGTTGTATCATGACTATAATCGTAATACACTCACCCAATTTAAAAGGCGGTGATATCGTTCGCCTAAAGAAGGTAAGAGTGATAACAGAAATAGTGACCCAATTTGTTATAATCAACATCAGTGTCTATAAAAGAACAGCTCTTCCCATAATTTACATACAAACTGTGTAAAGCAAAATTCATCAATAGGCATAAGTATATGGCACTCTGTACAAAGAGTAAAAATAACAATATTATTACGATGTATAAAAGTAGACATTCAAAGGAATGTATCGCATAAAAAAACGGGGTGACCTGCACAAAAAATGAGGGAAAACCCGTAAGAATGCATGATTTTTATTAGCACCCTTGATTTAGATCAAGGCATCATTCATGACCAGAGAAAAAAACACCCTTTTATATGCTTACAAATATTTTAAGAACATCTATTGCTGGATATATTTAAGAAAAGCATTCAACATATCCCTATCTATAGAAGAGTCAATCACCACAGTAACTGTCTAAATTTCTTGCTGGTGTAGAGACTACGATGATCCGAGTGATACACAAAATTAACTGGATTTCCTTGTGCTTCCCAGGTTTAGAGTAAGTGAAGAGTTCTAGTTAAATGACAGCGCCAAACTGTAGTGATGTGATGAACGCCCCTTTTCTAACGTAGTCAGTGCCATGCTTTTACTGACTGAATTAATCTGGGAGTAACACCATATAAACACGATCAGAGTTGTTGGTATCGATATTGCCAAATCTGTTTTCAGGTATGTGTTTGAAGGGTTGACGATTCCGTTGCCTGTGTAAGCACACCTGTTTTAGTTCCACGCACTTTTTGAGACTTCCGGGTTTTCGGCCATCAGCCGGTACTCTTCTGGCATCAGGTTGTTCAGGGATTCATGAGGCCGCTCGTTGTTATATTCAGCCAGCCAATGCTCAGTAATTTCCCGCGCTTGATTCAGGGTTCTGAACAGATAAAATCCAGTATCTCTGTCCGGTATGTCCGGTTAAAACACTCGATAAACGCATTCTGCGTCGGCTTTCCCGGCTCGATAAATTCCAGCAATACACCATGTTCTTCTGCCCATTGCGCCAGTGCCAGTGATACCACTTCTGGCCCGTTATCCATACGCATTCTCCGCGAAGAGCCGCGGTTTGCCACTATCCTGTCCAGCACACTCACGACGCGTTGCGCCGGGATATTCAGGTCAATTTCTATCGCCAGCGCTTCAAGGTTAAAATCATCCACCACATTGAAGGTCCGGAAGCGTCCGCCACACACCAGCGCATCATGCATAAAATCTATCGACCAGGTCTGGTTAAGTGCTTCCGGCGTCGCCAGCGGAGCCGGATTGCCCACCGGCAGACGTTGCTTTCCCTTACGGCAAAAATTCAGTTTCAGCAGGCAGTAAATCCGGTGAACGCGTTTATGGTTCCACCTGTTGCCCTGCCTGCGCAGCCACTGGAACAGCTTCTTAAAGCCATATCGCGGATAGCGCTCCGCCAGTTCAGTCAGCGCCTGGATCACCGGCTCAACGCGACGGGTATCGGGCTGATAAAAATAGACCGTCCTGCTCAGCGATAATGTCCTGCATGCCTGGCGTACGCTCATCGATAACATCTCTTTCACATAGCTGACGAACTCACACTTTATCGCCGGTTTTAAAGCTTCTATTCAATGACGTATTTAACGCGCGATTTTCCAGACTCAGGTCGGCAAACATCTGTTTGAGATGGCGGTTTTCGTCCTCAAGATCCTTCATCTATTTGATATAAGAGGCTTCCATGCCACCATACTTCGCTTTCCAGTTATACTATGAAGCCTCAGATATTCCCGCTTCGCGGCAGACATCTTTGACGGTACGTCCGGCTTCAACAGATTTCAGAACGGTGATGATGTGGTGCTCGGTAAATCGGGCTGTACGCATGGTGATCTCCTCAGGGACATAATCAGTATGTCGGAAGATCTCTAAAAGTGAATTGTTCGGTTAAGCGGGATACTTACAGCAAGAGTTCTCAATTTCTAGCTGAATTTTAACGATATGTGGTTAAAAGCATAAATTAGCTATTAATGCTGAATGGCTTGAAATGTCCAATAATGCACATTTCAAGGCTTGAATAAAAATATCCATGCGTCAGTTTAAGTAAAAAAAGCAACATGATGCCTTCATTCAATGCACATCTTGTACACATAATTGTGCGTATGTCATTGATACATATCATTACATTGCATTGGGGGGATTGTTCTAAAAGCTTAACCGTTTAATGTGTAATATTGGGCTTAATTTTCTTAAAATTATAATTGAACTACAGTTGAATTTAGTTAATGATACTACTAAATAATAGAATTTTACATAACTGTAATCTTTTCATTAGTGTTTTATTCTATAAGCGGTAGCTGTACCTGTAAAACCAACGGGGTTTAAAGTTCTTCAATTCAGAAATCATTAGTTGGCTCAACATATTAGTGACCGAATGGCTGAACCATGTCAATTATCACTATAACTAGCAATGATTAATTATTAAGAGAGTATGCAAAAACGAGACCTTTTTAAAGTACAGTGGTGTTTATCTTATTTTCTTATGGTGATTTATGTATCTTTATATGGATAATAACTTTGAAAAACTGGCATTAATTTATTTTCTGATTTTTATTACCATTTTTTTATTGAGTTTAGTATTAATTCGATTTAAGGTACGAAAATTAAAGAAATTAAACGAAGATTTTAGAGTGTCCCGTGATGTGTTTTTAAAATTAACTATAGCTATTTTATTATGGCCAATTACAATTGTCATATTAATAGCAAAGGCAATAATGTTATTGTTTGCAAAATTACAATACTGGTTATTAGTCTGGGTAAATGATGAAAAAAAAAGTAATGGACATGGGAATTAACATAAAAGTTAATAATATATTTAAACCCGTGAAAAACTCCCTCACCGAGTTAATGTCATTATTACTAAATGACATTAGTTATGTTGAAATATTCCTTGCAGGATGCCTGACATCTTCAGGATTTTATATTGTACTAAGCTTTTTTTTTTGGTGTTGATGAATTACAATGGCTATTATTTGGATTACACAACGCTCAAATGGTCACATGTGCAAACTATATTTGCACATTTTTAATAAACATATTCAAAGCATAACACCATTCGTGTTGGTGTGGGTATTATTTAAATGATAAAAATGGTCCTTTGATACGCCATAGCTAATATACCGCACCCTTTAAAATTGAACTCTCACAGATTTTGATTCTGAAAGGTTATATTGACCCTTTACTCTTAGTGGGGCTAAAATTAAAGTCAGAAATTAGCATATTCTTGCTGTCCGCAATAGCCTTAGATAAATCTCTATAAAAAAACTCTAACCCAACCTCCTCTATATACACTAATTTTTCACGGATAGGTGCACAAAAAAGTACTGCGTTCCCTGCGCCCACGCGTTTACTGTTAGGAGGATGTTGACCGGTAATTCCCTTGAACCAAGTACGCGCCGCTCCTTTCATGGGAGCTGGAATTTCATTTAAATCGTCATGACCTAATAAAACTTTTAATGTCGGAAAATTGTTAGCAAATACAGCAGTTTTCATGCGTTCGTAGAACTGACAGAAAAGTTCGAACGACTGGAGTTCGGTTACTCTTGATTTAGTTGTCTTCCCCGAAGTATTGTATCTAGTTTTAGGCGCTGATAAAGGATAAACCCCCTCCGCCTTACTAAGGTGTAAATCTAATAACATATCAGCATGTTCTCGCCTTAAATTAATATCAGGAAATCTTTTTATAAATTCGCAAAGGAATTCCGATTTAATCAGATTTGCGAACCCATTATTAATTATCCATTGTGCTCTAATGATATCAATGGATGTTTCATACCAGTCTGGAATGAAACCTGCCTCATAGTCTTTAATGTATCCTCTCCCATCGATTTCAACAAAATATTTGCCATTATCAAAAGAGAAACGGCAGTTTTTAAGTTGGATAACAGGTTTCATTTTCAAGAGATCTTTGACGAATCTAACTACCTCTTCGCTAACAACATAAATGCTGACTGTATTAGACGAGATCGAAGCAATGAATTCATCAATTGATTTGACATTTGGTTCAAGATCATAACTCTCATAAAAAACGGGTTTAATGGCCATCACAATCACTCCAAATCTATTCATAAATATACTTTAACAGAAAATTGAAAAAAATATATTTATTCTGCGATGATAACAGTCGGAAATAGACATAAATTCTATAATTTTGTACTGACTGCCCTTGTAAGTACTTATGGCGAGTTGTTAACGGGTAATGGCGTTTATCATTGCATACAACAGACCAGATGAAATGACTTTCTTCCCGCCGCTTGGTAAACAGGCACAGGCCATAAGCATCAGCCTAGGGAATTTTCACGGTATCGCCTTGCGGCCAAGGAAGATCAACTGGTGCGCGGATATCAAAGACTGAAGCGCCGAGTAATGATCCACTTTCCCTTTGATAAACAGATTCTTGTGATGAAGATCACGAATTCGTGGACAGAATGCAAATCCCAGCAGATGCATCAGAGCAAAGAAATGATAGATGAAACCCGCTGTATCGGTGTACTGCTTCCTGATTTCATGGTCGCTTTCGTTGTACAGCAAGCCATCAAGCAAATTGGTTGAATCCCTGACCCGACTGATTATGCAGGTGTAAGGTGAAATTGAAAAATTAGACAGTAAGAACTCAGGTATCATCAACTTACGATTTTATCGAATACCAGGAACAGATCAGTTTGTCCTCGCCGATTCTGGAAAGTAAACACCCTGTCAGATTAACTCTGACAAGGTGTTAGGGCCAACCTATCGAACACTTATCTCAAAAGTTGCAAGATTTTACTCAATTGTATCTTAAAAAATAACTACCACCTTAGTGCTAGAGCTGACTTAGAGCGTGCGGTCTTTCCGCCCTGTGTTACCTCGAACCCAATACTAGAACCATTAGACATATCTGATGGTAAAGTTATATCCGCGCTATATATACCCGCAGTTTCTACTTGATTGCTAACAGAGCACACTTGAGGAGATACACAACCAAAGACAACACCGCTTAATCCAGTTACTAGTGTGCCTGTCAAGGTTTTTGGAGTGAACGTTACATGTACCACCGAACCAACTTGTTGGGGTCCTGCGAAAACAACTGTTGAAGACTGTGGAAACCAACTATAAACAGCTAAGTTGATAGTAACAGCGGTCATGCCGAAGCCGGACGCCGCGTTCAGGCTGAGGCTGCCCGCCGCGCTGCCCTTCACTTTCACCGTGTA
>Ga0224727_1011_pt1 | contig 20481 bp, 21 predicted proteins | sample IA12soil_B_GH6A_FD_161640 | JGI IMG/M metagenome (GOLD analysis project Ga0224727, IMG submission 161640) | Enriched cells from agricultural soil in Iowa, United States - IA12soil_B_GH6A(-) | ecosystem: Environmental > Terrestrial > Soil > Agricultural land | place: USA: Iowa | collected 2017-05-08 | reverse complement strand
GCCTCGTTGTTTAATGGCACTCACGAAGTGATTGAAAACCAGTATTTGTTTATTGCGCACGAGGCAGGCTGGCTTGGCCTGGTGTTATTCGTTGCTATTTTTGCCATTGTTCTCGTACGTTTATGGCACCGTCGTCGGGATTGGCTGGCGCTCGGCGTATTTGCCAGCGGCATCGGTATCGCCTCGATTGGCATGCTACTCCCCGTGTGGGCAGATGACACGGTATCTATTGTGTGGTGGGGGCTAGCGGCGATTGCTTTAGGAGGAGCGTATGAACCAGGCAGAAACAAGACCAAGTAAAAAACAACGCGAGTTGCTGAGCTTTATTGACGGCTTTATTAAAGGTAACGGTTATGGTCCTAGCTACCGCGAGATTATGCGTGCACTCGACTATAAGTCGGTTTCAACGGTTGCCGTACATGTTGACGGCCTTATTACCCGTGGATTGCTTCGTAAAAAAGACAACTCCGCCCGTTCCCTAGAGGTCGTTACGGCCATTACTGCCAAGAGTCCGCGCGACGTTCATATCGAATGGCTATCGCGCGAACTCGAAAAGCGCAGGGAGGGGACGGAAGCAGACAAAAAAGAAGCTTCTGTTATTGAAGAGGTACTTAAGATTCTTCAAAAGAGCAGCCTCAGTTAGGCTCTGTCTTTATGATCAGCACCAAGGATAAAGGGAATCGTCGCGTCTTTTAGACCCCGCCCCAAGCTATGGGCCAACGGGTTTTGCCAGTACCAGTTGTCGTCGCTCCGGACGGCGAACGTAAGGATTCCCCCGCCCTGCAAAGTGAGCGCCAGAACGCCTAGTGCTAGTGCGGCTTTTGCTGTAGTTTGTTTTTTTAAAGCCATTTTTTTAAGTGCCAGTGAATACGCAGTTGCCATAAAAGCAAACACAAACGGTAAAATAAGAATCAGGTAGCGCCCGTTAACAGCCAGCAGCATTTTATAACGCAGATAGTCCGAATAATTTACGTATAGTAGCGCCGTCAAGTATATGGCGACCAGCGTCACCACAAGCCAAAGTTGGGGATTGTGGCGGAGTAGTACTCGCCAGTAGAGTGCTACGAGGATGAGTCCAACAACCCCCACAGCACTGGCCGTGATGATAGGGAGTGGCAGCCCGTAGTAATTGATGTAATCGTAATTAATGGCAAAATACAACCGGTGCATCATGCCTACGACCCATTCGGGCAAAAAGACAAATTGGTTAGGAAGCCCCGTATTGCCGGCAGCCTCGTTGCTTGTCTTAATGTTGTAGTTGCGTCCCCATGGGCCGTACTGCATGCAGTGGCTGACGCTTTCAACTTTGGCACAGTCGGGTTCCAGATTTTTGTATGTAATGGCGTTTACGGCGTATCTTTCGGTGAACAATCCGCCAGCAACAACCAGCAGGGCTGCAAGAGCAAGTTGCCATTTTGGCTGCAGCGTCTTAAACGATCTCCATGTTCGGGTAAGCGAATCAGGCTTCTTATGCCGTATTAAAATAACAACCAGGTAAACGAGCGAGGCAAAAAAGATCGGCAGGTAAGCATATTTTGTAATCGATCCTACCATTCCCAGGCCAAGGAGAAGAGAAAGCTGTTTTGCCGGCAGAAATCCTTTGTCGGTAAGAGTTTCGCTGCAAGAAAGGGCTAGCAGTGCCGTGAGAGGAATAATAAGGAACAAAAGGTTGTCGTAGTTTATTTGTCCGGCTAAAAACGGCACCACCGGAATAAGAACGATCATTAGCAATGACAAGTTTGTCGCGCCCGCCGAGAACTTTAGGCGGTGCAGCAACCGGTAAAACGCAACAAGACCACCGGCAAAAAACGCGATATTAATAAAACGCAGCACAATTACCTGTATTATCTGCTGGTCGGTAAACAGAGCAGTAAGCCTGTAAGGAAAACTCATAAGGTAGTGGTAAAAGTAAGACGGCGTGCGGGTAAGCTCGCCATACGCACCCGAGTCGGGCGGGGTATGCGTAATGAACGGGCTCCACTGGTGCGAGTAAATTTGAATAATGCCAAAGTGAAAGTTCTCGTCAAACGCCATCGGGTACTGTGCCGTTAGCGCCATCCATATAGCCTGGATAACCAAAAGGGCAACAACACCATAGAAGAATTTTTTTGATCGCAATACCAAAAGGCTAGACGCGGCAACCTTTTTAATAGATGGTAGGGGCATGGGGCTATTATGCCTTTACTGTGCTTAATAATTGCTGATATCTTATTCCACTATACTACATGTAGGTTGCCCCTTGACCAAAGGCGCTGCTTACGGGTATAATACCCCTTGTATTCCGGCATAGCTCAGTGGTAGAGCGGATCGCTGTTAACGATTAGGTCGCTGGTTCGAGCCCAGCTGCCGGAGCCAAGTTGAATTTTTATTGCAAAGAGCCATTGTTTTGAATGGTTCTTTTGTTTTCCACCTCAGTAAATCACCATCTAAAGAAAAGTTCGAACCTACGATTTTAAGCAGCTTTCGTTTCTGTTCAATCGTTGCTGTTTGAAACAGTTGTGGAGCGCTCTTTGCTAAGTTTAACAGATGGAGGGCGCTTGCGTAGTACTCGTCGTCTATAAGTTCTAACTTTCCGCGCTTGTCCTGAAGAATTTTCTGCTTTTCACGATACTCTGCGAACTTTCGATTATATAAATCCTCAGGTATTTTCTCGTCCAGATAGTCCTCATAGACCTTTTCGATTCGTTGCTGATATTTAGTAATTTCAGAATCAATAGACGCCTGAGTAGTTGCATGGGTACGCTTTTTATCTTCGTGAGACAGGCTAAGTGCTTCGGAGACTTCTTCATAGGCATATTCGGGTATTTGTATCTCGCGAAGCATTTGCATGAGCTGGTCGGTCAGACGATCTTCATTAACATACTTTATTGTGTGTTTGTATTTCTTTTGAGTACAGTGACCGTAAATATATAAACCCTTCTTTTTTTCAAAAGTGATTCTACAACCGCATTCGGCACAATCGAAGAGGCCACGGTAGGCATAAGGAAGTCCACCCCAGCGATGAGGTTTTATTTTATATCCAAGCTGGACAGATCTAACCTGTTCAAATAGTTCTCGAGTAATAAGTGGTTGATATTTGTGTGGATATAATTGACCTTTTACTCGCATTTCTCCGTAGTAGAATGGGTTTTTAAGTACTTGATCGACTTTGCTTGAGCCGGCCTCTATCCCATAATCGGTACGCCATTTTTTAGCAATTTCTCGAAGTGACGTTGTGCCGGTTGCATACGATTTGTAAGCGTATCTCACGGCTGATGCGGGGATTTGATCAATGCTAATCCATTTCTTTCCAGCTTGAAGGGAGTTGAGATAGCCCATGGGCGCTGCGCCTATCCATTCACCATCGCGAAGTTTTTGTTCGAAACGTCGTTTAACATTATCACTAATTGCATCTGAATAGTATTGAGCTACAACTATCCCCATCCCAAGCCGGAGTAGATCTGTTGCGGGTGAATCTTTATGAATGAAAAGGTTGTCGGATGGAAAGTGAAGCTCAATTTTACCTGCGCGATACAGAGACTGCAAGGCTCGGACTTCGTCCGAGCTCGAGTCTCTTGTATAGCGGTCGATCTTGTCGAATACCACGATAGTCATCTCGGAGCGAGACTTGATCTGATTCACTACTAAGGAGAACGCAGATCTACTGCCTTTATATGCACTTTCGCGTATTTCCGAAAGCTCGTATTCATAGCCGCGTCGCTTCGCGTATTCCGTAAGTCTATAGGCTTGCGCGGGCAGTGCATCTTTCTGGTCGTCTGTTGATACTCGGGCGAGTAGGTATGCTTTCATTATTTTTTCTCCTAACAAAAAATGGACGGTCGTGGCTCCCCAGATCAGTTATCCCTAAGGAGACCTTTCTGGCACAACCGCCCATTAAGAGCAGAAATACAAAATTCCTTAGGTGAAAATTACTGATACTGGGGAGCGTTTTCATTATACTTCTTCTTTCGTATTTGCATCAATATCGAGCAAGACCTCAAAGAACTTTTTGAGTGTTTCCAAGTCTTGCTCGTCTAACATTATTGATGCACCTCTAAGAACATATCTGTTAAGGGGTTCGTATTCTTATCAAACTCTAGTATCGTGCCGTGATCATTAACATAGTGTCGAGTCGGCTCGATGTGCTTATACCACTCCTGCGGGTTGTCTTCTTCTGTCGGGAGTGCAAGACCTTTCGACGCCCAATAACGATTTTTGCCGAAGAAGAGCGGCATGTCTTTTGTAATGTATTTCTGTATGTAGAACCCAACTTTCGTTTGACTGTCCTTGTCAGGCTCGATCTTTTTAACGTTGGTAAACCCGAGTGTGTAACTGGGTAGCTCGTAAACGAGATGACGACCCTGCGAAAGCTGGTCTCCGGTCTTAGGATTTATGGATGGTTCGACTCTCCCCATATAACCACCAAGCAGGGCATGGAAGTGTAATGCCTTATCCTTATGAAATTCCGAGACAATAAGGTAGCAGAATTTTCCAGTTCGGGCGCGTTGGTTCTTTAGCCATCCTGCCATGCGCGTTTTGCAGTGGCCTATGTCGTACCGGTCGTCGCGAAACGTAAACGTTGCGAATAGGTCGAACTCGTTACAAAGCACGTAATCCTTAATCCTTTTGCGGGTACGACGAATAGAGCGCTCGACATCCGTTTCGTACTGCTCGTCTACTGATAGTTTCAGAAGCATTCCGTGGGTTGCTGATTTTTCAAAGCCCTCCGGATCTTTCATATAGGGTGTGTTCGGAATGAAGACGCGAACAAACGTCGGATAGTAGGTGGCTTTCGCTCGTACTACTTTACTTGCGGCTGATATCTCCAACAGTTTTTTAAGTTTAGGATCACTCATGGCATGACCCTATTTCTGTCCTATGTATCAAGTTACATAGGACGCCCGTGCGCGGGCGCGCAGCCGAGCTTTGCGCGCCAGCGAAGCGCGGGATTAGGTTAATCCATAGCCCCAAGTTGTTCCCATTTTGAGGAATGGCAAATAGACCTACATGTTTTTTCATGTAGTACTCCTGAAATTAAAAATGATAATGATTTAGCTCATTATCCCGGTTATTCTTCAGATGTAAGTGGTGAAGAAATTAAAATAACGAATCCGAGATAAGTGCTTCATGACGCCTCTTTTCTCTTCTTCGCTTTTCTTTCGCCTTTTTCTGCTTTCGTCCCGTTGGTGGTTTCGTCGCGCTTTTTCGGCTTTCTTTTCGCTTTTCTTCTTTTAAGGCTGACTTGAGTATAGTGTAGGCATAACTTAGTTTTCAAGCATAAGCATTACAAAAACATAGTAATTAAGCTTTTTGTATACAGACATGGACAATATAAGTTATAATTTATGCGTATACTATTCCAAAAAATAAAAAAAGATGATATAATAATGGTAGTGATTAAGCAAATACGAAAGGAGTGGATATGACATCTCATAAGCTCCCTGATATAAATGCACTCTCTAAGATTGCCGAAGATATTTATAACAATATCCCCAATAATGTTAAAGAAGAAAATAATGGTAATTTTATTGCTATTGAATTAGATTCTAAGGAATACTTTTTTGGCGCAGGAAAAGATGAAGCAGTACAAAAAGCAAAAAGCAAATATGCAGATAAGCTAGTTTTTATAAGACGAGTGGGTAATGTAGAGAAGATACAACAACTCTATAAAAAGAATCTGAAATACCCAACAAGGAATCCCATAGCTTATGCAGGCCTTCTTTGATTCAGAGGATGGAAATCCAAAAATAAAAATAAATATACGTGGTGATCGACGTAAGAAAGCAACCACGGTTACAGCACTTTTAGACACGGGTCATACGGGCAGCTTGGCATTGCCGGTATTAACCTTGATGGATGTTGGCGCAACTCTTGATGGTTTTGGTCCGCTTGGATTAGCAGATGGTAGTCAGATATACGTGTACTATTTTCGAATATATGTGGAAGTAGATGGAGTGGAGAAGCAGATACAGGCAAGCATGATAAATGATCCAGAGATTCGTGAAGCAATAGCTGGTCTAGAGTTATTGGGTGATCATGTCGCGCTAATTGATTTTAAGAACAAAAGAATATCACTTATGGAAGAAGAGAGATTAAGAAAAATTACAGAAGAGAAGGAAGAGAATAATGAGTAAAGTAGAGAACAAAAAAATTCCTAAAAGTATGGGTATGAAGAGGGTGGCGCAGACTAAAGTTGGCGCTGTAGAGAAAGAGTATGGTATTAAATTGAAAAAATCTACTCCTAACATGAATCTCAGCACCTATATGGAAAAAACTGGCCTTCCAGAAATGGCTAGATTATTGAGATCGGTCGAAAAAGGGATAAAAACTAGTAAATAAATGACGCCATGCCCACTCCCGTAGATTCTATACTAATTGAAAATATAAAAATGACCTTAAAGGACGTTGTTGTTCAGGTTGGTCATGCGCAGAATGTTAAAGGACCTGCGAGGACTAGTTACTATAAAATGGGTACATTACTACTAGCTTCTTTGGTGGAGGCAGTGTTGCATGACATCATAAAATGCGCGATGGCTAACGATTCAAATCTTGCAAGGAAAGTTCAGAAAAAAGATTTGAAGAAGATTCACCCATTGCCCTCAACGGCATTAGGAACTTCAAAAAACCTGTTCATCTGTGAGGAAGTTTTTGAGGATTTCAAGTTAGATAAAACGACTCTCCTCGGCTCTATGAATACTTTTGCTAAAAAAACAGGTCTAATAAATAAAAGCCAGTTTAATAGGATTGATTCAATAAGGATTAAACGGAACGAGATTCATCTACAGGGTCGCCCAAGCACTAGTAGAAGTTTTACACTTAGACATATTAGATCAACCTCAAAGATTCTTGAAGAACTAGCAAATGTACGTATGAATCACTAAATAAGAAGGGTGATCGTTCTTTATCAAAATTGCGAAGAATGTCTGCTAGTGGGAGCCAAGTTTAGAACTAAGATAACAGAGGCAAATAACCTCTGTTATTTGTTTTGGGTACCCCTAATGATAGCCTTAGAACTTTTGGTATTTTATTGCTAAGATAGTCCCATGATTAATAAGGATGTAGCAAGGATAATAGCGAGCGCTGTTTCCATGACTTTAAGTGCTGGTCTGTTTGTCTATCTATGGAAAGAAATTGGTGATAGAGGAATTTACGCAGATGAGACAGGTACAAGCGGCGCTCTAACCGCCTATGAGTATGCTCTTGCATTTGTGATGGTGACCTTTGCTGCTATATCAATACTCCTCTTCTTGAGAAAGAAAAAACTCGATCCAGCTATAAAGAAGAAGTTTCAATACTACGTACTATTAATTATCGTTCTGCTCTTTATGATTTGTACACTTGTTTCCTTCCTAACCTCATAAATTGTATGTGAAAAATATCACAATTATACCTTGTTATTTACCTATCATTAAGATATGCTTAAGGTAAATTAAGTGGGGATGTAGAGATGCGTATCAGTCGTGGCTGTTTTGCTTATAGCAACTTAAGTGAGGCGAAAGTATGCTAAAAATATCTAAGCCTCGAACGATAATTTATATGCAGCGTGGTCTGCTTTTTATGATTGTAGGCCTTATCAGCTTTATGGCCACTCAGCCGGCTGAAGTGTTTGCGTTATTTAATTTTTCAAATCCGGCGACAGCCCAACGGGGCGATGTGGCACCGCTGGACTCAGAGTATAGTAACTCCAAAGCTATGCCTACACTTAAAGATACGGGTACGTCTACCTCTCAGGATGATGCCAAAGACCAATCATCTCATGAACGTGTAAGAGAATTAACCGAGAAACGTTCCGCCTTTACGAAGACATACCTGAATAGTGACGGCACAAAAACTTTAGAGTATACCCCCGAGGAACAAAATTACAAAGACGGCACGGAATGGAAGTCGATCGATAACAGCCTTAGTAATGTTGAGGGAACAGAAAACCTCAAAGGGAAAGCAGGAAAAATAACGGCTACATTAAAGCCGCTGGCGGATGGTATTTCTGTAGCTGCTGAAGGCAAGACTATTACTGTTAAGCCGGTAGGGGCGCGTGATGCTGTTCCTGAAAAAAATGGTCGCAACAGTGTTATTTATAGAGACGTGTGGTCAAACGTCGATGTCGAATATGAACTCCGCGGCCAGATGGTAAAAGAAATCATCATCGTAAAAGGTAAGACCTCTCAGACATCGTTTGATTTTAATGTTGAAGGCGGAAAAGTTATTGATCACCCAACAGTAAAAGGCGCCCTAACGATTGAAGGGATGCCAAGTGACTATCAATTTAGTCCGCTATCCCTGGATGTGCATGGCCATGGAGTTATCAGTGAGCAGCACGTTTTTCAAACTGCGACAGCCAGCGGAATACATGTCAGTCTAGATAAAGACTGGTTTGAAGCTCAGGACGATTCATCTTTTCCTTTGCGAATAGACCCTACGTTTACGAAACAGAGTCAGATCAGCTACCAAATGTACAAGTCGGATGGTTACTCCTGTGGAGCGAGCAGCTGCTATGCGAATACCGGCTCTATCAATGACGGTACGGGATGGAAAACTTGGCGGTCTTACATTAATATTCCATACACGGAGCTGCAAAATAAAACAGTACTGAACGCGGATCTCCACGGCTGGTTCAAATCGGGTGTTGGCGGTGATACGACAACTCGTGCAATTGCTATGGGACTTGCCAACTGCCTTGGCTTCAATTGTATCGGTACGACGGTAGGAACGGATAATACTGTTTCAACAGATTTTGACATAGACTTTACTGCCAAGTTGAAGGCTGTTGTAGATGCAGACGATTATTCAAATTGGTGGAGTATTCGTGGTATTGAGAGTTCCTCGACGCTTACATACAAACCATACTATGACATGCGGGCAACGATCACTTACGATACGCCGACACCTATGTCGTCTCCTGCGGTGCCTGCTGATAAAGCAACTGTCGTGAAGACACAACCGAGCCTTCAAGTAAATAATGTCACTGATGCGGATGGCGATGCGGTGCAGTACTATTTCCGCGTAGCAACAAACCCTGACGCAGAAACAGGGGCCGTTATTAATTCGGGTTGGATATCAGCCTCTCAGTGGACAGTTCCTGATAATATCTTGCAAGATGGCCGAACCTATTACTGGCATGTCTACACCAGAGGCTATGCGCAAACAAATCCTACGTGGGTTCGATCGTTTAAGGTGGATACGCGTGTCGGCAAGGATAGCACTCAGGCTTACGAGAATGTCGGTCCTCTTAGCGTCGACCTTGCAACTGGTAACGCAACAACCGGTACGAGTTCGCATAGCATATCGGCCTTGGGTGGTGATATAGATGTATCGCTTAATTACAATTCTCCAGCTATGAGCAGGTCGGGGTTAACGGGTCAATATTGGAATAACACGACCTTCAGTGGAAACCCGGTGATGGATCGTGTTGATCCGAATATTGATTTTGCCTGGGCGAATGGTAGCCCTTCAGACAGTGTTAATTCAGATAATTTCTCGACACGCTGGACAGGCTATCTTACTGCGCCTACAACGGGTGACTACTACTTTGGTTGTAATGTGGATGATACATGTAAGATTTATATTAACGACCAGCTTTATTTTGAACGAGCTGTAGGTAGTTCGTTTGGAAGCTCTACAGTTCACCTTGAAGCTGACAAGCCTGTCTCAATAAAAGTGGAACAGACTGAGATTACGGGTGCTGCCATGATGCAACTGCTCGTAAAAGGCGCTGTGGCTCAGCAAACGGTACCATCTAGCTGGCTTGATACTGGCGTTCGACCAACGGCAGCAAAGTATGGGCTTGAAGGTCGTTACTATAAAGACGATGGAACCAAAACGTTCCCTTCTAATATCAATGACCCTAATCGACTTCTTATGGTTCGTAAGGACACAAAGCTTACTTTTAACTGGGGTGCAGGCGCTGCTAGCCCAGGTTTACCAACCGATAACTACCTTGTAAGGTGGAAGGGATACTTAACTGTACCGCAAGATGGTACTTACACGCTGGGCGCCAACGGTGACGATGGCATTCGTTTGAAGTTAGGAACTGGTGCATTTGGCGCCGACCAAACTGTTTATGATGGCTGGAGCTATGTAGCAGGTGACCGCTATGGATCATCCGTTAATCTTACGAAGAATCAGCCTGTGCCTATTACGATTGAGTATTACGAGGCTGGAGGCAACGCTGACTTTAAGCTGCTCATGAAAGGTCCGAACCTGTTAAGTACAGGAGAAGAGATGCCTGTAACATGGCTGGCACAAAATGCGAATGTTTTGCCAAATGGCTGGGAGCTTGGTTATGGCGATGGCGGGGTTAACTTTGAGCGGCTGCAGGTTTCAAGCAATGCCGCTATTCTTTCCGACAGTACAGGCCAAACATACGAGTATACATGGAAGAATGATGGCTACGCAGCACCTAAAGGTCAAGAGGCAACACTAACGAAGAACAATGACGGAACGTATACGGTCACCGATACAGATGGTAAGACGTATATCTTTGACGCAGAAGGCAAATTAGCCTCGGTATCTTCACCTGAAGACGACAAGCAGCCAGCTGCCTTGAAGTATGAGTACTCGGGTAATCCGTCTCGCTTGAGTAAGATAATCGACGGTGTTACTTCTAGCCGATATGGTCAGCTGTATTATTCAGGCGACAGCGAGTGCCAGACCTTAAGTGGATTTGACGCTGCACCAGCTGGGATGCTCTGTGCCTTTAAAACGACCGACGGCAAGAAGACGCTCTTTCAGTATCTTTCCGGAAATTTGTCGCGAATCGTGCAGCCAGGTAATGATTACGAAGATTATGGCTATGATGCATTTGGTCGAATTATAAGTTATCGTGACACTACGGCAAACGATGCCATTGCTTACGGTGTCCGCAGTAGTAATAGTGAAGCGACGAGTGAGATTACGTACGATGGTCTTGGTCGTGTAAATTCAATTAAAGCGCCGGCGCCGACGCCAGGAGCGAACCGTAGTGAAACAACGTTCGACTACTTTAGCGATTCTACAGAAATGCATGTCACTGGCGCGTCTGAGCCGAACGGTTTTAGCAAAAAAGTTACCTACGATAGTTTGTTCCGTACAACCGCGCAAACAGACTTAACTAACCACACGACACAAAACGAGTGGGATCCTAATAAAGACCTCGTACTTTCAACAACTGGTCCAACTGGTCTGAAATCGACAACCATCTATAATGCTGATGATTTGCCTACGGATTCGTATGGAGCCGCACCAGCTGAATGGTTTGGTGCAGATAATAAACCCCTTGCAGATAAAGTGAATGCAGTTCCGCATGTAAGTAAGGGTTATGATGAAGGTATAAACAGTCTTGCTGTTGCATACATGGCTATTAAAGAACGTAAAAACTCGGTACTGGCAAATAATGCAACCATGTACAAAGGCGACGAACTGTATTCTCCAGACCAGCAGTATCATTTTACATATCAAAGTGATGGCAACGTCGTACTCTATGGTCCCTCGGGCGCCATATGGAACAACCATAAAACAGGCGTAGCATCAACCAAGTTAGTAATGCAGTCAGACGGCAATTTAGTACTTTATAATGGTGCAACGGCTGTTTGGTACACGTCAACCACGGGTGGAAGCGGTTCTCACCTTCGGATACAAAACGATGGGAATGCGGTCATTTATACCAACACTACGGATACTGCTTTCACTTGGCAGGCGGGAACGGGTGGTCAACCAATTGATTCTTGGAACGCTAACTCTTTGCTAGGTGCGCCACTATTAAACGATACTGGTCTTGGTTCCAGCCCGGCACAATTAAGTCAGGCATGGTCTTCGTCGCCAGTAAGTAGTGGAACAAACTACTGGGGTGTGCGCATGACAGGAAAGATGTATTTGCCTACAACAGGCAACTGGAATTTTCGTATGGTTTCTGATAATGGTGTGAGGCTATATATTGATGATCAACTGGTGTCGAGTGATTGGTTTGATGGAGTGTCGCGAAGCCACCCCACATACAACTTCAATAACACAACTGCCAATTCTCCTCATAAGATCATGATCGAGTACTATCACCTAGGCGGATCATCGGCAAACTTTGCTCTTTACATGACCCCTCCGGGAGGGACCGAGACAGCTAGTGTAACACAGTATTTGAAGCCAAATTATAACCTTACAACCAGCTCTACGGTGTATGACAATCAGCTTGGTAATAGGACGAGTAATATCAACTACTCTAGCCCCGAATACGGGCTGATATCTAGCGCAACGGTCGACTCTACTGGTTTGAATCTGCAGAGCGGTGCTACTTACGAGGCAGAGGGTTCTGGATTCCTGCGTCAAACAAGTAAGACGCTTCCTGGCGGTGAAACCACGCAGTATCAATACTATTCAGCGACGGATACACGCGACAATCCATGTACGCCAGAAACGGAGAATATTAATCAGGCTGGCTTTGTAAAAGGTAAGACTGAACCAGACCCTGATGGTAGTGGTCCCGCTACTTCAATAACGACGGAGACTATTTACGACGCTGCTGGCCAGGTTGTGGCGCTTCGTACTAACAACGACCCTTGGACGTGTAGTACCTTCGATAATCGTGGTCGTCCGCTTTTGGTATCAACGCCTAGTTTCGACGGCAAAGCTGGTCGCACTATTACGAACAGCTACTTGGTGGATTCAACGCCGCTCAAGGCAACGACGTCCGATTCTAGCGGTACAATTACGACCGAAGTGGATTTGCTAGGCCGAATGGTAACCTACATGGATGCTAAAGGTAATATTACGCATTACAACTACGACTCCGCAGGGCATCTGGCTTCGAAGACGAGTCCGACTGGCAATGAGACTTATGCGTATGATCAATATGATCGCTTAACGACATATAAGCTCGATAGTGTTACCTATGCGACTCTTCATTACGATCAAGATGGCCGCGTGGCTTCGGTGGACTATCCAGCAGGCATGAATCTTACGAGTATTGGACGTGACAGCCTGCAGCGCACAAATAAGGTAACCTATCAAGTAGGCGATACGACACTAAGCGATGAAGTAGCGCTCTCAACTTCAGGTAATGTGTTGAGTGGGACACAAAATGGTGTAGCAAAAAGCTATACGTACGATGCGGCGGGCCGACTGACAGGCGCTGTAATAGGCGGCAATAGTTTTGGCTACGAATTTGGTGCACCAAACGCATCTTGTAGTGGTGTAGCGGGTAATAATGTAAATACTGGTAAGGGTGGCAACCGCACCAAATACACACTTAATGGACAGTCCACAACGTACTGTTACGATATGGCTGATCGCTTACAGGCAAGCTCAGATGCAAAATATACGAGTGCTCAATACGATACTCATGGCAACACGACCAGTCTTGGTGATGCGACACACAAAACAAGTTTTGGCTATGATGTAAATGATCGGAATACTTCCATTACTGAAACGTATACAGGTAAAACTGGAAAAGTTGTTACATATGACCGCGATGTCTCTGACCGATTATTACGCAGGAACTATAAAATAGACGGCACGACACAATCGGATGCTTATTATGGCTATACGGCTGACGGTGATTCGCCAAGCTTTGTGACGGATGGAGCTGGTACGGTCGTTCAAAAGTACCTTTCATTACCGGGTGGTGTTAGCGTGACCATTAAACCCCAATCGAGCTCTGCTGGCGCTGTAACGTACTCGCTGTCGAACTTGCACGGCGACACGATGGCGACTGTAAATGCCGATGGACTTGCAAATATTCAGGCGCCAACGGGTCCATTTGGTGAAGTGCTTCCTGTGAGTGGGACTCCCGATAATACTGTCGATGGCGCATCATTCGCATACATCGGTGGCTATAAAAAGACAACTGATACCGACTTCGCAATTACCCCGATACAGATGGGCGCCCGAGTGTATATTGCCGAGGTAGGCAGATTCTTGCAAGTAGACCCTGTTGAGGGAGGAACAGACAATAACTATACCTATGTGAACGATCCGGTTAATGGCTATGATCTTAATGGCCAATGGAGTCTTGGTAGTATATTCCAAGCTATAAAGAAGGTTGTTGTGGCTACGGTTAAGAAAATAGTGAAGGCTATACCTAAAGTAGTTGCAGTAGTACGTTTTCTTGTTGTGCATAGTTCTTCAAAACCAAAAGTTTCAGCTACCGGTAGCGGCGGTAGTCGCACCAAAGTAACTGCAAAAACAGTAAGCAAAGTGAAATCGGGAGGTAACTTAAATTCATTGGCATTAGACCAGCTCATGGTGAATAATATGCCAAAAACGTACGGTAACCCAAACTTTAGTCATATTGGTGCTCCGGCGGGGTATTCATTTTCTGGTGCTACAAAGGCAGTTGCTAGTGGCTGTGGTCTTACAAGTTTAGCCTTTGGTGGAGCTGGTGTTGTCGCTGCACCCTTTACTGAGGGTTTAAGTATTCCGACCGCAATGGTGGCGGGGTGTATTAAGGGCTTTGTGGGCGGAGCTATCACGTATGCGATTATCGGCGACTCGACGTGGAGTGATACTTCAGTTACAGGTGATGTTTACGAATATTATCGCGGTTTACGATATTAATAAATATATGTTAGGATGAATCAAATGAGTAATGAAGAATCAATATTAGTAGCAGTATCAATCGCATTCATTATCGTGCTCTATGTGGTGACTATGTTGAAGGGTCCAAAAATGGGTGTCGTTAATAAGAATGTATTTTTTGATAAGACAAAGCTTCCTATCTATCTTAGATTCTTGTTCGCAGTTGCTGTGTGTAGTATCCTTGTGGGCTTGATCGTAACAAGGACCCCTCTTTTGTTATTAGAGTTTGCTGGATTCAATGCGGTCGCAGGCGCTGTTATTGGATTGAATCTCTTTTTATACCGTCACCGATCTAAGTAGTTTCCATTAGGGATTCGACGCACTTGATAGAGTTAACGATAGATATGTATCTAGAAAGGGAGAAAAGAGATGGCTGTGCGCGAATTAATATATAATCTCCAGCCAGTTATATACGTTCTGTTCGGATTTATTGCTCTTTTGATATTTCCGCAGCGTATTGATAAAAAGAAATCAGAGGCTTTTTTAAAGTTACCTCACTGGCGAGTACGTGTTGCGCTCGGTGTATTTACAATGCTAATTATTAGTTTTGTAATAAGCTTCTTGGCCACACCTAGGCATAGCTTTATAGCAATTAATACAGCCTGTATCTTTCTTCTGTCGGTTTTGTACGGAATAAAGCTATTTATAAATGTGAGGAAAATATTGAAGAGCAAGTGATGCTAAATATAGAAACTCTTTTTATTATTATCTTTTCGATATGCTTTGTGTCATTGGGTGTCCAACTCTTGCTTACTCATCTGCTTTTTAAGTCACTTAAGAATAATCACGCAGTGTACTATGAATCCATTGGTGAACCAACTGCAACTAACTATATCAGCCTTAAGGCTACGGAAGAGGATATGGTCTCTGGCTACGTCAAAAGCTTAAAAGGTGGATTTTTTGCCTATCGCATGGTTTTTAGGGGAATTCCAAAACATTTCCCTAGGAAAAGGAAACTAAGGAGATTGGCTCTCTCGGTTCGTATTATGGCTACGATTACACTCATTTCGCACACCACACTTATTATCGTAGGCTACCTTTTTTATAAATCTGGTTTGTAGTTTTGTAATGAATATCCGAAAAATACTTGAACGCCTGTACCCTTTGCCGAACAAGTTGGTGGGTGTTATTGGGTTGCTACTATTCCTTATAATAAGCGGAGCTATTTACGGGATTATCTATCTTATTAAAATTTTCGTGGGGCTGTCAGCCTCATAGTTACAGAGAATGTCCACTAGCGGGAGCCAAAATGATTATGCTTAAATAACCTCTTTTGAGGTTATTTTTGTTATACAATTACTTCATGACGAAAAATTCTCACAAACAAACTGGTAGTGTGCATATTATCATCATCTCTATAGCTACGCTTGCTATATTGGGTATACTTGGTTTTGTTTTATGGAATAATTTTCTGAACAAGAAGACTGACTCTGTCAGCAAAGTATCTACGCAGCCAACTGACATTAAAACAGTTCCTCGGCCTAATATTCTTAATATACGTGAGCTTGGAATCTCTATTGTGGTGCCGGATTCTATTAAAGATTTGACATATACGTATACCGCAAGCGGAAGCCCCACTCGAGTTGATGGTAGTAATATAATTGTTGGTTCTGTAAATTTTTCGACTAAAAGCTTAACCAACAAATATCCTGAATGTTCATCGGATAAGGCTAATCCTCTCGGAGGTCTTACAAAGATAACGGGTACCTATACTGACGGAGTCTTAGGCCCTACATGGAGTGGAGGCGGCGTAATTAAGCAATTTCCTGATAATTTTCTAACGTTCACCAGTCCACAGTATGCATGCTATTTCAATAGTACAGGCAACGATACTACATTGGGATCAGAGGTTACCTCGCACCTTAGTGAACTGTCCGCTTCAATAAAAGAGGCAAAAGAATTATAGTTACGAAAAGTGCCCACTAGCGGGAGCCATGAAAAAAGCCTTAAGTCATTTTGATTTAGGGCTTTTTTCTATCCTTGGGTAAATCACACTGTTGCGATTACTTTGCTATAGTTGAACTATGAACGACATAACAGTTCGCTTGGCAAAGCCCGAAGATTTCAAGCAAGTTCAAGAGCTGAACCACAAATTATTTTTGTCTGATTCCAGGCATTTTGACGATCTAAATACTAATTGGCCATACGAGGAGGGTGAAGGTTATTTTCGTAAGCGGATAGCTGGGGAAGAAGGTGTGTGTCTTGTTGCGGAAAGAGATGGTGCAGTTATTGGCTACGTTATGGGCGGGTGGAGCCATTTGAATTTTAGCGCCTATAAAGGCAAGCGCGCGGAGTTAGAGAACATATGCGTGGCTGAAGAGGAGCGCAGCCATGGCGTGGGCGCGTTACTTGTTACGGCGCTGTTTGACTGGGCTAAGCAAAACGGCGCAACCCATGTAATGGTAGATGCATATGCGCCCAATCTTAGGGCTATTAAGTTTTATGAAACACAGGGCTTTACGCCGTATTCCTCGGTTTTGTGGCACGAGGTATAAATACTTACCCAAAGAAAAGGAGTATACTAAAGGTATGCAAAAGATAGCGACAAAAGTATTTATTTATGCCTCGGTTGCTTTTGGTATTGTGGGGATTTTAGCTATTCTCACATCTTCGGGCCCAGACAAAAAAGATTCCGTTTTAAGCGAAATACTCATAAAGTTACTATTCGTAACGGTTTTTGTTATTTTGCCTTCGTTTGCTTTAAGTATTGCTGGCAAGTACCTCAAAGACAAACCTTAAACTAAAAGATTATTTTTACGTTTGTTGCAAAATGTAGAGCGAAGACTCGTTAACTTTATAGTGGAGCGGCGAGGCCATTTTTTCGTGCTCGCCATCTCTCGACACCCGCACCGATTTATTAGTACGGATAACGATGCTTTTTGTAGTAAATGACTTGAGCTTTTTATATACGTTTTTTCTGCCTGCCACCAGGCCAATGACAGCCCAAAGCAAATTCAGCCGCGATTTGCCTATAACCATATACACCGATAGCATTCCTTCGTGCAGCTTTGATCGTTGAAAGGTAAGGCCGTTTAACACGTACTTATTATTGCCAACAAAAACCAGCGGGGTAGAATATTTTTTGCCACCGAGCTCTACATTATACGTGCGAAAACGAAAGAGAGAGGTAAAAATGGAGAGGACCATTGAGGGCCATTTGCCGATCTTTCTTTCGTGTTCATCTCGGTCGAGCAAGGAGTCGGAGTAAATGCCAATGCCCGAATTATTAATAAAAGTTTTATCGCCCACTTGCGCAGTGTCGATTTTTACTTTTTTGGCGGTTTTAAAATAGGATATTGCGTCGGGCAAGGTCTGCGGTATACTAAGGTCTTTAGTGAAGTGGTTGAGGGTACCGCCGGGAAGCGGCATTAGGGTTGCGCTGGTGTCTCGCAGCAGGCTTGCCACGGTGCTTATGGAGCCGTCGCCGCCAACTACGGCGATAATCTCGCCTTTTTGGATGTGGGGTTTAAGAGACGCTTCAAAACCAGGCTTGATTTTTATTGTCGCCATGATTTCGATCGACGAGTCGGCGAACGCTTTTTTTAGATCCTGGGCAGACGAATAACTTCCCGCGCCTGCGTTATAAACAAGGACTATCTTCATGACAGTGGCTTAATGGTAAAAATGACGATACTGAGAATAATCGTGCCAAACACCCACCCACCAATCACATCGGTAGGATAATGCGCGCCAAGATATACCCGCGAAATGCCAACCAAAATAATCAGCACAATAAAAACCACAAGGGAAATATAGTTGAACGGCGCGGGGAGCAAATGGTAACAATAGTAGGCCAGCAATCCAAATGCGACAGTAGAGCCCGTAGTGTGGCCGCTGGGGAAGCTAAAACTATGAATGCGCATGCCAGCTACGTATTCAGTTAGCGGACGGGTCCGTTCAACAAGATGTTTTAAGAACGTGCTTAGGAGTAAGGCGAGCCAGACGAACGTGCCGCTGAGGGCTACTGTAGGCTTTTGTTTAAAGAGTCCGTAAACTATGATTACAAATCCAACCAACGAAGTGCTGATTGGGTGGCCGATAAAGCTGATAAACTCAAAGAACGGCCGTAATCCGGATGGTAAATGAGAGATAAGCTTAATAGCTGCCTCATCAAATTTACTGATATTTATACGTATCATTAAGATAAGTATATCATTTGGTACCTGCCGTAAGGTTACTGCTTGCGTTATACTATACGTATGTCGTTTCAAGCTTACTTAGATAATATAGAAGAGAAAACCGGCAAAACGCCGAATGAGTTAATCGCCCTTGCAAAAGCAAAAGGTTTTGATAGCACTGCCAAGGCTGGCGATGTCATTGCCTGGCTAAAGGAGGACTTTGACCTTGGTCGCGGCCATGCCATGGCGCTGTTTCATGTGATAAAAAATGGTCCTGCCATTAGCGATAAACATGTTAACGGCGGTAAGGCGCATAGCGACCCGTCGGACACGTTACGATTAGATGGTAAAAATAACCGCTAGGCTAACAATGCCTTACAATAGAACATATGGATTATTCTGTTCGCCGCCTAACAAAAAATGATTTGGAAACGATGCGCTTGCTGTATGTACTTTTTGGCGAGGTGTTCGAAGATCACGAGAATTATCACGACCATAAACCCAGTGATGATTATCTGCGGGATGTTTTGGAAAACGAGAACACTATTGTTGTCGTGGCGTTCCAAGGCAATGAGGTAGTTGGCGGTTTGGTGGCGTATGTTTTGGATAAATTTGAGCGTCAGCGCCGCGAAGTGTACTTGTATGATTTAGCCGTATCAACCGCACATCAGCGAAAGGGTATTGGCCGCCGGCTGATTGACGAGCTTAAAATTATCGCGCGTGAACTTGGCGCCTACGTTGTTTTTGTTCAGGCTGATGAAGGTGACGAGGCGGTGGCATTTTATGAGTCGCTGCAGCCGGCAGAGAACCTTCGTACGAGAAACTTTGATTTTGATGTGTAGCAGTAGCTTATGATGAAAACGTTTCCTTCTGTCGGGGTGGTAGTACTAAAAGCTGATGAGGTTTTATTGATCGTAAAGGATAACCATCCTAAACGCGCCTACCAGTTGCCAGGCGGCCAGATTGAGCCGGGTGAATCTTCTAGGCAAGCGGCACGCCGGGAGTTAGAAGAAACGACAGGCTTAGTGGCACGCCCGGAGCAGTTGATAAAAATTCCCAAAGAGCGGGAAGCGGTTATTCAAAAAGAGTACGGTACGGCGATCTTCCCGTTTATTTGCTATGCGTGTACCGGGTATACGGGCCAGATAAAAAGGACGGAAACAGCAACGCCACAATGGGTACAGCTTACGGAGGTTGGTGGTTTGCTACTCAATCCCAATACGGAAAGTGCTATTAACGAGGCAAGACGCCTGAAGGTCTAAAATGATATACATTGCACTTTTACGCGGCATAAATGTAGGCGGGAACAACAAGGTGAGCATGCAGGAGCTGAAACTGGTGTTTGAGCAGGCAGGCATGAAAAACGTTAAGACCTACATTAATTCGGGGAATGTTCTTTTTGAGTCTGATCTTGCGTCTAGGACGGAAATAGCGAAGCGTTTGGAAAAGGCGATTGAAGCCAGGTTTGGCTTTGCTGTTAAGGTGCTTGTTTGGGATAAGGAGGGCTTAACGGCACTCGCCGATGCAGTACCTAGGGCTTGGGTAGATGAGACGATGAGGTGCAATATCCTGTTTTTATGGGACGAGATAGATGACCCGGGTATTATAAATGCAATGCCTGTTAAGGCGGGGATTGATAATCTGCAGTACCAAAAAGGCGCGCTGGTGTGGTCGGTTGAACGTAAGCATATTACAAAAAGCGGCATGACTAAAATTATAGGGACAAATATCTACCGGCAAATGACTATACGGAATAGCAATACGCTCTATAAACTTGCGGCGCTAGCAACCGCAATGGCAGAAGTTTAAGCAGTACTTAAGCGGCGATTTAAATAATATAGTA
>Ga0224727_1007_pt1 | contig 22620 bp, 14 predicted proteins | sample IA12soil_B_GH6A_FD_161640 | JGI IMG/M metagenome (GOLD analysis project Ga0224727, IMG submission 161640) | Enriched cells from agricultural soil in Iowa, United States - IA12soil_B_GH6A(-) | ecosystem: Environmental > Terrestrial > Soil > Agricultural land | place: USA: Iowa | collected 2017-05-08 | reverse complement strand
TTTTAAGAATATAGCGGCATTTGTCCACTCCAAATATGGCATCGCACATACAGTATAGTAGGGCATACCTCCTCAGATAGTCTTTTTTAGGGTCGAATCATTCGGCCCCTTTTTTATGCGATAAAAAGAATGGTCCAATTTTCACACAATTATATAAGTGGTACAATTAAAGCAAAAATGGATGAAATGGAGAACAAGCATGAAAACGCTTTTTACTTTTATACCGCCAGAAGAATTGAAACAAGACTTGATAAAAAGTTTTCCTGATGAAGATTTTTCTTTTTGTCCGGAAATAGAGCAAGCGGAAAAGGAAATTCAAAATGCTGAGGTGATCGTCACATATGGAGAAGATTTAACGGAAAAACATATTGAAATTGCCAATAAGCTAAAATGGATAATGGTAACATCGGCTGGTCTAGAAAAAATGCCGTTCAACGCAATTAAAAACAAGGGGATTCTGGTTACTAATGCGCGTGGTATTCATAAAATTCCAATGGCAGAGTTTACTTTTGGTCTCATGCTCCAACATGCCAAACAGTTTCCTGTTTTCAAAAAGCAACAACAGGAACATTTATGGAACCAAGCTCTTCCAATTTTTGAACTATCCGGACAAACCATGTTGATTGTTGGCGCTGGTGCTATCGGCGGTGAAATAGCTAGGTTAGGCAAAGTATTTGGCATGCAAACCATTGGTGTGAATAAGGGTGGGGAAGATAGACAGTATTTTGATGAAATGCTAACTTTGGAATCGTTTATTACTGGCTTATCAGCTGCTGATTATGTCATCAATATTTTGCCTAGCACATCGGAAACAAAGCATATTTACCACAAGCACCATTTTGAAAAAATGAAAAACACAGCTGTTTTTATTAATATCGGAAGAGGAAATGCTGTTAAAACAGAAGTGCTAATGGAAGTGCTGCAAGAAAAGATGATTGCCCATGCGATATTAGATGTACTGGAAGAAGAACCGTTACCAGCAGAACATCCACTATGGGATTTAGAGAACGTAACGATTACTCCGCATGTTTCCAGTCATTCAAAACTTTATCTTCCAAGAGCATTTGAAATATTAAAGCATAACCTTCGTACATATACTAAGAAACAAGAAGATTATTTGAACGTGATCAATATTGAAAAGGGGTATTAATATGAAAATCTATACAAAAACCGGTGATAAGGGGACTACTTCATTAGTCTATGGAACAAGAATCGCAAAGAATGATATTCGTGTGGAAGCTTATGGAACTTGTGATGAAGCCAATTCAGCGATTGGTCAGGCGTTAAGCTTTTTAAAGCAGGAGGATTTTTCGGAAAAGAAGGAAGTCGAGGATGTGTTTCATAAAGTGCAAACAGCACTTTTCCATGTTGGAGCAGAATTATCGACTCCCTCCAATAAAGAAGTGAAGTGGAAAATAAAACAAGAAGATATTGAAGAATTAGAGCATACTATAGATAAATGGGACTCTGAACTGCCGCCGTTAAATAATTTTATTCTGCCTGGCGGACATCCAACCGGTGCAGGATTGCATTTCGCTAGAACGGTTGTCCGTAGAGCAGAGAGATGTGCGGTCTCACTGGAAGATGTGAACCCGGTTGTCCTTTCATACTTAAATCGTCTGTCTGATTTCTTATTCGTTGCAGCACGTTATGTAAATATGCGTCTAAATGAAAATGAAAAAACCCTTCACCAATCGTGAAAACATTGACAGAAACGCCTATATCTTAGTACACTATTTATAGATATTATAAAGTAATAATAAATTCTTTTTAGGAAAGAGGTGCATGACGGTGTCTGAACATCAAATGAAAGAGGCCATTGAAACGTTAAAAGAAACGGGTGTTAGAATCACTCCTCAACGTCATGCGATATTAGAGTATTTAATTCAATCAATGTCACATCCTACTGCGGATGAAATTTATAAGGCGCTTGAGGGAAAATTCCCCAATATGAGTGTAGCTACCGTATATAATAACTTGCGAGTATTTCGCGAGGTTGGACTAGTGAAGGAACTAACATATGGAGATTCATCAAGCCGATTTGATTTTGTCACATCAAATCATTATCACATTATCTGCGAAGATTGTGGCAAGATTGTAGACTTCCACTATCCTGGACTGGATGAAGTAGAGCAACTTGCTTCACATGTTACAGGATTTAAAGTGAGTCACCATCGCATGGAAATTTACGGAACATGTCCGGATTGCATGAAGAAACAAAATGTGCATTAAAAAAGAATGGTTCGAGTCGAGACTCGAAGCCATTCTTTTTTGTTTTTAGAAAAAGTTAAGTTTGTTAAAGTATTATTGTCTAAAGTTTAGTCGTTTGGGATTTTCGATTGTAATTCTCATCAAATTCTTTTCCTTCTAGGTTTGGATCAAGGGTTAATGGCTCATTACAATGCATACACATATCGACACGTCCTAATATCTTGGTCGGTTTTTTGCAATTTGGACAAACAACCTGCACCGCTCTTGTAGACAACATCCCAATCCAAAAATAGACGACAGTACTAGCGATGATTGCCAATAAGCCAAAAATCATAAATATAGACATTACAAGGAAATGAGTTCTAAAGAAGATCCCAAAATACATGATGATAAATCCAACAAATATCAAACTTAACGCAAAAGTGCGAATCTTATTGATTTTACTAGAGTATTTTGCCATGCATGTCCCTCCTAAATGTTACTATATCATAAATAATGGTAGATGTAGACTAACAAATTGGACATAATTAGTACTTTATAATTTGCAGGAAATTTATTATCATTGTCGAAGTATAAAACAAACATGAAAATGTTTTGTAATGGAAATTAAGAATAAAAACCTCACAAAATGATTACAAGACGAATGGTATTGAAACAAATGGAAATTAAAACTTGTTCTATACATTATATAGTGAATACGAAAAGCTTCTAAAAAAGAATTTTTGGAGGAATTAAAAATGGAGGACATCCTTCGACCGATTTATCAGGAAAGAGCTAGTCAAACGAATACACTGGGTGTATTAATTATTGAAAAAGTACAGAACACAAGTGCAGTTACGGATACCTTTGATGCCGTTCTATTAATTGTAGTAAAAGATAGTGAGACACCAGTTTATATTAAGCACTATACATATGAGGATAAAAAAGCCTCACTTCATATTGTGAGCGAAGATCAATTGCGAGAATGGCTGTTGTTGGGAACAAATCGGAAAATAGTAGAGTGGATTGTGCATGGGAAAATCCTTTTTGATCGAAATGAATACATGAGTAATTTGCGAAATGAACTGCAAGATTTTCCTTTTTACAATCGAAAAGTGAAGATAGGCATGGAGTTTGCCAAGCTTGTGCGCAGGTACATGGAAGGAAAGTCATTTTTTGATAATAAACAGTATTTAGATGCTTATAATCATGTAGCTCATTCCCTACATCATTTGGCACGCCTTGCAGTGATAGAAAAAGGCTTTCATCCTGAAATCACCGTTTGGAATCAAGTAAAACAAATGGAACCAGAGATATTTAAGCTTTACGAAGAATTAGTTACAAGTGATGAGCCTTTAGAAAAGAGATTAGAACTTCTATTTATAGCGAGTGAGTTTTTAATCCATTCCAGAACCCGTTTCGGTGCATCTCATTTGCTTGAAATTATGAAGGCAAAAGATGAATGGACGATTCAAGATCTTATTTCTCATCCTGAATTAGAACATTATGATGTGGATTTAAGTATGCTGTTAGAGTTTTTATTAGATAAACACTTCATTGATGAAGTAAGAATTCAAACGAAAGGATACGATATTTACCACCGTCATTACTGTGTTTCAAAAAAATTATCGTAAAATATTAATTTATGTATTGACGGTTAACTTAATTCTTGGTATATTTATAAACGTCGCTGCGAGATGTTAAGAAAAAAGCAGCGGCGAAGAAAATAAAAAAAGTATTGACAAGAAAGAAATGCTTTGATAAGATAATAAAGTCGCTGTCACAGAGCAGCGTTAGAAATTGGTCTTTGAAAACTGAACAGAACGAAACGTCAATGTTTATTATAATGAGCTATATCAAACACTTTTTTTGAGAGTTTGATCCTGGCTCAGGACGAACGCTGGCGGCGTGCCTAATACATGCAAGTCGAGCGGACCAAAATGAAAGTTTACTTTCATTTTGGTTAGCGGCGGACGGGTGAGTAACACGTGGGTAACCTGCCTGTAAGACTGGGATAACTCCGGGAAACCGGGGCTAATACCGGATAACTTCTTTCCTCGCATGAGGAAAGATTGAAAGATGGCTTTTGCTATCACTTACAGATGGACCCGCGGCGCATTAGCTAGTTGGTGAGGTAACGGCTCACCAAGGCGACGATGCGTAGCCGACCTGAGAGGGTGATCGGCCACACTGGGACTGAGACACGGCCCAGACTCCTACGGGAGGCAGCAGTAGGGAATCTTCCGCAATGGACGAAAGTCTGACGGAGCAACGCCGCGTGAGTGATGAAGGTCTTCGGATCGTAAAACTCTGTTGTTAGAGAAGAACAAGTACCGTTCGAATAGGGCGGTACCTTGACGGTACCTAACCAGAAAGCCACGGCTAACTACGTGCCAGCAGCCGCGGTAATACGTAGGTGGCAAGCGTTGTCCGGAATTATTGGGCGTAAAGCGCGCGCAGGCGGTTTCTTAAGTCTGATGTGAAAGCCCACGGCTCAACCGTGGAGGGTCATTGGAAACTGGGAGACTTGAGTGCAGAAGAGGAGAGTGGAATTCCACGTGTAGCGGTGAAATGCGTAGAGATGTGGAGGAACACCAGTGGCGAAGGCGACTCTCTGGTCTGTAACTGACGCTGAGGCGCGAAAGCGTGGGGAGCGAACAGGATTAGATACCCTGGTAGTCCACGCCGTAAACGATGAGTGCTAAGTGTTAGAGGGTTTCCGCCCTTTAGTGCTGCAGCTAACGCATTAAGCACTCCGCCTGGGGAGTACGGCCGCAAGGCTGAAACTCAAAGGAATTGACGGGGGCCCGCACAAGCGGTGGAGCATGTGGTTTAATTCGAAGCAACGCGAAGAACCTTACCAGGTCTTGACATCCTCTGCTAACCCTAGAGATAGGGCGTTCCCCTTCGGGGGACAGAGTGACAGGTGGTGCATGGTTGTCGTCAGCTCGTGTCGTGAGATGTTGGGTTAAGTCCCGCAACGAGCGCAACCCTTGACCTTAGTTGCCAGCATTCAGTTGGGCACTCTAAGGTGACTGCCGGTGACAAACCGGAGGAAGGTGGGGATGACGTCAAATCATCATGCCCCTTATGACCTGGGCTACACACGTGCTACAATGGATGGTACAAAGGGCTGCGAGACCGCGAGGTTAAGCCAATCCCATAAAACCATTCTCAGTTCGGATTGCAGGCTGCAACTCGCCTGCATGAAGCCGGAATCGCTAGTAATCGCGGATCAGCATGCCGCGGTGAATACGTTCCCGGGCCTTGTACACACCGCCCGTCACACCACGAGAGTTTGTAACACCCGAAGTCGGTGAGGTAACCATTTGGAGCCAGCCGCCGAAGGTGGGACAGATGATTGGGGTGAAGTCGTAACAAGGTAGCCGTATCGGAAGGTGCGGCTGGATCACCTCCTTTCTAAGGATAATGGAAAACCACTTACGTGGTTATGAAAAGATGTTTACGTTCTGTTCAGCTTTGAAAGGTCAATCCTTTCAAAACTTTTTGTTCTTTGAAAACTAGATACTAAATGAAGAAACCAAGTAAAACCGAGAATCGCCACTTTATGGATGATATCCATTTTAAGTAATAATAACCTAATAGGTTAAGTTAGTAAGGGCGCACGGTGGATGCCTTGGCACTAGGAGCCGATGAAGGACGGTACTAACACCGATATGCTTCGGGGAGCTGTAAGTAAGCTTTGATCCGGAGATTTCCGAATGGGGGAACCCACTGATCGTAATGGGTCAGTATCTTTACCTGAATACATAGGGTACTGAAGGCAGACCCGGGGAACTGAAACATCTAAGTACCCGGAGGAAGAGAAAGCAAACGCGATTTCCTGAGTAGCGGCGAGCGAAACGGAAGAAGCCCAAACCAAGAGGCTTGCCTCTTGGGGTTGTAGGACACTCTATATGGAGTTACAAAGGAACGGAGTAAATGAAGAGGTCTGGAAAGGCCCGTCAGAGAAGGTAACAACCCTGTAGTTGAAACTTCGTTCCCTCCTGAGTGGATCCTGAGTACGGCGGGACACGTGAAATCCCGTCGGAAGCAGGGAGGACCATCTCCCAAGGCTAAATACTCCCTAGTGACCGATAGTGAACCAGTACCGTGAGGGAAAGGTGAAAAGCACCCCGGGAGGGGAGTGAAAGAGAACCTGAAACCGTGTGCCTACAAGTAGTTAGAGCCCGTTAATGGGTGATAGCGTGCCTTTTGTAGAATGAACCGGCGAGTTACGATTTCATGCAAGGTTAAGCTGATGAGGCGGAGCCGTAGCGAAAGCGAGTCTGAATAGGGCGAAAGAGTATGAGGTCGTAGACCCGAAACCAGGTGATCTACCCATGTCCAGGGTGAAGGTAAGGTAACACTTACTGGAGGCCCGAACCCACGCACGTTGAAAAGTGCGGGGATGAGGTGTGGGTAGCGGAGAAATTCCAATCGAACTTGGAGATAGCTGGTTCTCTCCGAAATAGCTTTAGGGCTAGCCTCAAGATGAGAGTATTGGAGGTAGAGCACTGTTTGGACTAGGGGCCCTCATCGGGTTACCGAATTCAGACAAACTCCGAATGCCAAATACTTATGCTTGGGAGTCAGACTGCGAGTGATAAGATCCGTAGTCAAAAGGGAAACAGCCCAGACCACCAGCTAAGGTCCCAAAGTATACGTTAAGTGGAAAAGGATGTGGAGTTGCTTAGACAACCAGGATGTTGGCTTAGAAGCAGCCACCATTTAAAGAGTGCGTAATAGCTCACTGGTCGAGTGACTCTGCGCCGAAAATGTACCGGGGCTAAACGTATCACCGAAGCTGTGGATGGACATGTTGATGCATATTTTCCTTTGGAAAAATGCCGTGTCCGTGGTAGGAGAGCGTTCTAAGGGCGTTGAAGCTAGACCGTAAGGACTGGTGGAGCGCTTAGAAGTGAGAATGCCGGTATGAGTAGCGAAAGAAGGGTGAGAATCCCTTCCACCGAATGCCTAAGGTTTCCTGAGGAAGGCTCGTCCGCTCAGGGTTAGTCGGGACCTAAGCCGAGGCCGAAAGGCGTAGGCGATGGACAACAGGTTGATATTCCTGTACCACCTCTTCACCGTTTGAACGATGGGGGGACGCAGGAGGATAGGGTAAGCGCGCTGCTGGTTATGCGCGTCCAAGCAGTTAGGCTGGTTACGAGGCAAATCCCGTAACCGTGAAGGCGGAGCTGTGATGGCGAGGGAAATATAGTACCGAAGTTCCTGATTCCACACTGCCAAGAAAATCCTCTAGTGAGGTGAAAGGTGCCCGTACCGCAAACCGACACAGGTAGGCGAGGAGAGAATCCTAAGGTGAGCGAGAGAACTCTCGTTAAGGAACTCGGCAAAATGACCCCGTAACTTCGGGAGAAGGGGTGCTCTGGTAGGGTGCAAGCCCGAGAGAGCCGCAGTGAATAGGCCCAGGCGACTGTTTAGCAAAAACACAGGTCTCTGCGAAGCCGCAAGGCGAAGTATAGGGGCTGACGCCTGCCCGGTGCTGGAAGGTTAAGAGGAGGGGTTAGCGTAAGCGAAGCTCTGAATTGAAGCCCCAGTAAACGGCGGCCGTAACTATAACGGTCCTAAGGTAGCGAAATTCCTTGTCAGGTAAGTTCTGACCCGCACGAAAGGCGTAACGATCTGGGCACTGTCTCAACGAGAGACTCGGTGAAATTATAGTACCTGTGAAGATGCAGGTTACCCGCGACAGGACGGAAAGACCCCGTGGAGCTTTACTGCAGCTTGATATTGAATTTTGGTACAGCTTGTACAGGATAGGTAGGAGCCTTTGAAGCCGGAGCGCCAGCTTCGGTGGAGGCGTCGGTGGGATACTACCCTGGCTGTATTGAAATTCTAACCCGCACCCCTTATCGGGGTGGGAAACAGTGTCAGGCAGGCAGTTTGACTGGGGCGGTCGCCTCCTAAAGAGTAACGGAGGCGCCCAAAGGTTCCCTCAGAATGGTTGGAAATCATTCGCAGAGTGTAAAGGCACAAGGGAGCTTGACTGCGAGACCTACAAGTCGAGCAGGGACGAAAGTCGGGCTTAGTGATCCGGTGGTTCCGCATGGAAGGGCCATCGCTCAACGGATAAAAGCTACCCCGGGGATAACAGGCTTATCTCCCCCAAGAGTCCACATCGACGGGGAGGTTTGGCACCTCGATGTCGGCTCATCGCATCCTGGGGCTGTAGTCGGTCCCAAGGGTTGGGCTGTTCGCCCATTAAAGCGGTACGCGAGCTGGGTTCAGAACGTCGTGAGACAGTTCGGTCCCTATCCGTCGTGGGCGTAGGAAATTTGAGAGGAGCTGTCCTTAGTACGAGAGGACCGGGATGGACGCACCGCTGGTGTACCAGTTGTCTTGCCAAAGGCATCGCTGGGTAGCTATGTGCGGAAGGGATAAGTGCTGAAAGCATCTAAGCATGAAGCCCCCCTCAAGATGAGATTTCCCATAGCGCAAGCTAGTAAGATCCCTGAAAGATGATCAGGTTGATAGGTTCGAGGTGGAAGTGTGGCGACACATGGAGCTGACGAATACTAATCGATCGAGGACTTAACCAAAATAAAAAGCGGAAGCGCCTAGTACGTCGGTGTAGAAATACGCTAGCCGATAGGCGCTGGAGCTAGATTGTGAAAAGCGAAACTCGTTTTACTTCTTCTTCTCTAGTATTTAGTTTTGAGGGAATAAAATTCAATTTTATATTGAAATTATCCTAAAATGATATATAATAGAATATGTCACATGGTTTGGTGACTATAGCGAGAAGGTCACACCCGTTCCCATCCCGAACACGGAAGTTAAGCTTCTCAGCGCCGATGGTAGTTGGGGGCTGTCCCCCTGCAAGAGTAGGACGTCGCCAAGCTGGCATTATTCCACAGTAGCTCAGTGGTAGAGCTATCGGCTGTTAACCGATCGGTCGTAGGTTCGAATCCTACCTGTGGAGCCATACGGAGAGCTGTCCGAGTGGCCGAAGGAGCACGATTGGAAATCGTGTAGGCGGGCAAAACCTGTCTCAAGGGTTCAAATCCCTTGCTCTCCGCCAGATATATGTGGCCCGTTGGTCAAGCGGTTAAGACACCGCCCTTTCACGGCGGTAACACGGGTTCGAATCCCGTACGGGTCACCATTAATATTAAATAAATACTGGAGGATTAGCTCAGCTGGGAGAGCACCTGCCTTACAAGCAGGGGGTCGGCGGTTCGATCCCGTCATCCTCCACCATATAATCGTCGCGGGGTGGAGCAGTCCGGTAGCTCGTCGGGCTCATAACCCGAAGGTCGCAGGTTCAAATCCTGCCCCCGCAATTAAAATAAGATATTTTCAAGGAAACTTGAAAGTACTTTGGTCTGGTAGTTCAGCTGGTTAGAATGCCTGCCTGTCACGCAGGAGGTCGCGGGTTCGAGTCCCGTCCAGACCGCCATTTTAAATAAAATATACATAGGCTCAGTAGCTCAGTCGGTAGAGCAAAGGACTGAAAATCCTTGTGTCGGCGGTTCGATTCCGTCCTGAGCCACCATTTATATAATATTGCCGGCCTAGCTCAATTGGTAGAGCAACTGACTTGTAATCAGTAGGTTGGGGGTTCAAGTCCTCTGGCCGGCACCAGTAGGTTTAGGAGGGGTAGCGAAGTGGCTAAACGCGGCGGACTGTAAATCCGCTCCTTCGGGTTCGGCGGTTCGAATCCGTCCCCCTCCACCATCTCTATAGGGGCATAGTTTAAAGGTAGAACTAAGGTCTCCAAAACCTTCAGTGTGGGTTCGATTCCTACTGCCCCTGCCAATCTTATAATGGCGGCTATGGCGAAGTGGTTAACGCATCGGATTGTGGCTCCGACACTCGTGGGTTCGATTCCCACTAGTCGCCCCATAAATATATTAAGTAATATTATTAATGGGCTATAGCCAAGCGGTAAGGCAACGGACTTTGACTCCGTCACTCGCTGGTTCGAATCCAGCTAGCCCAGCTTTATGCGGAAGTAGTTCAGTGGTAGAACACCACCTTGCCAAGGTGGGGGTCGCGGGTTCGAATCCCGTCTTCCGCTCCAAATAAAATGGCGGCATAGCCAAGTGGTAAGGCAGAGGTCTGCAAAACCTTTACCACCGGTTCGAATCCGGTTGCCGCCTCCATCATATTGTGCCGGTGTGGCGGAATTGGCAGACGCGCACGACTCAAAATCGTGTTCCTTCTGGAGTGTCGGTTCGACCCCGACCACCGGTATTTTGTAAAACTAAAACCCTTTTTTCGCGGTATAACAAGGATTGTGAGTTTAGTCATTATGACTGAACATGCAATCCTTTTTTTGTTTTTCTATAATATTTATGGTTCTATACTAAATGTTGCGGTTAGAGAATTTTAAGCAATCTAATGAAAAATCGGAAAGAGTTATTCTCCAATTATTTGGAACACGATTTGTTCTTAACCCAAAAAAATACTACTCCCGCAACCTAATTCTAATATCCTACTATTTTTTTCTGGTAAATCATATTGCTCCATTAACCAAATATGCCAATCTTTTTTATTCGTGCTAAATAACTCATGTAAGGATACACGTGCGTTTAGGTTAACTGAGTTTTTTATTTTGATTTTCTAGAAGTTCCTCTGACTAATTAATCCCCCTTCTTGATTAAACTATGCTGCTTTTTGGGTGAATAAAAACGCCCCTATTCTTCAATAGGGACTGAATTTTTAATTTGTTTCTGGTGAGCATCTAGCAGTTTGCGAAATTTCTTAATGTCTTTTAAAATGGCTTGTTTTCACTTCTATTAAAAATGCTTACCAAGCGTATACCTCAGGCGTCTCTCCCCCAGGTCCTGGAAAGATTTCGTTCAATTCGCGGAGAATGTCCTCTTCTAAACTAATTTCAACCACTTTAATGACGTCACGTAGCTGCTCTATGGTTCTTGGTCCAATAATTGGGGCTGTCAAATCTGGATTTGCAAGGATCCACGCCAAAGCGACGTTAGCTTCGCTTTCCCCTAGTTCCTTGCATAAAGCAGAAAATCTTTCAAGCTGTGTACGGTGCTTTTCAATTAAATCAGCCCTTTTAGCTGTTCGAGTTCCAACATTATCTTTTAAGGCATGGCCTCCGAGAAGCCCTCCTGCAATAGGGCTCCACGCAACTACACCTAAGCCAAGATCTCTCGCAGCCGGTAATACCTCCATCTCAGCTGTTCGCTCTAATAAACTATACTTATGCTGTTCAGTGACAATCCCCATAAAATTCCTTTTCTCTGCTGCAGCCTGTGCTTTTACCAAATGCCAGCCTGCAAAGTTGCTTGATCCAATATAGTCGACTTTCCCTGATCGTACCTGAGTCTCGAAAGCTTCCCATATTTCATCCCATGGTGTCCGCCGATCTATATGATGCATTTGATACAATTCTACATGATCTGTCTGTAACCGTCGCAGTGACCCTTCTAGATGGCGTCTGATTTTGTAAAGAGACAAACCTCTCACATCATTTGGTCCATCATTCGGATCAGAAATCGGCTCGTAAACTTTTGTTGCCAGAACGATTTTCTCTCGGCGTTGTCCCCCTTGCGAGAACCATTTTCCAATTATGCTCTCTGTCGCTCCTGCATTTTCTCCCCAGCCATAGATGTTGGCAGTATCGAAAAAATTAATTCCTGCATCGAGCGCTTCATCCATAATACGGAAAGCGGTCTTTTCATCTGTATCAACTCCAAAATTCATGGTACCCAAACACAAACGGCTAACACGTAATCCAGTTCTTCCTAAATAGGTATATTCCAAAATAAACCCCTCCATTTTTTTTTTTTTCGTGTAACAGATGTTAATGTTGTTGATTATCTTACTTATAACATTTTGTCTTTTACCGAAAACAAATTGTTCAACTACCTTCTAACTTTCTGTTACTATAAAAAAGACGAAATCAACTTGAAATGGACGCAAGAATTATAAATAATTAACAGGGGGTATCTCAAGTGGATGTAGAATATCTTTGGAATAAATTTCACCTACCATTAAAAAAATTTATTTCGTTTAGAGTTCATGATCAATCTATGGTTGATGATATCCTACAAGACGTATTTATAAAAATACAAGTTCATCTCCCGAATCTGATTGATGAACAAAAAATTCATGGTTGGATTTATCAGATTACCCGAAATACCATTATTGATTTTTATCGCAAAGAAAAATCAAACGAAAAATTTCCTGATCTTATTTATTTCTACGACGAAACCACCGAGGAAAATTTTACAAAGGAAGCAGCTATGTGTATTCAGTCAACTATTAAAAGATTACCGGGAATGTATCGCGAAGCTCTCGAACTCACTGAAATCCAAGGATTATCACAAAAAGAATTATGCGAAAAACTAGGTATTTCTTATTCAGGAGCAAAATCAAGGGTTCAACGTGGACGCGAAAAATTAAAACAACTGCTGGTAGGGTGCTGTCATATTGAATCAGATCGATATGGAAATATCATCGACTTTCGTATTTTAAAAAAATAACCGCAAAAGCTATGTGTAAATCCTAACATACAAAGATATTGGGAAATGAAGGCCATTTTTTTTATGATGCGAAAATCGTTGAATGCTCCCTGTTATATATCCCCTTCAAATCAACAGAAATGTTTCATCTTTTTAAAGACCGTTTGATAATAATGCAATGACAAAAATAAAGAATATTAGAAATCCTGATAAACGGTATTATTTAACTAAAATCCGCTTCTTCTGCGGTATAACAAGGATTGTGGGTTTAGTCATTATGGCTGAACACGCAATCCTTTTTGTTTTGGTCGGATCTTATAATCGTGTACGTAAAAAATATGGTGCTACCTACCTTATTAACAATAAAAGAGTGTTGAGAATGGTAAAAAGAAGAACGATAATTGAGGATTTACACGAAGAGGAGCAAAAATTATTAGTAAATGTCGTTGAGTATAAAAACAAGAAGAAAAAGAAGCGAAAGAAGAAAAAGAGAAAAAGGCAATTGAAGTCACTAAACTCAAAGGAGACGTATAAATCCGTTCTAGAGCAAATGGGGGATAAACCAGTTTTTAGTTTGCACATTGAAGGGATACGCGGGACAGGTACTTTGTCTCTGTTACACCAGGGACAAAGTGCCTGTCCCTTTGTCCCACTAATTAAAGTTTTTAAATTGAAGATGATTTTTTAAAACTAATGTCGAATAGATTAATAGATAAATATAAATTAGGGGGAGAAAGAAATGAGTAACAATGAGCAAAGGTATTTAACCATTGAAGAAGTTATATCACTACCTCAATTTAGGGATACGGCTATTAGTCCTGATGGAAAGAAAGTAGCCTATGTTAAACAAACCGCGGACTGGGATGGTAACTGTTATCCGCAGCATGTTTGGGTTTATGATAGGCAAAAAGAAACGCATTACCCTGTATCTGCTGGTAATATTGAGAGTATGCACCCAAGGTGGTCACCGAATTCTCAGCAGCTTGCTTATTTAAGTTTTGTTGGAGATGGGGATAAAAAAAGAAAACAAATTTTTCTACACTCGAGTGATCAGGTTGACCGTATCCAAGTTACATATTCAGAAACTAATGTTGATAGTTTTAAATGGTCACCGGATGGAAAAGGAATCTTTTATCTTACACAGCGCGGGGAATCAGAGAAACAAAAGAAGCGTAAGGAAATGTATGGTGAATTTAGTTATGTAGATGAAGATTTTGAGTATAATATGCTGTATTATTTGGAAGTTGGAAATAGCCAAAATAGAGAGTGGAGCCATTATCCAAAGGATTTACGTGAAAAGAATGATGAAAAAGCAATAGCTTTAATAAGCGATTTAGATGTTCACATTCAGGGTTTTGATGTGTCTCCAGATGGGAAAAGAGTTGTATTTTTGGGAACACCAACCCCACGTATAATAGATCATCTTGAACAGACCTTGTATATGTTAGATGTGCAAACGAAAGTGATCACCACATTAGATGTATCATCACTACTTACTGAAAATGTGTTATTTTCACCTGATGGTTCTAAAATTTGTTATACATGTTATTTAGAGGAAAAAGCCTTTTTTAACAATATGATTCTAGAAACTTATCATCTGGAAAGCAAAGAAACGACTCGTCTTGCTAAGAAGATTGATGAGAATATTTTCCCTATTATGTGGACAAATCGTGGTATTCTAATTTCTTGGCAAGCCAAGACAAATATTTTAGCAGGTCTTGTTTCAGAAGATGATGAGTTACATTATCTAGTTGACAAGGAAGACATAGTTGCGACAAGTCCAACGATCACAACGAATGGGGAAGTTTTTGTTTGCGTAAAAGCGACATCGGAACAAGCAGCCGAAGTTTATGTGAATGATCAGAAAATAACAGATCAATATAAGTTATATGAAGGAAAATTGAAAAGTAAGAAAGAAGTAATTAGCTGGAAAACGAAAGACGGGTTAGAAATTGAAGGAATTCTCTCACTACCTGTCGATTATGATCCTTCTAAATCTTATCCACTGGTCGTTGCTGTCCACGGTGGGCCGACTGGGACATCCTTTGCCACACCGACTACAAACAAATATCAGCCGATAGAATCATTTGTGGAAAAAGGATTCTTAGTGCTCGAGCCTAATTACCGAGGCAGTGCTGGATATGGTGAAACGTTCCGAAAAGCCAACATTCGAAAACTCGGGCTTGGAGACTATGAAGATGTAATATCTGGAGTTGACTACCTAATTGAAACAAGAGGAGTGGACCCTGAGAAAGTTGGTATTTTAGGATGGAGCCAAGGGGGATACATATCTGCATTCTGTGCCACATATAGCAATCGTTTTAAGGCAATATCTGTAGGTGCAGGTATTTCCAACTGGATGACTTACTATGTCAATACGGATATTACACACTTTACGCGTTTTTATTTAGGATCGGATCCGTGGAAGGATGAAGCCATTTATCGCGAAACATCACCGATGACGTATATTAATAATGCCTCCACACCAACTTTAATTCAGCATGGAGAAGTGGACCCGCGAGTTCCTGTTCCCAATGCTTATGAACTATACCGGGGGTTAAAAGACGTGGGTGTTGAAACAAAGCTAGTCATATATAAAGGTATGCAGCACGGATCGACGAAGCCAGGAATAAATCGAGCGATTCTCAAGCAGAATTTGGATTGGTTCTCATATTATATTTTGGGAGAACCGCTGGATGAAGAACGGGTATATTAACAAAGGATCTTTAAGTAAACTTTGAATTAATGCTGAAAAGATTCTACGAAGTAAAATAGACTCCATAAGCTTCTATAATGGAACACAACAATCTATGCAATCAAATACGGTAGAACATTATTAATGCATGAATGGGAGGAGATTTTTGGGCTGGAATGTTGCAACTAAGTTAGATATGAATTCTTTTAAGTCAAAATTGTTCTTTTCCAAGTTCATTATAATGCTGTACATTATTATGTTAAAAGAGCATCGATTTCGATGCTCTTTTTTAGGATTGAAAAAAATTACTCTCTTTTATAAATATGGTTATGCCCACCTAAGCTCCTTATTTTAGAAATATGTTCAAATTTATCTCAGTTTTCCGAACCTCTATATCGTCTGAAAAATTCAAATCAGAAACTATAAAATTGCAGCTGTGATTATTGTAATCCTTTATTGAAATTAAAAGGGATTTCCTTGCCATCAAATATTCACAATTTATATACAACATGGTGACTGAAACCATATATGAAATATGAGGAACTATATCTATAGAACTTATTAAAAGGAATATTGGCAAATGGACAACGAAAATTAAAAATAAGTTATTTCTATATGAAAAATAAGGTATTAAAGCCAGTTTGTAAAAACCACGATTACAAGCATTTTAAACTTTTTAGAACTGCTGCAATTAATCCCCTTATACCCAAACTGCCTTTATTTTCTTGCTCATTTTCTTTGCACTTTTTATTTGTTCATAGTAAAGTTTATAGTGTTGAAATTTTACTATTGATTCTTTAAAGTGTGCTATAAGTGTTAAATGATGCAGGAGCATTTTACTTTTTTATTTTGGGATGAGAGTTTGAGTGGGTATCCCATAATGAGAGGATTGGAATTTGAATATGAAAGATAATTTTTGGCGTGATTTACCACGACCATTTTTTATACTTGCACCAATGGAAGATGTAACAGATGTTGTTTTTCGTCATGTCGTGAGTAAAGCAGCTAGACCTGATGTGTTTTTCACAGAGTTTACAAACACGGTGAGTTTTTGTCATCCAGAGGGAAAACAGAGTGTGCGTGGGCGATTGACTTTTACAGAAGATGAACAACCAATGGTGGCACATATATGGGGAGATCAGCCCGAATATTTTCGGCAAACGAGTATTGGTGTGGCGAAACTTGGGTTTCGAGGTGTGGATATCAATATGGGCTGTCCTGTGCATAATGTGGCTGCTAAGGGTAAGGGAAGCGGTCTTATCCTCCGTCCAGAAGTGGCTGCCGATATCATACAAGCAGCAAAAGCGGGGGGATTGCCTGTAAGTGTGAAGACAAGGCTTGGTTATACGTATATAGATGAATGGCGGGATTGGTTAACACATATATTGAAACAAGATATCGCTAACCTATCTATTCATCTGCGTACAAGAAAGGAAATGAGCAAAGTAGATGCTCATTGGGAGTTGATTCCGGAGATTAAAAAACTTCGTGATGAGGTAGCACCAGATACCCTTTTGACCATCAATGGGGATATTCCTGACCGTCAAACTGGCTTGAAGCTCGTTGAGGAATATGGCGTTGATGGGATTATGATTGGGCGTGGTATTTTTGCAAATCCATTTGCCTTTGAAAAAGAGCCGAAAGAACATAGCAGTGAGGAATTGCTGGATCTCTTAAGATTGCAGCTCGATCTTCATGATAAATATTCAAAAGAATTTGAGCCGCGTCCATTCAAACACCTTCTCCGCTTTTTTAAGATATATGTTAAAGGGTTTCGAGGAGCAAGTGAATTAAGGAATGAATTGATGAGCACCAAATCAACAGATGAAGTGCGTGAAATGCTTGATAATTTTATGAAAGAATGCTGATGGAAAAAGGGACAAGTCTATTGTCCCATAGCATGTAATTCTTTTACTAATAAAAAGAACCATATATATGAATCCATATATCTAACCAGGAACGAAACTAATAAGTTCCTGGTTAATTATTATGTCCAAATCCAATTTGTTAGTTTTTCGTTGATCTTAGCTAATGATTATTACTTGTTTTAAAAAGTTTTATCTATCTAAGTCCCATAAGGATCTTCCATTTTGATTAATGACTGACTGTCTAAAAAACTCATCACCCTATTTCCTTCCATCACTTACTTTAATAAAATCTCCATTGTCGGTTTCATCTGAATGCAGATCAGGGGCAATTGATTTTACCTTCAGGCTACTCTTTACCCCCTAATAAAGCAGTTATATGTAGAATTGGAATGAATCTTTCCATTTTAAAATACAATGGGCACATGTAGTCTTGACAGGTAATAATACGGCACCATATAATTAGGTTACTTATTAATTGGGGTGAACAGAATCGTTGAATACAAATGTAAAATCAAATGAATCGTTGAGCTTATCTTTTTGGGATAGTCATTTTGATATATTAATTCAATTATTAGGATTGGCACGTGAGTTGGAACATGAGCTGACTTCCAAGTTATCGTATTTCGAATTGTCTAATGGAAAGCTAAAAGTTCTATTCTCTATACTAAACCATGAACGTCCTCTTAATCCTTCCGAGTTAGCTGAGGATATTGGAGTAACTCGCTCCACTATGACGGGGTTACTTGATGGTCTGGAAAAGGACGGATTCATTAGAAGAAGTGCTCTCGATGATCGGAGAAAAACAGCCATTTATTTAACTGAAAAAGGAAATAATGTTTTGGATACATTAATTCCCCTATATAGGAAACATGTTACGAAAATACTCTCTAAAACAACGGAAGAAGAGCAACAGCTTTTAGTGAATCTGTTAGGGAAAATCAAAGATGGCTTGCAAGAAGTAAAGGAACAAAATAATTTTCCTGGATGAAATGCGGTATGCATGAAAAAAGTTTCATGCGTCCGTATACTTAGGTAGTTCGGCTCCTTATTAATTGATTGGTGTTGTTATATTATTTTCAGCAAGATTATTGTATAGGATATTGCTGTAATGCTAGAACATGTTTTTTTACTTATATAGTTAGGTGCCGTATTATCTCCGGGATGAATTGCAACTAATTTTAACTCTGTTTGGAGGTTAGTTATGAAGGCCTATGAAATTATGAATCAACAAGTCTATAAGGTAAAGGAAAATGACACTGTCAGGTCTGTTATTGAGAAGTTTATTTCACATCGTATCAGCGGGCTTCCGATTGTAAATGATAGAAACGAAATCATAGCATATATGAGTGACGGCGATATTTTACGATATATTGGCAAACATGAGGATATCATTTTCAATGCAGCTTCCTTAAATTTTTTTATCCAACGGGATGTGGAGGAATTTGAGCAGAGAACACAAAGATTGCTAAGATTGAACGTTCTTGAAATTGCTAAAAGAAAAGTTATCAAGGTTTCATGGAATGAAGAAATAGAAAATATCGCAGCCATCTTAGGAAAAAAACAAATAAAAAAACTGCCAGTAGAACGAAACGGAGTGTTAGTTGGAATCATTAGCCGTGGAGACGTGATTCGGCATTCATTTAAATCCATAATATAACATCATATTTTTTGGGATAAGGGGACAGGTACCATTTCCCACAAGTTGTTTAGACAATATGAAGATGTCCATAGAACCGTTATTTGAAAATAGATTAATCAAATGACGGTTCTCTGTCTGATTATATATCCTTTTTTTAGTTGCTATGCAACAAAAGCATTCGTTAGCAAAAATATTCAAAATGTAGGGGTTATGCCTAATAATAAAGAAAATCTAATAGTTTAAGCTATTTATAATTCCTTCTTGGCTATTTCTGCCTCTTACATAGCATAATGTGGGGACAAATGCTTCATTATCGCCTTAAAGAGGCTGGGACAAAACCCTCCTCTGAAATAAAAAAAGCTGATGGCATTTTACGATAGTAAAATGTCATCGGCTTTTATTTTTGGCATTTAAAGAAGGACACTTTCTGTTAAAATTAAGTTACCACACAAAATTTAAAAGAAAGAAGTGTCCTTATGTTTAAAAATTATACCATGAATCAATTAGTTTTGCCTTTAAATTTAGAAGTAAAATTACAAAATAATGATATTGCTTTCCATATTCACCATTTAGTCGAAAGTATTCCACATGAAGCACTTGAACCATTTCTTCGAAATACGGGATATCCTGCTTACCACCCACGTATGATGCTTAAAATCATCTTATGCGCATATTCTCAATCTGTATTTTCAGGTCGTAAAATAGAAGCACTTTTAAAAGATAGTATTCGTATGATGTGGTTAGCACAAGGGTATGAACCAAGTTACCGTACCATCAACCGATTCCGAGTTCAACCAGAAGTGAAAGAATTAATTCGTCAATGTTTCGTGCAATTCCGTTGTCAATTAGTTCAGGAAGAGCTCATTGACCAAGAGGCAATTTTTATTGATGGTACAAAAATTGAAGCGAATGCGAATAAGTTTACGTTTGTTTGGAAGAAATCGGTGGAAAAGTATCATCAAAGTTTAATAGAAAAGTCAAACCAACTATACAATGAGCTACTGGAGCACGAAATCATTCCTGAAATGGAACGTGAAAGCGATGAACAGTTATCGTTAGAAGAGCTTACTCAATTGGTTCAAAAAGTGGACGATGTCGTGACCGAATATGATAAACAAATAGAGGCATCAACCGATGTTTCAGAAAGAAAAGTGTTAAGAAATGAACGCAAATACCCAAAACTAGTGCGTAAACAGTTGATTGATTTTGTCCTACGAAAACAGAAATACCAACGAGACTTTGAAATTTTTGGCACACGTAACAGTTATTCTAAAACAGATCCGGATGCGACCTTTATGCGAATGAAAGACGATTATATGCAAAACGGACAATTGAAAGCTGGTTACAATGTACAAATCGCAACGGAAGGTCAATACGCGCTTGCCTATAGTTTATTTTCGAACCCAACAGATACACGTACATTAATTCCTTTTCTAGATGAAATCGAGCAGCATTATTTTGAGTTACCGAAACACATTGTCGCAGATGCAGGTTACGGTAGTGAACAGAACTATGACGATATCCTATCGAACAGAAAAAGAGAAGCACTTATAACGTATAACCTGTATTTGAAGGAACAAAAGAAAAAGTACAAACAAAACATATTTAATCCCGACAACTGGCAGTATGATAAAGAAACAGATACATATACATGTCCTAATCAAAAACGTCTTGAATTTCAATATCATTCTATCCGTAAAGATCGTACAGGTTTCCAAAGGAAACTCAAAATTTACGAGTGTGAAGACTGTTCAGGATGCCCATTCCGTCCTGCATGTACAAAAGCAAAAGAAGGAAACCACCGTAAGTTAAAGGTGAATGAGAGATGGGAACAACAAAAAGAATATGTGAGAGCGAAGCTTTCAGAAGAGAAAACGAGCGCCATCTATCGAAAAAGGAAAATCGATGTGGAACCAGTTTTTGGATTCTTGAAGGCTAATTTGCGTTTCACTCGATTTTCTGTACGAGGAAAATCGAAGGTGGAAAACGAAATGGGCCTTGCGTTAATGGCAGTGAATATAAGAAAATTCACTGCCAACAAATAAGGTAATAGTAGAATTTACACACAAAAATAGAGAAAGGTGAATTTGAGCGTACTCAAATTCACCTTTCTCACTATTTGAAGCTAGTTATGTCCCAGCCTCCTCCTTACTTTACCTATAAAGTATTTAATAACTCTTCAAATGCTTTTATATTTGTATCAAAATTCGGCACAGTTTGATATTCTTCGGCCGATTTGACTAGTTTTACAACCAAATCATTAAAAGGTGTTAAAATTCCTGTTCCTTCTCCCATTCTTGGAATAACGCCATTAATGTAGTCGATTTCAGTCTTACGTTTCTTCTCAAGATCCTGAAGCATACTTGCTCTTAATAGCCTAGAAGGTTCCATTACTACCCGTAAAGTTTGAATTCGTTTCGGTATATCTTTTTCACTTTGTAATTCAAGTGAGGAAATATCGAATCCATTCATTTTAGCAAATGTAACACCAGTTGCATGTCCAACCTTAATTGTCTCATCTGCTATATAAACCGCACTAAGAATACCAATTTCATTGTCAAGAATGTCTCCATATTCTCCGTTTAATGCCGCAGATAAACCACTGAACGCATTATTGATAAGTAGTTTTGACCATTTCGTTCCAACTAAATTGTCGGAAATATGAGTTCCTCCCACAAGGTCTAAAACCGATTTAATACTCTGGATTCTTTCCGTTGTTGCACCGTTTAATTCTCCAATTTGAAAAGCGTACTTTTTAAATTGAGTAAACTCGGTTGTAAGGCTAGATACGCCCGGTTCAATAAAAGTAGCTCCAAATTCAACAGAACCTGCAATAACACGTTCCACACCAACAATCGACGCAACTTTTTCTTCAGGTATACCGTTTTGCAAGGAACATACCACACTATCGTCCTTTAAAAACGGAAGTAACTCTCGCAGGATGGTGTCGTTAAATAATTGTTTAGTTAATAGTAAGACTAAATCATATTTTCCTGACTTGTTTTCAGGAGTAATGGCTCTCACCTTTGCATGAAACTCCGTTGTTCCGATGACTTTTGCACCAGTTTGATTTAAAGCATCAACATGCTCTTGGTAAGTATCAATTAATTCGACATCCATTCCACCATCAGCAAGATATGCTCCAACGATGGTTCCTAAAGAACCAGCTCCTAAAACAGCTATTCTCATTTTAAATTCCTCCTTATTTTTCCTCTAGATAGTTATATACAGGCTGTGCAGCATTTAAGGTCAAATCCGTAAGAATATGAGATGCGGAAACGACTTCTAATACTGGCAAATCTGCCAGAGGCGCCAATGCATGTTCGAATAATTGAAGTCGAGCAGGGCCAGTCCATGCCCCTTTAATTTCAATATTGGTTATTTGTGTTCGTACTAAATCACAAATTCTCAGATCGCCATTATAATCAGTTGCGATTTTCACCATGAAAGTGGGGCGACAAATTTCACTTTTAGCTTTTTCCTTATCCATTTCAAAATGCTTAAACCCCATCGTTGCAGTTGCTACACGAAGACTGCCGTAATCAAGTGTACCAACAAGGGTATCAGAATCTATATACAGCTTAGGTAAACCTAATTTCTTTGGATATGCAGTTAGTTCACGGCCACTTGCAATCGCTGGAAAGTTGTCTACATACATGGAATGAACATAATCCCCTTCTTCACCATTAAAATGAACAGGGATTACTTGTCCTGCCTCTGTATATGCACCAAGTCCAGAAACATCAGGCATCCACATTACTTCAAATTTCA
>Ga0224727_1003_pt1 | contig 27397 bp, 23 predicted proteins | sample IA12soil_B_GH6A_FD_161640 | JGI IMG/M metagenome (GOLD analysis project Ga0224727, IMG submission 161640) | Enriched cells from agricultural soil in Iowa, United States - IA12soil_B_GH6A(-) | ecosystem: Environmental > Terrestrial > Soil > Agricultural land | place: USA: Iowa | collected 2017-05-08 | reverse complement strand
GGAGAAGCCGTCATTCAGGAGTAGCGCTTCCAAACGGCGGGCCATCGTTCCCGCGAACGGCTACTACGAATGGATGAAAAGCGAAGAGGGAAAGAAGATTCCTTAACCGGATTATTTTTTTCATGCTGGGCTTGGCGCAGGTACGAATCTCGTTCGTACCGCCGTTCCTTGGTATGGATCTAGATGGCGTGCGCACCTTTCCGTTGTAGGGCAATGCGTTTCAAATGAGAATGCACGGTGCGAATGTCTGCTCCTGAGGTTCCCCCGAGTTGAATGTCAACTGGTACGTGGTTGACGCCCCGGAGCCTTGACACCTCTCTTCATTTGAAGGCCGATGTGCTTGGCGGTCGATAGATTCGCAGCGTTTTCTGGCTTTCGGAGCGCAGCGGCAGGTGCTTCAGGCGAAGTGGCAGCAGGTGCTTCATAAGCAGGAGCAGCCTTTGCTCCGGGTGCCTTGGCGGCGCCCTTCATCTGCAGTCCCTTGCCGCCGGGAGCCTTGGCCCCGCCTGCCAAGCCGAGACCCTTGGGCTTTGCGACAGGTGCTGCCGGTGCAGCAGCTTCGTCAGCGGGAGCTTCCGCGCTTGCGGCGGGAGCCGCCTTCTTGGCGCCAGGAGCCTTGGCCCCGCCGGCCATTCCGAGGCCCTTGCCTGGTGCCTTGGCTCCGGGAGCTTTTGCGCCTGGTGCTTTGGCGAGGCCCTTCATGGCCAGACCCTTGCCTGCCGGTGCAGCCTTGGCTTCCGGAGTCGCGGCAGCTTCCTCGACTTCGGCGACCCGATCCTGCTCGACGGTCTCAGCCTTTGCCTCAGCAGCGACCGGTGCCTTCTCGCGTGGGATCACCTTGATGTTCTCGCCGAGCTGGGCGGGATCGAGGCGGGTGACGGAGTTCAGCATCAGCTGCGCGACGTCGACGACCTCGACGCCTTCGCCCTGGCCTTGCTCCTGGCGGGCAGTGACGCCGTCGGTGAGCATGACGCGGCAGAACGGGCAACCCGTGGCGATCTTCTTGGGGTTGGTGGAGAGCGCTTCGTCGACGCGGTCGACGTTGATGCGCTTGCCGATGTTCTCTTCCATCCACATGCGAGCACCACCGGCACCACAGCACATGGAACGTTCGCCGTGACGCGGCATTTCGACGAGCTTGGAGCCTGAGGCTTCCATGAGTTCACGGGGAGCGTCGTAAACCTTGTTGTGGCGTCCGAGGAAGCACGGGTCGTGGTAGGTGACGTCTTCGCTCACGGACGCAACCGGGATCAGCTTCTTCTGGCGCACCAGACGGTTGAGCAGCTGAGTGTGGTGCACGACCTCGTAGTCGCCGCCCACCTCCGGGTACTCGTTGCCGAGGGCGTTGAAGCAGTGCGCACAGGTGACGACGATCTTGCGCTTCTTCTGCTCGATACCGTCGAAGACCGAATTGAGCATCTCGATGTTCTGCATCGCGAGCTGCTGGAACAAGAACTCGTTGCCGGCACGACGTGCGGAGTCGCCGGTGCAGGTTTCGTCGGCGCCGAGGACCATGAACTTCACTCCCGCGGTGGCGAGGAGTTCGGCGACAGCCTTGGTGGTCTTCTTGGCACGGTCTTCGTAGGCGCCGGCGCAGCCGACCCAGAAGAGGTACTCGTAGTCCTCGAAGCTGTCGGCGTCCTTGCCGAAGACGGGGATCTCGAAGTCCATCTCGTTGATCCAGTTGAGGCGGTCCTTGGAGTTCTGACCCCAGGGGTTGCCCTTGTTCTCGAGGTTCTTGAACAGGCCGGCGAGTTCGGAGGGGAACTCCGATTCGATCAGGACCTGGTAGCGACGCATGTCGATGATGTGGTCGACGTGTTCGATGTCGACGGGGCACTGTTCGACGCAGGCGCCGCAGTTGGTGCAGCTCCACAAGGTTTCGGCGTCGATGACCGGGGCCATCTCGCCTTCGACGGTTTCACCGACGAGCTTGCGGTCGGCCTCGAGGCGTGCGGCCTCGGGGATGGCTGCGAGGGCGGCTTCCTTGACATTGCCTTCGCTGTCGACGAGACCGATCTCGTCGCCGCCCATGTCCTTGCGTCCACCAGCGAGCAGGTACGGGGCCTTGGCGTAGCCGTGGTCACGCAGCGACATGATGAGCAGCTTGGGTGAGAGCGGCTTTCCGGTGTTCCACGCGGGGCACTGGGACTGGCAACGCCCGCACTCGGTGCAGGTGGTGAAGTCCAGCCAGCCCTTCCAGGAGAAGTCTTCGATGTTTCCGGCGCCGAGAGTGTCGGTGTCGGGGTCGACGTTCTCCATCGTCAGGACTTTGCCGACCGTTAGCTGCGCGAGGAATTGGCGATTCGTTAGAACTTCGTTGCTCGGCGGGCTCGTTAACTTGGTATTGCGCGCATCGTCTCGCCCCTTTGTGCGTGCCGACCGCTTAGTCGGCATTGTCACTGTATGGCAGCGTGTCCCATGGAGGAGAGGGTATTTGGCTCCGTTCAGTTGGTGTACTGGTAGAAGCCGTGGCCGCTCTTGCGGCCGAGGATGCCGGCGTCGCACATCCGGCGGAGGGCGGGTGGGGCTGCGAGGTGTGGTTCCTTGAATTCGGCGTAGAGGGCGTCGGCGATGGCCACGGTGGTGTCGATGCCGATCAGGTCGATCAACGCGAGCGGTCCGAGCGGGTGGGCGCACCCGTCGACCATGCCTTGGTCGATGTCCTCGGCGGTCGCGACACCGGCGTCGAGCATGAGCACCGCGGATAGCAGGTACGGGATCAACAGTGCGTTGACCACGAACCCGGCCTGATCCTTGGCGTCGATGACCCGTTTGCCGAGTACCCCTGTGGCGAACCGCACTGCAGCATCGACGGTTTCGGGTGAGGTCAGCATGCTGGGGATCAATTCGACCAACGGCAGAACCGGCACCGGATTGAAGAAATGCACGCCGATGACCTTCTCCGGGCGGGTTGTCGCCGCCGCGACCCGCGCGACAAGTATCGACAAGGTGTTGGTCGCCAGCAGTGCATCCGGGCGGGCGATGTCGTCGAGCCGGGCGAACAGGTCGAGCTTGAGCTCCTCGATTTCCGGGACGGCCTCGATGATCACCGTCTGCTCGTCGAGGACGGATAAATTCGGTGCCGCGCTGATCCTGGACAGGGTCGCGCGGGCGTCGTCGGCGGAGAGTTTGCCGGACGAGACCGCGCGGCGCAGGGATGTGCCGATCCGGGGCAGCACGGTGTCGGCTGCGGCGACGTCGATGACGGTGACTTCGCAGCCGGCGCGGGCGGCGGTCTCGGCGATACCTGATCCCATGATGCCGCCACCGATGACTCCGACTCGCACTGGTGTGGTGGCGCTCATCGGCCGGTGAACTGCGGGGCGCGCCGCTCGATCAGGGCTCCGACGGCCTCGTGATGGTCGTCGGTGTGGTGCGCGACGGCCTGCATGGCCGCGGAGAGTTCCAGGATGCTCTCGAGGCTCTGATGCTGGCCTTCGCGCAGCAGCCGCTTGGTCATCCGCAGCACCTGCGGCGGGTTCGCCGACACCCGGGACGCGAGGCCGTGGGCAGCGCTCAGGAGATGTTCGGGGTCGACGAGCGCGGAGACCATGCCCCACTCGAGTGCGGTCTGCGCGTCGATAGCCTCACCGGTGAACGCCATCTCGCTGGCCCGGGCCATGCCGATGGCGCGGGGCAGCAGCCAGGCACCGCCGTCGCCGGGGATGATGCCGACTTTGACGAAGCTTTCGGCGAACTTCGCGGTGCTGGAGGCGATCCGCAGGTCGCACATCATCGCCAGGTCGCAGCCGGCGCCGATGGCGGGCCCGTTCACGGCGGCGATCGTCGGGATCTCGCAGTGGTAGAGGGCTTTGGGGATGCGTTGGATCCCGTGCCGGTAACCCTGGCGCAGTTCGGCGGGGGATCCGCCGAACATGCCTGCCTTGTCGCGCATGTGTTTGACGTTGCCGCCGGAGGAGAATGCGGTCCCGGCTCCGGTGAGGATCGCCACCCGCACGCTTGGGTCGCGGTTGACCGCGGTGACGGCGTCCTCGAGAGCTGTGATGGTGGCGGTTTCGGAGATGGGGTTGCGGGCCTCGGGGTTGTTGAGTGTCCAGACGACGGTGTCGCCGATGCGGTCGATCAACAAGGGGTGTTCGCTCATGTGTGGTCTCCAGAGAGGTTGTCGGATAGTACTATTCGCACGTCGACGGGGACGATGCCGGTGTCCGAGGCGATGACGGGGTTGAGGTCGAGTTCGCCGATTTCCGGGTGCGCGGCGACGATGTCACCGACACGGACGAGGAACCGGGCTAAGGCCGGTCGGTCGATCACCGGAAGGTGGCGGTAACCGTCGAGCATGCGGGAGGCGATGGTCTCGTCGATCATCTCGTGGGCTTCGATCTCGGTGAATGGCGCCGCACGGAAGGTGACGTCCCTCAGGGCTTCGACCATCACTCCACCGGAGCCGAAGGCCACCACCGGACCGAAGATCGGGTCGTGGGTGGCGCCGACGAGCAGTTCGATGCCCTTCTCCGCCATCGGGGTGACGACGATGCCGTCGATTCCCGCGCCGGGCACCTTCTCGGTGACCGAATCGACGATCGCCTGGGTGTTCTGTGCGGCGGTGGCGCCGATGACGTTCAGTTTCACTCCGCCGACGTCGGACTTGTGGATGACCTGCGGGGACACGACCTTGAGAGCGCATGGGCGGCCGTATTCGGTCACCGCGGTGACGACCTCGGCGACGGTGCGGGCGAGGGTCCATTCGCCGATGTCGATACCGGCATCCTCGACGAGGGCGCGGGCGGTGGGCTCGTCCAGGATGCCAGCCTTCCCGACTGCCCGCGGCGCGGAGGCGGGTAGGACGAGTGGTGAGCGCTGCGTCGCGGTGGCGAGTCGGTGTCCGCGCCGGTCGAGGGCGGCGACGACGCGGACGGCGTGGTCGATGGAGTTGATCACCGCAACGCCACCGGCCCGCAGGCGGTCGTGGTTGGGGGCGGTGTCACCGGCGTAGCAGCTCTGCACCAGCAGCGGAACCCCGCGGGCTTTGGTCAGCTCGAGAAGTCGGTCGGCGGTGGCGTCCTCGGCGTCTTGCAGGCTGGCGTCGAAGCGAAGGTGGTAGCCGCCGTACAGGCCGACGATGAGTACCAATCCGACTGCGGGATCACTCATCAGGGCGTCGACCGCGGCGGCGAACACCGTGGGATCGGCGTCGGTGGCTCCTGCGACGTCGACGGGGTTGAGGACCGACGCCGGCCCACCGAGCAGATCCCGCAGGACTTGCTGGGTCTGGTCGCTGATCTGCGCGAGTTCGATACCTCGCGCGGTCAGTGCGTCTGCGGCGAGGGTGGCGTGGCCGCCGCCGTCGGAGAGGATGGCGACCTTGCGGCCGGCAGCGATGGGCGCGGTAGTGGCGAGTGCGCCGGCGACGACGGCCAACTCGTCCGAGCGGTCGACCAATTCGACGCCGGCCTGGCGCAGTACCGCGGTGGCGACGGCGTCGGACCCGGCGATCGATCCGGTGTGCGAGAGGGCGGTGCGTTGCCCAATCTCGGAGCGACCGCCGCGCAGCATCACCACGGGCTTATGCTGCGCTGCGCGCGCGGCGGCGACCAGGAAGGCTCGTCCGTCCGCGAAGCCTTCCGAGTGGATGGCGATGGCACCGGTTCCGGGGTGGCGGGTGAGCTCGGTGACGCATTCGTCGTATCGGACATCCGCCTGGTTACCGAGACCGACATAGGCGTGGAAGCCCGGTCCGCGTAGGGCGCGGTTGTCGTTGACCAGGGACAGCAGCATGTTGCCGCTCTGAGTGATCACGCTGATCGGGCCTACGGGTACATCCTGTAAACCGACCAGGTTCGCGCCGGTAGAGACGTTGAACATCCCGGAGGTATTAGGTCCGATGACTCGGATTCCGGTCTCGGTGATGGCCTCGGCGAGGGCGGCGTCGAGACCGGCCCCCGAATGTCCGGTTTCCTTGAAACCGTTGGCCAGTACCACCGCACCGGCGATACCGGCGGCCGCGCAACGACGCAGGGTGTCGGGCACAGCGGCACCGGGCAGGGCGATGAGGGCGACGTCGATGCCGTAGGGCAGCTCGTCGACCGAGGAAACGACATCGAGACCAAGGATCTCGGTGGCCCTCGGGTTGACCGGATACACCGGATGCTCGTACTCGGCCTGCTGTAGCGCGCGGATGGCCTGGAAGCCACGCTTGGTGGGGTTGGTGGAGGCGCCGACGATCGCGATGGAGCGAGGATCGAAGAGTCGTTCGAGCGCTGTGCGCTGCGGTCGTGGGGGAGCGGTGACGGAAACGTAGCCGGGTTCTGACATGTTGTGACCTCTACTTTCCCTGGAAGATCGGAGTTCGGCGTTCGGCGAATGCGGCGACTCCTTCGGCCCAGTCCCGCGTGCCCATCAGGGCAAGGAGTTCCTGAGGTTCGGTGTCGAGCACGACATCGAGGGGATCGTCGCGACGCAAGGCGGCTTTCATCCGGGCCAGGGACAGTGGCGCTTTCGCAGCGAGATTCTCAGCCAGTGTCAGCGCTGCGCTGAGAAGCTGATCGCTGAGGACGGCCGAATGCGCCAGCCCCCAGTCGAGTGCCTGACTGCCGGTGAAGCGCTCACCGAGGATCAACATGTCGGTGGCGTGGCGCAGTCCGACGAGGCGGGGAAGTCGGTTGGTGACACCGCCGCCGACGAAGGTGCCGATGCTGACCTCGGGGAAACCCATCTGGGCGTCCTCGGCGATGACGAGAAAGTCGGCGCTGACTGCCATTTCAGCGCCGGCGCCGAGGGCGTAGCCGTTGACCGCCGCCACCACCGGGGTGTCCATCGTCTGGATCTGCTCGCAGACCTTCTGGCCGAGGTCGAGGTAGCGGGCCTGGTCGTCGCGGCTGCGGGTGCCGGTCTGATGGGCCTTGAGGTCGGCTCCGACGCAGAACGCGCGCCCGGTACCGGTCAGGACAACTGCGCGCACGTCGGGGTCGGCGTCAGCGGTGACCAATTCGTCGATCAACGTCTGGTACAGGTCCTCGCTGACCGCGTTGAGACGCTCGGGGCGATTGAGTGCGAGAACGGTGGTCGAACCCTGGCGGGTGGCCAGCACAGTACTCATGTGTTTCCTTCGTCTAGCGGTATGGATGTCGGCGGTGGGGTGGCGCGTCGGTTGATTAGCGGGTGCCGGTCACTGGCGTCGGGGAGAGCGGAGTGCTCGGGGCCGCCTTTCCCTTCCTCCCGTGTTGTTGGCGTACCGCGAGGCGACGTGCAAGGAAGGAGATGGCGAAGTTCGTCGCGATGTACATCACAGCGACCGCGAGATAGATCTGCAGCGCGTACTGGTTGCCGTAGTACTCGACCAAGGATCGTCCGGAGCGCAGAAGTTCGGCGTATCCGACGATGAATCCGAGCGAGGTGTCTTTGAGTAGAATGACCATTTGGCTGATGATCACCGGAAGCATCTTCGGTACAGCCTGGGGGAGGAGGATCTTGCGGAGGATTTCGATGCGCCCCAGGCCCATGGCTTCGGCAGCTTCTGTCTGACCTTTGTCGATGGATTCGATTCCGCCGCGGAATATTTCGCACAGAACCGAGGAGTTGTAGGCCACCAGTGCGAGAACGACGATCGCCAGCAAGCTCAGCTCGATACCCATGTGGGGCAATGCCAGGGCAGCGAAAAGCATCAGAAGCAGCAACGGCACCCCACGGAATCCCTCGACGATGATGCCGGTGACGAGACGGATCGGGCGATGGACGGACAATCGACCGGCGGCCATGAACAAACCCACGCCCAACGCGAGGACCATTGCGATCGCCGCCGCTTTGATGGTCGCGACATACCCCTGCCACAAGGCATTGGGAACCCCAGAGGCGGGGTCCGCCAGAATGGCCCATCGTTGAGGGTCGAGCTGGCCGCGTGAATATAATTGCAGCGCAACGACACCGACGATCAGAAGTCCGATCACGGCTGCGGTCCACGTCACGTAGCGTGCTCGGCGGGTGCCGACCGGACCTAACGGGTCGTACAGGAAGGAAGTGTTCATCGCGTGATCGCCATTCGTTTTTCGAATACTCGGAACCCTGCGGCGGAGCCGAGTGTGATGATCAGATAGGCGGCAGCAATCCACAACAGCGCGGTGATCACTGAGCCGGGATCGAGGAAGTTGATGCGCTGTCCCGATGCGGTGAGCTCGAGAACGCCGAATCCGGCGGCAACCGATGTGTTCTTCACCAACGCGATCCAGACGTTGGCCAGAGGGGGAACTACCGCCCGAAGTGCCTGCGGGACAATGATGTAACGCATCCCTTCGGTGAATGAAAGTCCGAGAGCGCGGGAGGCTTCGGCTTGTCCTCGTCCGACGGTGTTGATGCCTGCGCGAACCGCTTCGGACACGAATGCGGCAGTGTAAATTCCGAGGGTGACGACGGCAGCGAGGGTGTAACTCGATATCGTGACTCCGATCTGGGGGAGCACGAACACGATCATGAAGAACACTACCGTCAGGGGGGTGTTGCGGATTATCTCGACGTAGGTGGCACCAGCGCGTTGGAAGAACGGCACCGGAGACATTCGCGCGATACCGACAGTCAGCCCCAGCACGGCAGCAAGTGCGCCACCTGCAATGCTCAGGAGCAGCGTCGTGCCGAATGCGCGGAACAACAGGCTCGCATGGTCGGCGATGACATGCATAAGGGGTTCGTCCTTTCAGACGGCCGTCGGTCAGTAGCTGTCGAGGCGGGGAGGGGCAGGCGCGTCACCGAGGATTTTGCCGGCGGTGTCGTCCCACGCGGTCGACCATTCGCCGTTGTCGAATGCCTGCTGGAGGCTGTCGTCGATGAACGCAACGAGGTCTTCGCGTCCTTTGGCGATGCCGATGCCGTAGGGCTCCTGCGTGAAGGTGGTGTCGACGAGTTCGAAACTGTCGGGGTCGAGGCTTCGTAGGCCGGCGAGAATGGTGTTGTCAGTGGTGACTGCTTGCACTTGGCCATTTTTCAGGGCGTCGGAGCATTTGGAGTAGGAGTCGAAGAGTACGACGTTGGTGGTGGGAACCAGGTCGCGGATGTTGGTGGAGGAGGCCGAACCTTCCACCGAGCAGACGTTTTTCCCACTGAGGTCGTCCGGACCGGTGATAGCCTCCGGGTTACCTGCCTGCACCATCAACGATTGTCCCGCGATGTAGTACGGTCCGCCGAAATCGATGACTTGCTTTCGTTTGTCGTTGATCGTGTAGGTGGCGATGACGGCATCGACTCTGCCTTGTTCCAAGAAAGGTTCCCGGTTGGCGGAAACGGTCTCGACCCATTCGATCTTGTTCGCAGGAATACCGAGTTTCGCGGCGATCAACTTGCCCATTTCGGCGTCGAAGCCTTCGGGATTGCCGGTGATGGGGTTCTTGAGCCCGAACAGTGGCTGATCGAATTTGGTGCCGATCCGAATAGTGCCCGCGTCTTGAATGCGCGCCATTGTGGATCCGGCGGGGAACTCGATACCGGTCGCTACCGTGGGGTCGGACGAGGATTGAGGTGTGGACACACCGGAGGAGCAGGCTGCACTCAGTGCTACTGCAGAGACCGCGGCAACAGCGGCGAATGCGCGGGTAAGTCGTTTCATGATGTGCTTTCTCTGGAAGGAAAGTCGATGCGATGGGCAGCGCACCGAAGCGATGGGATCAGTGCTGGAGGACGCGGGAGAGGAAGTCCTGGGCGCGTTCACTGCGGGGATTGCTGAAAAACTCGTCAGGGGTGTTTTCTTCGGCGATGACGCCGTCGGCGAGGAACACCACTCTGTCAGCGGTGGCGCGCGCGAATCCCATTTCGTGGGTGACGACGACCATCGTCATTCCTTCTCGCGCTAGATCTTTCATCACGTCGAGGACTTCGCCGACCATTTCGGGATCGAGTGCGCTGGTCGGTTCGTCGAAGAGCATCACTTCGGGTTCCATGGCCAGGCCACGTGCAATTGCCACGCGCTGTTGTTGACCGCCTGACAACTGAGCTGGATACGAGTTGGCTTTGTGCCCGAGTCCTACCCGGTCCAGAAGTGTGCGTGCTTTCGCTTCGGCGTCGTTGCGACTGCGTTTGCGGATGCGAATCGGAGCGAAGGCGATGTTCTCGAGGACCGTCATGTGAGGAAAGAGATTGAAGGATTGGAACACCATGCCGATATCCGCGCGGACTGTTTTCAGTGCCGTGCCTTCATCGGGTAGCGGTTCGCCGCGGAACTCGATAACCCCGTCACTGATGGTCTCGAGGCGGTTCAGGGTTCGGCAGAGTGTGGATTTCCCGGAACCGGAAGGGCCGATCACGACGACGACTTCCCCTTTCTCGATGTCGAGATCGATCTCTCGTAGGACGGTGACGTCCCCGAAACGTTTGCTCACACCCCGCATAGAAATGAGGGGAGCCGTTGCGGGAGAGGCGGGAGAGCATTGGGTGACTGCGGCGGTGGCATCGGGGATGGGAGTTGAAGTCATTGTGATTCCAGTCGTTGTCTGGGATGTCGTGTGATTCATATAACAGGAAGTTCGACATTTGTGCAAGAATAATTGCATGAATAAAACAAATTGCAATTCTCAAGTCATCTTGTGGGTGCCGAAGCCTCCCGCGACAACGCGACGACAAGGGAGGATGGACAGATGAGCGCAGAGTCCAACACACAGCAGGGTCCCCAGACGTTCGACGAACTGATGATCCTGATTCGCGAACGCCGGGGTTCACTGTCGCCCTCGCATCAAAAGCTCGCCGATCGCGTGCAGGCGGACCCCGAAGGCGTTGCCTTCATGACAGTTGCCGAACTGGCCACTGCAGTGGGCGTCAATGAGGCGACAGTAGTGCGCTTTTCGGCGAAACTGGGTCTGAAAGGATACCCGGGTCTGACGCGCCTGTGTCGCGAGCGACTACAGGAGCAAGCTCAATTGCTGCGCCGATTCGACCACCTCGAGCATCTCACGGTAGACGGTGCGAGTTTGCTCGAACGTATCGTCGCTCTCGAGCAAGCCAACATCGCTCGTACGTTCGCCCGAATCGACGACGTCACCTGGACATCGGCGGTACGGCATCTCGCCGACGCGCCACGGGTTCATGTCATGGGCCTGCGCAAATGTCACGCACCGGCGTACCTGCTCGGCTACTTGCTGCGCATGCTGAGAGAAGAAGTCTCGACGGTTACAGCCGGCACCGGAACTCTGACCGACGAACTGAGGAGGATACGACCAGGCGATTGCTTCGTTTCGATATCGATTCATCGGTACAGCGCAGATACAGTGCGAGCGGCCGAATGGGCCAAATCGATAGGCGCACACGTCATCGCGCTGACCGACAACCCCGGATCGCCGCTGGCGTCGTCAGCCGACGACGCCTTTTTCCTCGACGCTTCGAGCGCGTCGGTGCTGCGATCGATGACGGCATTCACCTCAGTCGTGCAAGCATTGGCCGCGGGCGTCGCGCAAATCCACGGACACGAGGTTCGCGCAACATTGCTCGAAGAAGAAAAACTACTGCATGACTTCGGCGTGTACAGCTCTGGTCCCAGGTAAGCGGCAAATCCGCCAGTCGGAGCGCGGAAACCGTTGAGGTCGATCGAATCCCGGGTTTCTGGGTCGATCCAGTTGTCGTAAAATGGCGATCGAATCCGGTAGGAGCGGCAAGGGCGGATCGTCGAGAGTTCGGGTGGATGCACAAATGCAACGTGTTTGTGCCGCGCCCTGCTCCGGGCAAGTACTCAACATTGCGGCAGGGTTGCAGGGATGTAACGCTAATACCTCACTGAGGGGGTGTGGTAGACCTGCTTGTTCGAATGCCGCTTGCCTCGCGGCCGGACTGTGGTCCACCTGGGACGGGTGGTTCCGTCTGTGATCCGTTGCGAGCCCTCACGCTCCCTGGTTAAGCGTGGAGCAAGCTAGAAGCAATCAAACCCGACCATAGGGTCATGAAACTTGCAAGAATAGGAAATACTGCAAAAGCTATTGCAATTCCTAGCTTCATGTTGTTACATGAGTCACACCGCGATTCGCGGCTCAGTCTTGGCAATCGCACGGCACGCGTCCGCTGGCAAGGGCTGCGTCTCCGGTCAACCACTCATCGCGCGAATCGATTGGCTACAACTCGGAAATCTATGGACGGGTCAGTGGTAACAACTATGCCCTTCTGCGAAATCCCGGATGGTTCAACCAAACTGACGCCACCAGCAAGTGGAGTCGCCTCGCTGTCGAGGTTGCTCGCAGACAAGGTGGCGCACATTATCCGTGTGGATGTACAAAAAGCCCTCACCAAACAGTGCGTATAGCTGCTCAGAAACGAGCTCTTGGCGGTGCGTCAAACCCTCGCGCGCACACTGTCTCTCAGTATCAGGAAGGAACGGCATGAGCATTTCTCGCCGTCGGTTAATTCAGAGTAGCGCGTTCGCCGGGTTCGGTACGCTTATGTTGCCGAGCATCGTTGGCTGCGCCGGAGATACACCCGACGCGTCGGAGCAACCTCCCGACGGCAAAGTCGACATCCTGATCACGGGCGGGCAGGTATTCGACGGTGCCGGCAACCCCTGGGTCCAAAGGGACATCGGTATCACCGGCGACAAGATCACCTTCGTCGGACGCGCCGATACCGCCGGCGTCGAGGGAAAAGAAACGATCGACGCCACGGGGCTTGCAGTGACGCCCGGCTTCATCGACATGCACAGCCATGCCGATCCGGATGACCCGGACGCACGCAAGATGCTGCCGCAGCGGTACCAGGGCATCACCACCGTCGTCGTCGGTGTCGACGGCGGCTACGGTAAGAACACCGTGGCAGAGGATTTCGCGCGGTACCGCCAAACGGGCCTGGGAGCGAATCTCCTCACCTATGTCGGGTTTAACGATGCCCGCCAGGCCGTGATGGGTGTGTCTGATCAGCCGGCGACGCCGGAGCAAATCAAGGCCATGCAGGACTACGTCGATCGCGGCATGCGCGAAGGCGCGTTCGGCATGTCGAGTGGCCTGTTCTACGTGCCCGGCACGTACGCCAAGACCGACGAGGTCATCGAGGTGGCCAAAGCTTCTGGCAAATATCACGGGATCTACGACACCCACGACCGTGACCTCGGCGCGGTGTACCAGGGAATCGGCTACCTGGGCTCGACTGCCGAGGGCATCGAGATCGGCGAGAAGAGCGGCAACAAGGTCATCTTCAGCCACTTCAGCCCGCAGGGCCAGAGCAACTATGGTCGCGCGCCCGAAGGTGTCATGTTGATCGAGGACGCCCGAGCGCGAGGTGTGGACGTGATGGCCGCGCAGCACCCCTACACGGCCACCCAAAGTGGATTGGATGCCTATGCCCTGCCCACTTGGGCCTTAGCTGGGGGTAAAGAGGCGTGGCTCGAGCGGCTTCGCGATCCCGCCACGCGTGCGCGAATGCAGGCAGACAGCGATGCGATGCTTGCCATCCGTGGCGGCGCGGAAAAGATTGTGTTCACACGAACCGGCAACCGGCCGCCGATCGATCCTGCATTGCAAGGAAAGAGTCTGAAGCAAGTAGCCGACGAGTGGGGAGTGACTTCGTTCGAGGTGGCGGTCCGCCTGCTCTCTGAGAATTTCGAGATGGGAATTGGGGTCATGAATCTTGATCTCTATGACATCGAGAACATCAGGTTCCTGGCCAAGCAGGATTGGATGATGACCTGCACCGATGGCTATTCCATGCCCGCAGGGGCGGGGGCAGCGCATCCACGAACCTTTGGCGCTTTCACCAACAAGCTCCGCCGGCTCGTCCTGGACGAACACCAGGTGACCTTGCCCTACGCAATCCGTGGCATGACCGGACTGGCTGCGACCTTCCTGGGTTTGGAGCACAGGGGTTTGATCAAGGAAGGCTTCTATGCCGATATCAATGTGATCGATCTGGCGAAGCTTCGTGACAATGCCACCTACGAAGACTCGCAGCGGTACTCGGACGGGATGGTGGACGTCATCGTCAACGGCGACTTCGCGATCCGTGACGGCAAGGCGACCGAGACCATGCCGGGCGTGCCCATCGCACGCGGCGAGTCGTAGACCGCTGTTCCGTCGGGACATCGGTCTCGGCGGAGCCGCACCCCTACCGAATTTCGATATCTGACTTTCTACAAACGCCCGTCGGTCTCGGCGAAAACATTCTCCGCGCGGGCGTCTTGGGAGAGAACGATGAATGGACGCCGCTACGGATGGCAGCCCGTCATCCCCTCAACAATTTTCACGACGGAAAGGAGGAGACCGGTGAGTAATTCACAGAGCAATTCGGACCTCGGCGGCACTCCCCTCGAGCCCAGCCCGTTGGCGGTGCCGACCCCACAACACCGCGCGCATCAGCCCGACGGACCGCACAAGCCGAAGCGCTCGCGTGAAGCCGGACTGGCGCTGGTCTGCGCGGTCATCCTGGTCGCAGTGCTGGCCCAACAAGCCCTCAAGGGGCTGTTGACGAACCCGGCCGCAGCGAACTGGGCCACGGTGTTCGTCTCGATCACCGTGCAGGCGCTGCCGTTCATCGTGCTGGGCGTCATTGTCAGCGCGACCATCGCGGCCTTCGTGCCGCCCACGGCCATTGCCCGACTGCTGTCTCGGCGACCGGGCCTGGCTGTGCCGGCGGCCGCTGCGGCAGGAGCTGCGCTTCCGGGCTGTGAATGCGGCTCGGTGCCCATCGCGGCGAGGCTGATCGCGAGCGGACTCACCCCAGCCGCTGCATTGGCGTTCCTGCTGTCCGCACCGGCCATCAACCCCGTCGTCCTGGGCGCGACGGCTGTCGCCTTTCCGAACAACCCCGAGATGGTGATCGGCCGGCTGCTGGCAAGCCTTGCCGCCTCCATCGCGGTGGGGATGGTGTGGCTCGCACTGGGCCGCGACGACCTGCTCGCCCGAGTCCGTTCCCAACCGGCCGGGTCGGGATCGAAGTTGACCGTCTTCCTTTCCACTGCCCAGCACGACTTCCTGCAAACCGGTGGGTTCCTCGTGGTCGGCTCCGCCGCGGCGGCGACCATGCAGACGCTGTTGCCCCGGGCATGGGTCGACTCGGTCGCCGGATCCGCTGTGCTGTCGGTGCTCGTGCTGGCGTTGCTGGCGATACTGCTGTGCCTGTGCTCGCAAGCAGATGCTTTCGTCGCAGTCGGGCTGAGCCAGTTCTCGCTCACCTCGCGGCTGGTGTTTCTCGTCGTCGGGCCGATGGTCGACCTGAAACTCATCGCGTTGCAGGCAGGTACCTTCGGCTGGCGGTTCGCCTGGCGGTTCTCGCTGCTCACCGTCACACTCGCGGTGATATCGGCCTGCCTGGTCGGGTGGTGGCTGCTGTGAACGAATCCGCCCGCGCCACCACAGTGGTCCTGGTCGGCGCGATGCTGGTCCGGCTCGCTGTCGACGGCACTTACACCCGGTATGTCCGGGCAGAGATGGGTTGGGCACTGGCGGTCACCGGCGCCCTGCTGGTCGCGCTCGGTCTGATCGGCTTGATCCGACTACTTCTGGCGAGCTTTACCCGCGCCGGCGACCACGCGCACCAACTCGATCACTCTCACGACGGCGAGCATGCCCACGGAACCGGCGTGGCGTGGTTGCTGCTGGCCACTGTCGTCGTGTTGCTGGTGACCCCACCTGCTTTGGGAAGCTACGGCCTCGACCGCAACGCGACCAACAGCGTCACCGCCACTGGTGAGACATTCGCGCCACTACCGGCAGGTAAGACCGCGACCTTGACACTGCGGGAATTCACGCTCCGCGCTGCTGACAACGCCGGTGTGAGCTTGGGCTCGAGCTCGGTCCAGCTGACCGGATTCGTGGCGAAGTCCAACGACGGGACGGGTTTTCGGATCGCACGCTACAAGATTTCTTGCTGCGCTGCCGACGGGTCGGCCGCCATCGTCCGGGTCGTCGGAGCCACCGGAAGTGCACCCGCAGTCGACCAATGGGTCACCGTCACCGGGACCTTCCGCCCGACAACCGGCACCCAGGCGGGTGACCCGCCTGAACTACTCGTGTCCACGATGAGCGAAATCTCGTCGCCGTCCAACCCGTATGAATAGCCCACACCAATCCTGAGGAGGTGCTGTGCGGCAGCGAAAACGAACTGCTGGTAGCCGCTGATCGACAACATTTGTCGGCCGCCGAAAATAGGCGGCTTCAGCAGCTGCAATCCCCGAATCGAAATCTGCACGCGACTCCGCGGACCTTCTCTGTGGATGGACGCGGTGGACGAGCCATGCCGAAAACGGTGCGCAGGATGCGCATCCGGAGGCAGAAATAGGAAATCGGAAACAATGCCGGAAACAACATGGGCCCCACGACGCGGTCCAGTCGCATGTGTGGGATTCGTCGGTGCAGTCGCGCTCGGCGTGCTCGTATCCGGGACCGCGTCAGCGGACACGTTCGTGTCGTTGCCCGACGGTCAGAAACTCGGCCCCGGCCTCACCGTGACCCGCACCGCGGAGCATGCGTTGATCTCGCCGTCGATGGCCGCCAACGGCTGTCTATCCGACGCCCAGATCAACGCGATCGTCGCTGCCGATGCTCCGATGAAGTTGAACTACCCCCTCGCCAGCGGGGTGGTCCCACCCTTGATGTCCTCTGCCGGCGGGGAAACCGAATATCCAGGACACCCGTTCCTGTCCGGCCTGAACCTGCTCACCCCGGAATCTATCGTCGGCGCGCAGCCGCCGGCGAACCCGTTGCCCAATGGCGCCGCCGCCGAGGCGAAGTACTGGGAGGTGTTCGTCCGGGACTTCCTCGCCAAGGACCCTAACTTCAACGCACTGACCGTCGACCCGCAGAATCCGGGACCGTGGCAGCAGCGGATCAACGAGCTCTCCATTCTGGGGCAGGACCTCGGGATGGAGGGCATGGCCAACAAGACCGACTTCACCGATTTCGCGAAAGCGGGCGGGAAGCTGCTGCTGATTCAGGGGAAGTCGGATGCCTCGGTCAGCTATCGCGAGACGATCGAGTATTACAACCAGGTGCAGGCGACCATGGGGTCGGCGGCCGTCCACGACTTCGCACGCTTCTATCTGATTCCTGGCTTCGACCACTGGAACCGCCCTGCGTTCAACGTCAAGTGGGACTGGATCAGCGCCCTGGAAAACTGGGTGGAGAACGGGCGGCCACCACAGAGTCAGGTCGCCACCGACTCCAACCCGGCGACCGCCGGTCGTTCTCGCCCGCTGTGTGAATGTCCGACCTGGCCGAAATACAACGGCACCGGTGACGTCAACCAGGCCAGCAATTTCACCTGCGTCACCTAACCCTGACGCCAGGGACACAGACATGGACTGCTCCTGGCCAGAACGCAAGCAGAAGGTCGCATCACGGTTGTGGATGGACCTCCCTGCCTGCGATGAACCTGATGCGGACGACGAGACAGGATTCCGGATCGCGCGCTACAAGATCTCCTGCTGCGCCGCCGACGTAGTCCGGGTGATCGGTGCGACCGGCAGCCCGCCGTCTGTCGACCAGTGGGTCACGGTTACCGGGACCTTCCGTCCGTCGACCGGCGATCCCTCGACGGGCGGCTCACCTGAACTGCTCGCGTCCAGCCTGGCCGAGATCTCTCTCCCGCCGACCCTTACGAATAGTCCGGATGAGCGCCCACCTACCACAAATCGCACGCATGTTGGGTGTGCTGGGTGTTCGGTGGACATTGGACGTTTCTATCTATCTTATGGAGGTTTGTTATGGGAGCCATGAGCCCCTGGCATTGGGCCATCGTCGCGTTGGTCGTCGTCATTTTGTTCGGTTCGAAGAAACTGCCCGATGCAGCCCGCGGGCTGGGTCGCTCGCTGCGCATCTTCAAGAGTGAGGTCTCGGAGATGCAGAACGACAGCACACAGAACGGCAACACTGCGGCGTCTACTGCGCCGGATGCGGCTGGTCCGGCGGAGCTGGCCGTGGCGGACACCGCGACCATCCCGGTTCCGCAGGCTGCGCCGATCGGACGGCCGGACGAGGTCAGGTCGGTGTAATCCGAGCAGTGCGCCGGCCAGGGTGATTTCCTCACCCCCGGCCGGCGCTCCGACTACGACATTGCCCGCGACCACTGAGGACCAGCAGTGCGTATTCCGTTCGATCCGCGCCGCAGCAAGCGCAGGACCAATCCCGACGGGGTGATGTCGTTGGTCGATCACCTCTACGAGCTGCGTACCCGGCTGCTGCTGGCCATCGTGGTCACCACCGCGGTCGGGTTCTTCTGGTACTCCCACCAGATTCTCGGGATCGCCAGTCTCGGGGAGCTTGTGCGGGGGCCGTACTGTTCGCTGCCCGCGTCGAGCCGCGCCGACCTGAGTAGCGACGGGGCGTGCCGGCTGCTCGCGACGGGACCGTTCGAACAGTTCATGCTCCGCTTCACGGTGGCGCTGACGGCGGGGATCGTGCTGGCGTGCCCGGTCTGGTTGTATCAGCTGTGGGCGTTCATCACCCCCGGTCTGCACGCGAAGGAGCGCCGGTACAAGGTCGGGTTCGTGGTCTCGGGTGCGCTGTTGTTCGCGACGGGTGCGGTGTTGGCGTATGTGGTGGTCGCGAAGGCGCTGCACTTTTTGTTGACGATCGGGGACAACGTGCAGGTCTCCGCACTCGGCGGCGCCGAGTATTTCGGGTTCATCGTCAACTTGCTGATCATCTTCGGGGTCAGCTTTGAGCTCCCGCTGCTCGTCGTCGCCCTGAACGTCGTCGGCATCCTGCCCTACGTCAAGCTCAAGGCGTGGCGGCGCGGGTTGATCTTCGCTCTGTTCGTGTTCGCGGCGATCGCCACCCCGGGGCAGGATCCGTTCTCGATGCTCGCGCTCGCTGTGGCGCTGACGGTGCTGTTCGAGCTGGCGGTGCAGATCGCCCGCCTCCACGACCGCCGCAAAGCCCTTCGGGCGGAACAGGTGTGGGGTGCAGTGGACGACAATGAGGCCTCCATGATCGACGCACCGTCGGGGCTGGATGAGCAGTTCGACATGTTCGCAACGCCGGTTCCCGAGCCGGCGACACGGATCCGGCGTTCCCGGAAAACGAGAAGGTCCGACGCGACCAGGGCAGGAGACTGACAACCATGTTCGGCAATATCGGTTGGGGCGAAACCATGATCCTGCTCGTCGCTGCCCTGGTCGTTCTGGGGCCGGAGCGGCTTCCCGGGGCCATCGGGTGGGTCTCCACATCGCTGCGGCAGGTGCGTGAATACGCCAGCGGCGCCAGCACACAACTCAAGGACGCGTTGGGGTCGGAGTTCGAGGACCTACGCAAGCCCCTCGCCGATCTCCAGCAGCTGCGGGGAATGACCCCGAAGGCTGTCATCACCACACATCTGCTCGACGGCGACGACTCGATCTTCACAGGAAACTTCAACCCTCCCGCCACCACAACACCATTGAAGAATGACCCAGCCACGTCCACGCTGCCGCAGAGCACGCCTCCCGCTGCGGGCGAACGTCCCACGATCGACACCGACGCCACCTGAATATTCTTGATGCCTCGACTGACAATTGCGTTGGAGCATCGCACCGGAACGGTGTGCCGAACGACCGTGGCTGGAGGTGAGGGCTCTCACGTGAACGCGGTCGCACCGGCGGGCTTGCCCACCGACCCTGTACGGGTTCATCGAGTCGAATGCCCGAGAATCTCGGAACTCGCACGCTTTTGAATGAGTCGACCGCGTCAGGGTGCATACCGATGTATCTCGGAGTTCGTCATTGTGAGCGTCGACGGTGAGGACGCGGTGATCGAGTTGGTGTGCGACGACGTCCCCGGTCGGTTCCCGCCTTCCATGCCCGCCTCGACTCGGTTGGTTTCGGTCGAGTCCTGGCCCGACAAGAAATTCGGTCTGTCAGCGCACCGAATACCGTGGCTCCGAAAAAGATTCCCACGAGTGATGCTGCGCCGATGAGGCCGGTCTCGACGCTGGTGGGCATCAGTTCTGCTTTGATTCCCACCAGAGCAACACCGATGATGCTCAGGACGTATCCGTCGAGAAACGGCCCACCGCAACACGCGATCAATAATTTGTTGTGGAATCGCGACGTGGGCGACTCGTTGATAACGCTGAATTTGTCCATGAGACTCAGACTCTTTCGAAGAGGAGTACCGCTGAAAAGGCAGCGACGAAGTGATGGATCTCAGGCTAAGCGACGCTTGTGACCACTGTCTCTAGTACTAGCGTATGAACATTGAAAACATACTGAACTTCAGTACGTTTATTGTTAGCTGTTCAGCGACCACCGACAAGACCTCCGCGAGCGCGGCAATCAAAACCGCAATGAACGCGGCGACCGATATCGTTCCCGCATCGTTCCCGCCCGTCATGCGAATACGACTGTGTCAGAGCGAGTCCCGCGCGGATGCCGACGGGGCCACCCTCTGACGTCAGTGGAAAAGTGGTGGGGCATCCACCCACGGTAAGCACGCGACGTGGCAGCACAGCGTCGGCAGGCCTTTTCTCGTCACTCGATCTGTCATGAGGAGTCCACCGATGGCCACCGCCAGTACAGGCGCACAAACAGGGCGGTGCTGGTCGACGCACCGGTGAAGGCGGGAAAGCGCTCACTGATCGGACGAGATTTCCCTGTCCCACCAGCATTCCGATCTCGATCCGATGCGTTCGCTCGGCAGTCCGATGCTCACCCCGCCACCGGGTCCTCGACGCATTCGTAGGACGCGTACTGGAAAGAAGTTCCGTGGTCCTGTTTTCCACGGACGACGAACTGGCATGTGATCCGAACCCACTACGGGCCGACGCCGACAAGCCGACGCTCCCTGCCCGAACTTCAGGTACCTGTCCAGCGCGGGCTACAGGGCCGCAGCAACCTTCAGTCCTTCGAGAGTGGCTTCTTCGACTGTGCGAGGGGACAGGCAGTCACCGATCGCATGTACTTCGATACCGGAAGCTTTGAGTTCGTGATACAAACCGTCGTGCTGCTTATGTCCCAACGCGAGGACCAAGGCATCGACCCCTTGCCGAAGCACTGGGGAAGAGGTCAGAGTGTTCTGCAGATAGACGGTGTCTTCATCGGCACCGAACAAACGGACGTTGGTGACGATCTCCACGTTCACCTCGTACACCGCACCCAACATTGCGTTTCGGGTGTACTGCTGCAGCATCTCACCCGCTGAGTAACCGTTCACGCACAAGGTGACCTTGCGACCACCGCTACGCGCAATCAGTTCGGCTACGCCTAATCCGGTCCAGTCGCATCGCCAGTCCGCTACGACGATCCGTCCTTTCGGTAACTCGCTTGCATTCGTCTTTATTACCTCCCACGCATCGAAGACTGGGAGTGCATCCTCGATCTCGAGAGGCGGCCGGAAAGGTGTCGCGCCGGTCGCAACAATTACGACATCCGGGGCTTGTTGCTCGACCAGTGCGGCGTCAACTGTCACCCGAGTACGAATGTCGACACCGCTTCGCTTGATCTCGGACAACAGATTCGTCGCCGCACCGCCGAATTCGCTGCGGTGCGGCAGTCGTTCAGCGAGAAGGACCTGACCACCGACACGCCCGCCCGCTTCGTAGAGAGTGACCCGGTGCCCTCGTTGCGCCGCGACTGCGGCTGCTTTCATTCCGGCCGGCCCGCCGCCGACGACCATCACGTTCCGTGGTGTCGACGCGGAGCTCAGACGCCCGAATTGCACTTCGCGTCCGGTCTCCGGTCGTTGAATGCACGAAATCGGGTATCCCATGTGAAAGTGTCCGATGCAAGCCTGGTTGCACGCGATGCACGCACGAATTTCTTCGACCCTCCGCGTTTCGGCTTTGACGGGCATCTCCGGATCGCATATCAGTGCACGAGTCATCGCACACGCGTCGGCTTGCCCGCTGCTCACAACGATCTCGGCCTCGTGCGGCTGGTTGATCCTGCCCGAAACCAGCACAGGGACCGACACTTCCTTCTTGATACGAGCCGCCGAGGGCGCAGTGTATGCGGCATCCCACATCATCGGGGGCACGATGTGTGTGGATCCAGCCTGACTGGCCGAAGTCCCTTCGGTCACACTGATGTAGTCAATGTGGCCGTCTGCGTCCAGAGTGCGACACAGTTCAAGGGTGTCGCTGCTGTCGGAGCTGTCGAATGTTCGCTCGTCCGCCGAGATGCGAACCCCGACAACGAAGTCCGTTCCAACTGCCCGCCGAACTGCACGAGCGGTGTCACGAAGCATTCGCATCCGATTTTCGAGAGTGCCGCCATAGTGGTCCTCACGAAGGTTCAAATGTGGATTGAGGAACTGCGCCGGAAGGTAACCGTGACTGGCCACGATTTCGACGCCGTCGAGCCCCGCCTTCTGCAACCTGGCTGCGCCGCTTGCAAACCCGGCCACGATCTCTTCCAGCAGTTCGACGCTCACTGCTTGCGGCATCACGTGAAAGCGCTCGTTGGGGACAGCAGACGGTGCCAACGCCACCGGCAATGCACCGTCTTGAGATTCCATGATTTCCCGCCCGGGATGGAAGAGCTGAGAGATCAGTTTGCAATCGAACTCGTGAACCGTCTCGGCCAGCCGCCGGTACCCCGGAATGCAGCTGTCGTCGGTGACCATCAGCACGTGCGAGGTGTACCGAGCCGTCTCGTGAATGCCTGCGACCTGCATGACTATCAAACCGGCACCGCCTTCCGCCCGAGCACGGTGGTAGGCCACAAGCTGATCGGTGATCGCGCCCTGGTCCGCCATCACGGTGTCATGCCCGGAGGAGAAAATCCGATTCTTCAGGCGGATCGCGCCGACCTCGAGAGGTTCGAACAGCGAGGGGAATTCGATCGCTATGGACATGGATTCGGACCTTTCCTCATGACACGACTGTGTGCACGCCAACTATCGAGAGGCCATGTCGAGTACCGGCCCGCGAGTCCGGGGATCGGGGCACCTCGGCTCGCCTGCAGCATCCCCAGTCTCGATTCGAAGGTCGGGCGACGGGACCGTCGAGTCTCACATCGATCAGGGTCGTATCTGGCTCCGGCGCAGGCTATTTGCGCCTCACACGACTATGACACATCACGGGCACCATCAAATGCATTCCATAGTATGAAATAGTCGGAATTGTTCGTACTTCAATACAGGATCCTATTCGATCCGCTCCGACACGATAGCGGTGAACAGCACGCCTGAATCTCGCACGCCCAATGATGCGGACTCGCACGATGATGCGCGCTACTTCGTATGCGAAACGTCTCAGTCACGCGGACCTGGCGCGTCCTCGACCTTGTTCTTCGTTCTTCGGTGTGCGCTGGGTGGCGGCCGAGCACCCTTGCCGCCTTGCTCGGGTCGGGCCGTTCGACGTTGTGATGCCGCAGACAGCGCTGCCTGCCGGACGCCGGCAATTGTGTGAACCTCAGTGTCTCAGTCCGCCGAGCCATTCATCGCAATTCGCCGAGCGATCAACGCCATCCACAAGGACGCGATATCGGCTGACTGCTTGGTACTTCGACCTGAAATCTCCTCGATTCGCTTGAGCCTGTATGCAAGGGTCTGTCGGTGGATCATGAGGCGCTTTGCCGTCTCTGCCCAGCTGCGGTCGAGGGTCAGAAAAGCTTCCAACGTAGCGACCAACTGAGAGTTGTGCACCATGTCATGGTCGATGAGGTCACCCAAGATCTCCCGCGTCGCGAATTGCGCTTCGGTGATGGTTCGGGGCAGAAACAGGGGTGCCGCGGTGGAGTACTCAGCCACACCGCCCCCGTTGGCACGCGCAGCCTGCAGCGCCCAGCGTGCCTGACGAACACTGTCCGGTAATCGCTGAAGGCTCGCCGCCGTCGCCGACGTGCCCATCGCAGTCACCGACGAGGAGAGAAGATCCGTCACAGCGTTCAGATCTTGTTGTGCCACAACGGCATATCCTTCTTCTCCGATTTCACCTGTCATCTTCGGTATCGCATGGTCACCGAGAATCGTTCGACAGGTGAGAGTGAATCGAGAGTCGAACCCCAACACCACCCATGATTCTCGCGTGAAGCCAAGTTGGTCCAGTCGGGGTTGTGCCGCATCTGCGCCGATCGATCCGTCGATGATCTGGCCGAACAGATCCGACTCCGATCGATCGCTCAGTTCCCGGTTCCTCGTCGACCTCTCGAGCTCGATACCGACAAGACCTTGAGCATGCAGCAGAACGAATGCATCCAAATCCACTTCGGCCGGCCCCTCCGCAACCAGCATGCACCGACGGTGAGTCGACAAGGCGAACGCTGTGACCAGCAGAGTTCCGTCCATGATCACTGTTGCGCGAACGGGAAGCCTGGACAGGTGCTCGGGCACTTGATTGCACAGAGCACGGACAGTCGACTGCGTCAGCGGCGCCACACCAGGTAATGGTTCCGTACCGAAGTCCACGTCCACCACGTGCAGGCGATATCCGAGCTCGACCGAAAGCCGCTCGAGTAAGGTTTCGTCACCCTCGCTGGACGAACGGGCAACCTCGTACAACCTACTCAAGCGGGCGATTCGGCTGATCTGGTCGCTTTGCGCTGCAACAGCGACGGTGCGTCCGATAGCCGAGAACGGGGTCGAATGGGCGACTGAAAGCACGGGAAAGCTCAGTTCGTTCGCCTGTTCGAGCATCCGGGGAGACAGTGGGGGTGCCTGGAGATCGTCCCCGATCGCAATACCCGAGAGCTTGGAGGAATTCAGGTTGACGATGAACTCTTGTTGAGCGAATTCATCGGCAGGGATACAGATTCCAGTGGTCATCAACAGTTCGTCCGTCGCCACCCAATTCCACGGATCACTCAGTTCACACGAGTGTGCCCACACGATCGATCGATCAAGACCGCCCTGGCCGGCGAGCACTTCACACGCCAGCTGTTTCATGGCAACCAAGTCGCCTACGGTCAGCTTTGAGGTCATCGTACTAAAGTACTATGACTGAGAATTGGTCATACAACAGTTAACTCGACTCTGTCACCCTTGTCCCACAGGCTGCCCCTGTTCAGGGGTGAATGTGTATCCGATCAGATGCCGACAGATAGTTCGGCAACGAGGGAATCAACTGCGCAGCACAGATTGCCCGGGCGAACGACATGCGACTGCGCATTAGCCGTTGCGCACCTAGGCAAGGTCTTCAAAATAGTTGCTGAGAGGACCCGCAAGGGCTAACGCGAGCGCACCTATTGCCGAGAGCGCCATTCCGGCGACGGCACCAACGGTACCGAGCGCTTGTGTTCCCGTGGCTGCTCCGTCGACTGCCGGGACGGTGAGCGCGATCGTTCCGATACCGGCGATCAGGACCTAGCTGGATCGCACCCCCACGTGCACTACGGCGCTCATGGACGAAGAAATGTTCGTGCCCTTCTCCAGAGGCCGGCCGCGGCTCTCCCCTCTACAAAGAACCACGGCCGACCTGACGAAAGATGTCGCGGCTACGTTCGGGCGACGTTGTAGCGTTCGTCCCGCCATGCCAGGGCGGCTTTGAGCCCTTGCTCGGCCGCCACCTTGTCGAATTCCTGCTGTTCGGGGGTGTTGGCACCGTTGAGGATCGCCGAGATGTCGACGTTGGCGTTCACGGCAGTACGTAGGCCTTTGGCTTCGTATGCTCGATTGAGTGCCTGTTTCGTCAAACGCAGGACTGCCAACGGAGTCGGCGCGATCCGCAATGCCAGCTCGCGGGCGGTCGAGTCGAGTTCATCCCTCGGAACAACCTTGTTTACCAAGCCCAGAGCGAGAGCCTGTTCCGCATCGATCTTGTCGCCGGTGAAGAGCAGTTCGTTGGTTTTCTTCTGTCCCAGGATGAACGGCATGAGCAAAGTGACAGGGCCTGACCCGTACTGGATCTCGGGTTCGCCGAACTTCGCGTCGTCGGCTGCGATGATCATGTCGCAGGCCATCGCAATCTCGCAGGCGCCGGCGAGGCAGTACCCCTGAACGACTGCGATCGTCGGCTTCGGGCAGGACCAGACTCGCATCGTGACGTCGGCATCTCGGCGCAGAACCGGTAGCCACTCGAGCTAGCGCAGAAAGTCCGCATCGCGCTCACTACACAGCAAGGACAATCCAGATGCGAACAGGTAGGACCAGACGGAAAACTTCGTCAATAATGTTGCTCGACAAGAAAAGTCATGTCGAGTTGCTAGCAATTCATTGCTATACGTGACCTCGTGGTACAGCTCACGTGCTTCGAGGCACACCTACGGATGCGCGTAAGAGACGAATCAGCCAAACTTCTTCCATGACCTGGAAAACCCCAGGTCAGACGATTAACCAACGAGAAAGGTCGTTCAATGAACGCACGCACCGCTAAGCCCACATCCGCCGAGGAGTGCATGGATCACCGAGCCGCAGCCAACGGTCGGTGTGCACAGTGCGACCGCCCTGTCGGAGGGCTCCCCGACCCACTCAGACGCGCCGACGGGTTGCCAAACGTCTGATCCGACCAGGGAGATCCGCTCCATAGCACCGAACGACAACTCAACTCAGTGGTCATTCGGTGCAGGAAGCGCCGAGTTGGAGACTTCCTGCACCGGACCGGCGAATTCGGGACTCCGTCAAGATGCCGGCATGAGATTGGCCAGCTTCGCTGGAAACGGGTATTTGCCGGGCGCATCGGCAGTGGACAGGATGATTGCGGTGTGAGCGTCCTCGTCGACGCTCACGATGGTGAACACCGAGACGCCTTCGGTCCCGATTCTCACTTGGTCACCCGGTTGCACAGATACTCCTCTATCGAGATGTCGGTGACTGTCAATCTTCTCAGCTGCTCGACGGAGAAGATCCGCCTGTCTCATTCGACGACGCCGAGGTAAATGGAGTGGCGAGATTCGTCGGTTCATGGACGCGTGCCTCGGCCCCACTCCGTTGTCCGGCATCGCCGAATATGCGACAATCCGACTTCTCGAACTTTGGGTCGGAGCCGGCAACACCGATGTCTACGAAACCCATTCCAGTTTTCGTTAGCTCGCCGCCGAACTGACAGCCTGGATGCACATGTTGGCGTTGGCCGGCAGTGATGCGCGCCGGTGGGAGCCGAAATGGCTTCGTCTGCGACTCTTTTCGATTGCCGGTCGCATCGCTCGTCGCGCCCGGCAAACGTACCTGCGCCTATCGGAGCAGGCACCGTGGTCCGGCCTGATCACGTCGGCGTTGACCAGGCTAGAGGCATTGCCGGCACCAACGTAGAGCCTGGCGAATCTTGTTGGCACGAACGGAAAGAACACGACTCCGGAGAAGTGGACTCCGGCAGCATCCCGACTGCACACGGTCCGACCCGTCATGCCCGAACATCGATTCGGGACTGACAAGCCTGATCGGTGAGCCGATCAGACCGACAGCGACCTTTCATGCAAGATCGAGGCTAGGCGATTGCCCTGGTAGATGCTGATTTTGTATCCATAACCTACGGACTCTTGTAGTGGCACCCAGCATCGCATGACAGTGCCCGGAGAAGTTTCGTGTGTGACTTCGGTGGAGGCTGCTCTTCCTCCACCGTCAATCGGGAACGGCTCAAGATGTCAACGGCATGACGGAAAGGGGTCAGAACCAGAATTCGACCGTCGTTCACACGCGAC
>Ga0224727_1001_pt1 | contig 41798 bp, 63 predicted proteins | sample IA12soil_B_GH6A_FD_161640 | JGI IMG/M metagenome (GOLD analysis project Ga0224727, IMG submission 161640) | Enriched cells from agricultural soil in Iowa, United States - IA12soil_B_GH6A(-) | ecosystem: Environmental > Terrestrial > Soil > Agricultural land | place: USA: Iowa | collected 2017-05-08 | reverse complement strand
ACGAGGTCGCCGACTGGGTCAGCGCCGCGGGCCGCCATGTCGCTGACACACAAGGCGAGGTGCTCCCGACCCGGGCGATCGTGCCCGTTTCCTCCCCTCATCTGCAAGGTTTCGTCGTCGTCGACACCCCCGGATCCGGTGGACTCAACGCAGTCCGTGCGCAACTGTCGGTGCAGTCGGCGCAACAGGCCGGCGTCATCGTGGTCGTCTGCGATGCCACCTCCCCGCTGACCGCACCGGAGATGGAGTTCATTCGAACCTGCACTGCGACCGTGGAAGCGGTGATCGTGGTGGTGACGAAAACGGACAAGAATCTGCGCCGGTGGAAACCGATCGTGGAAGAAAACCGCCGCCTGCTTCGTACTCATCTACGCCGCACCATCCCCGTGCTCGGGGTCTCGAGTGTCCGCGCTCTCGCGGCCGCCGATATTGCAGATCCGATACGCCGAGGCGCCGCTGAGGACGCCTCCGGGATCACCGCTCTCCGCACCCTCATTCAGAGCTCACTAAATTCGGACCACCGCGCCCAGGTCGACGGCCTGAGGACGGCGCTCGAAGGGTTGCGGAAAGTGCACGCGAAGATCACCGCGGACATCGCCGTCACCGAAGAAGGCGCCGGCGCGCTACCGGAACTGGAGGCGCAGCGGGACCGGCTCACCGAACTGAAAGCGCAGTCGACGCAGTGGGAGCAGTACCTCGGCCGAGACCTCGTCTTCGCCCGCCAAGCTGCCTTGACGAGCCTCGAGGAACAACTCGACAGCGTGAAATCGAAGTGGACAGACCGGATCAACTCCTCCGGCATGGAAGTACTGCGCAAGAACCCGCAGGTGTTCACCAGCGAGATCGAAGCGGATCTCCTCGCCGCGATGACCGCGGCGGTGCAGGTGTTCCTCGATCAGCTGCGGGGCATCGTGATGCCGCTCTTCGATTCCGAAACCGTGTGGCAGAGCATCGAAGCCGATGTCATCGCCTCCATGCAATCCGACCCCCTCACGACCGGTCAGGTCGGTAGCAAGAAGCAAGGCCTACTCGACCCGAGTGTGCTGACAATGGGCATGATCGGTACCTCGATGCTCGGCGCCCTGATCGGAGTCGGGGCGATCGCCGGCGTCGTGTGGGTCGGGGTGAACCTCGGTTACAAAGCGATGCGAGCAGGAAAGACGAACCTGCTGACATGGCTACGAGAGACCGTAGCGACCGCGAAAGTCAGTACTTCGCGGATGCTCGAGGGGGCGTTGGCGCTCTCGCGGCCAGAAATTGTGATCCGCTACCGCGAACACCTGCGCACCAGCATCGACGAGGTGCAGCAACAGATGACCGACGCGAAGGAAGCTGCGCGTCTGGACGGCGCGACGCGTGATGCGACGCTCAAGCGCCTCAACAACAACTTGCGGGTGGTGACGGCGCGGTCCTCGGAAGTGGAGAACCTCATCACCCGACTGTCCACGCCCACATCAGCATCCGCACCGGCCACAGCGGTGTCAGACTCGGAGAAGGCGACGATCTCATGAACTCAACGCTCACACTCGTCTTGATTGTGCTGGTGGGTGCCGGAGGCGTCGCCGCCGGCTGGATACTGCGCACCGCCCGAACACCCGCCACCGCCGACCATGACACCAGTGCCGGGTACGGCCCACTTGTTGTCACCGCGCCCGCACCTGCTGCGGTCCCACACGGGATGCCGATAGATGCGGATCGGCGCCTGGTCACCTCTCTGATCGGTATCCACGACCTCGACGGCGGCTCCTCCGCCCGTGAACGGATCCGCGAAGACCTCGCGCAGGTAGACGTCCACATGCTCGACGCCGCCCCTGGTGCCCTCTTCGACTCTGCGCACCACAAGGCAGTCTCCGGCGCGGTCGCGGCCACCCCGGCCCAGATCGGCACCATCGCTGCCCTGGTCCGGCCCGGCTGGGTCGGCCCCGCTGGGATCATCCGGTTCGCCGAAGTCGCTGTCTACATCGCGCCGACGGACCCGATGCCCGTATGAGCACGTCGTACCCGCCGAATCCCGCGCAGTTCGACCGGCAACAAGCGGTCCGCACTGCTCTCGACCGCGGCCTGCACTCCCTCGCCGCATTCGGTGGGGATCTCGTCGATCACGCCAACCGCATCGGTGCGATCTTGTGGTCGCCGCCGCGGGTGGTGATCGTCGGCCGCCTCAAGGCAGGTAAATCAACACTGGTCAACGCCCTGATCGGGGCGCCGGTCGCTGAAACCGCAGCACTGGAAGCAACCAACGTCGTCACCGTCTACCAAGCGGGGGCACCCTCACGTGCCGAACTCGTCGACCTCGACGGTGACCGCCGCCCGATCCCACTCGCGGCCGGTACCTCCGTGAGCCTCGATGCCGATGCTGCGGACATCGCCTACGTGCACCGGCACCTGCCCACACATGCACTGGCCAACCTGACCCTCGTCGATACTCCCGGGCTCGCGACACTGACCGTGGAGAACGAAAACCGCACCAGGGCGGCCTTGATCGACGGGTTCGCCCAAACCCGCGCCGCGTCCGTCGACGCAGACGGTGCCGTGTTCCTCTTCGACAGCGCCCCGCGAGCCGACGAGATCGAATTCCTGCGTCAACTCGGTTTCACCCCACTCAACACCCTCGGTGTGCTCTCCCGAGCAGACAGTTTCGGCGAAGGCGCATTGGGGCAACGTAACCCGATCGAACACGCACACAATCACGCTCAGAAGCTCGCGCAGCGACTGGCGCAGTCGGTGGCCACCGTGGTGCCGGTCGCGGGTCTTCTGGCAGAGAGCAGCCACACCGGGCAGGTCACCGAAGCCGACGCCATCGCCCTGCACACCCTCGCATCGATGAACACCTTGGAGTTGATGGACCTCCTCGAATCGGAAAGCCCCGAACAGCTCGGGCCAGTGATGCGCGATCGCCTACTCGATCTCCTCGGCGAATACGGCGTCCTCGGCGCCCGCACCGTCGCGGGGCAGGGCGCGCACGCGGTGAACCGATGGCTCACCGAACATTCCGGGATCACGCAAGTGAAGTACCTACTCGAGAGTGCACTACAAGATTTCGCGGCGCTGCACCGCGCCGATCGGATCCTCACCGAACTCGATCTCCTCGCCGTCAATCATCCTGCCCGCGAGCACGTCCGCACCATCACCGACTGGGTGCGCAACGATCCGGCGATGCACACTGTGCTGTTGTATCGAGCACTGCGCGGGATGCTGCTCGCGGACCCGCACGCGCCCGTCGTCACCGAACTGACGCGACTACTCTCCGGACGGACCGACGCCGAACGCCTAGGCGTGCACCCCGAGACCAGCCCCGGGCAGCTCGCCCACTATGCCGGGGAACGACTGGTTCACGTTCAGCGGCAGGCGATTTCCACGCGCACCGCCGCAGAGGACGCAGCTTTGGCGGAACTGGTGCGCACGTACACGAGCATGCGGAGGCAGGCATGAACACACCACACCACACCACACCCGCGGCGCCCCCGACGCCAGGGTGGGTCCTGGCAGTCGACTTCGGAACCTCCAATACTGCTGCCGCGCACACCGGAATCCGCTCCGGATCACCGGAAACACTGCCCCTGACGCACCAGGGCAATTTGATGAGCTCGGCCGTATTCGTGGAATCGCCGACCGCAATCGATGTCGGCGACGTCGCCTTGAACAGGGCCGAAACGAACCCAGCAGCGTTCATCCCCTCCCCCAAACGCGTCGTCGGACAAGGCATGGTGCACGTCAACGGCTACGACATCCCCGCCTCGTTGCCCGTCGCGGCAGTGCTGCGGTTCGCCCTCGATCGGGCGACCGGAGTACACCGCGGCCAACCACCGGTGAGGCTGGTCTTGACTCACCCGGAGGGATGGTCGCCGCGCGAAATCGAGGTTCTCCGCGAAGCGGCCGCAGCCCTGGGATACCAGAACGACTCGGTGGTAACAGTGTCCGAGCCTCGTGCGGCCGCCCACTTCTACACCCGCACCGAACACCTCGCGCCGGGCGCGAAGATCGCGGTGTTCGACTTCGGCGGTGGAACTTTGGATGTCGCTGTCCTCACCGCCACCAGCGGCGACACCTTCGAGGTTATTGCTGCGCGCGGTGACAACAGCCTTGGCGGAAAGAATCTCGATGCGCTCGTGCGCCGTTGGGTCGATATTCAACTTCAGGACGAAAACCCCGAGCTGCTGCACTTTCTGCGGACCGCCGCACCGGCCCACACCCTGCGGACCCTCGACGACTCCATCCGCCGCGCCAAAGAGCTACTGTCCTCTACCGAGTCCGCGACGATCTCCGTGGTGGACAGCCGGCACGATCGCCGCGAATCCCTCACCCTGACCCGCGGCGAGTTCGAAACGATCATCGCTCCGGAAATCGAGCGCGCCGCGACCTTGACCCATGCCGCTCTGGTGGACGCAGGGTTGAGCGGACCACAAGGGTTGACGGCGCTGTACCTGACCGGCGGCTCGTCCCGGATCCCGTTGGTGCAGAGCCGGATCGCCGCGCTCGGTCCGATCGCTACTCTCGACGATCCGAAAACAGTGGTCGTTCAAGGCGCACTGATCGCCACCACACCATCGTCTGATGCAACGACCGGCCCTTTTCCATCGAGCACTTCCGCAGGTGCAGGTGTGCAATCGCCCACACGAGCGCCGTTGTTCGGGGAATCCGCTCGTACCGGCAGCGTTCCCACTAGCGGCCATTCGCACAGCTCGCAGTCCTCAGCATTCGAGGCTGCAGTGGCCCCTGCGTCGCGCTCCCGCTCGCGGGGTGTCCTCATCGGTGCCGGAATGCTCGTCGTACTCTGCGCTGTCGGGCTAGCGGTATGGCTGTCGGCCTGGTCGAACGACGACACCCCCACGCACAACGCCTCGCCCATCCGGACGGTGAACACCGCGCCGGGCACCGCTGACGACATCACCGCGGTCCAGGACCGGACCACCGAATACCTCGCCGCCGTCAGTGCAGGTGACAAAGCCACAATCGAATCCATGCGTTGCGACGGCTATGTCTCTGCCACAACAGAACCCGATGAAGCCCCGCCCGCCAGCGTGACGATCACGGTCAAGGAATTCATCTCCTCGAACGTCGTCGGCGACAACGCCTCCGTCCGTCTGCGGATCGTCACAGATAAAGATGGCATGACCGACGAAGGTGTGGTCCTGGTCGAATACGTCCGCGAAGAAGGCCAGTGGATGTTCTGTTCCGTCACCGACCAATAGACATCCGCTTCAGGAAACTGACCGACACAGCGCGGTCGACAAGCAATCACAGGAAAGAGATACATCATGTCGGGTTGGATGCTGAGCGTCGACTTCGGAACATCGAATACCGCCGCCGCGCACACCGGTGTTGTCACCGGAGCAGTGGAAACTCTGTCTCTGACCCACCAGGGCAATCTGATGAGTTCGGCCGTATTCGTGGAATCACCAGCGACTATCGATGTCGGCGACGTCGCCCTGAATCGGGCCGAGACGAATCCAGCGGCCTTCATTCCGTCCCCCAAACGCGTCGTAGGCCAAGGCATGGTGCACGTCAACGGCTACGACATCCCCGCCTCGTTGCCGGTCGCTGCTGTCCTGCACACGGTGATCGGGCGTGCCACCGCCGCCCACCGTGACCAAGCGCCCTCCCATCTGGTCCTGACCCATCCCGAGGGTTGGTCACCACGCGAGGTCGGGGTGTTGCTCGACGCTGCGGCCAGAGTCGGCTACGGATCGGGACGCGTCAGTACCGTCTCCGAACCCCGGGCCGCCGCGCACTACTACTCACGCACCGAAACCATGCCCGCTGGCACGAAGATCGCAGTGTTCGACTTCGGCGGCGGCACCCTCGACATTGCCGTCCTGACTGCCACCGATGCCAATTCGTTCGACATCATCGCCGCGCGCGGCGACAACAGCCTCGGCGGAAAGAACCTCGACGCGGTACTACGAGGGTGGGTCGATCACATGCTCAATGATCGCAATCCCGATCTACTGCACTTCATCCGTACCTCCGCGCCCTTGCACGTCACCCGTAGTCTCGACGACTCCATCCAGCGAGCCAAGGAACTGCTCTCTTCGAGCCCGTCAGCGACGATCACGGTCAACGGAAATGGACATCAGGAAACACTGTCCATCACCCGCCCGGAATTCGAATCACTCATCGCCGCAGCCGTCGACCGTGCAGTCGCCTTGACGCGACAAACACTCACCGATGCGGGCATCACTCATCCGAGTCAGCTCTCGGCCCTGTACCTGACTGGTGGTTCGTCACGGATCCCACTGGTCCATCAACGACTCGCTGCCCTCGGGCCGATCGCGACGCTCGACGACCCGAAAACAGTTGTCGCCCAGGGCGCACTCATCGGTGCTGTGGTTCGACGTGATTACCCCAACCCGCGGCTCGCTGCGCCTGGCAGCGGAGCAAGCCCGAACGCCCACCCCGCCCCTGGGCAGATGCAACCCGCCTTCACTCTCAACGCCACCACCCAAAGACCTCACACGTCGAACCCGTCCAGCTCCAAGAAACTCAAGTACCTTGCCGCCGGCGGCGCTCTCGTCGTCATCGGCGCAATCGTGGCAGCCGTGATCGTTCTGCGCCCGTCACCGGGCAACTCGAACGTGGACAATCCAGCCGCCGCTGGCAGCACATCCTCAACGACCACGACTGCCGGACCGGTCACCGACGCCGACACCGTCAAAGCGGCCCTCCCCACAGCTTTGAGCAGTGCCTCCGAAAACTGCCGGCAATCAACCTTTACCACCGATGGTGCTCTCGTGATCAGCTGCGATATAAAGAAATCCAACCAACTCGCTGAAAGCTTCTCCGAGTACGGCAATCGCTTCACAGCCAGCCTCGACCTGAAACAAGCGAAAAAGACACTTCTCGGATACCGCGAATACGACTACGGGAACTACACCCTGGTCGAAAACGACGCCCGCACAGCAGGAGTCAACATCAGTGACGGCGCCACCGGACAAGTATCGGGAAGTTACGTCAACATGGAAACCGGCCTCACAATCGACGTCTACAGCATGACCGACAGCGCTGCTGTCACTAGCTTCTTCAAAAAGACAGGCCTCCTCTGATTGTCCGGTCCACCAAAAGCCGAGCCACACAGGACGAATGTTTTACCACCACGGCCCCGCGATTCCCACATCCCGAAAGACTCTTCCCACCCGCGCCTCACCTCGCACGATCACGGTCGCCCAGCCGGCCGGCACTCCACCACGCCGTGAACAGACCAAGCCATCGCCACGGACGAAGAACCAACCGGCGCTCGAAGCAAAGAGACGAGACATGAGAAGGCCGCCAGCTTTCGTCTCGACTGTGCCCGCCGCGCATCACGAAGTGCATTGGCAGATGATCCGTTGGCGGTCATACCAAGTTCCTCACTCTCCGAGGAGGGCCGGGTCTGTACCGTCGCCACGCACCCGACGTATTCGGATCGTGTGACAATCGGGGCGAGGTGGAAGCCCGCCGCCCGGCGAGTGAACAACCGGAGGGCAGGCCCTGCGCGGACGAACTGACCACTCAGAATCACCGCAGCGACAAGATGTTAGCCAAATTCGAACCCAAGAGGCCAGTTTTCCTGCAGTGCTCAATGTTTGGGATCTTCGTTCACTGTTCCGACGACAGACGTGGAGGTCAGGAGTGCACACTGAATGAGGGGTGCATCCGCGAATCCGTCGATGACGGCACTCAGAGGTCCGCGAGGAGCGATTACAGGACAGGCGGGCAGTATGGCGGTGGTGCACCCCGATATCGGACACGCGGCGTACGTGCCGAACCAAGAGACGATGAAACCCGAATCCGAAATGACCGTCGCTCAAGGTGGCGATCCCACCAACGAAAACCCCTGGTGATTCAGCCGATACCGAGTCAGAGGTCAGCGCCGTACCCGTGGATGCGATGACCGCTGAGTGTCCATCGCGGCATCGGCGTAGGAGCAGCATCCTGAGTCGGTGTCGGAACGACTCGACTAGCCAACGAGCTTTTCGCACCATCACGACAGAAGTACTGTCGTCAAAACTCACGCACCCCGGGAGAATTCAGTAAGCAGCGCCACACCGATATCGAGTCCACGAATCCATGAAAAAATTCAGGCCATGCGGACAGGATTCGAAGCGTGGATTCGTGATCAGATCGATGCTCGGGGCTACGAGAGCACCGAGGAGGCTGCCCGGGCGCTAGGGGTGTATCCGTCGTTGTTGCGTCATTGGGCAACGATCGTGCGATCGCCGTCCCCGCAAGTTCTTCGGCAGGTCGCAGTGCTGTTCGATGCGCCCATACAAGACGTGCCGATCGCCGCCGGCTACATGACCGAAGAAGAGAACCGCCCTCTCTCCCCGACCAGGATGTCGCTGCAACAAATGTCGAACAAGCAAATCCTCGACGAGATACGCCGCCGCACAGTAGGAGACACCGGAGGACCCCCTATTCCAGTGCGAGTGAACGGAGTACTTCACACCCCGGACGGATGGACCAGCACACCTTAGGCATTCCGCCACTCGGTTCGTTCGCTGTATCGAGACCAGTTGCTAGCAGGCCGAGTCGTCCTGCCGCTCGTCGGAAGCACTCTCACTGCCGCGCTGGCAAGGGAAGCAAGCAGTGAGTGGACAGAGCAGACCACGTAGGGTCTTCGGCAACCGCACCCCGACGATCGAGGCGATCACCCGGTCCCAACAGAACCAAGTTACTGCAGATCGAGGTGCAGCCGCAGCGCGTCCTCGAGTGCGGCGAAAGTCTCCATCCCGACCTTGCCGACAGGTTCAGGATCCAGACGCCGAACCGATACCGACCGCACTTGCTCCGCTTGCGCTTTCGACGCTCGCGCCAAACCTGACTCGTCGGACTCGACAATCACCTGAAACGGAAACACGTGCGCAGTATTGGTAGTCAACGGCACCACGGTGATCACGCCCCTGCCGAGATTTTCTGCAGTAGCGTTGGCCCGGTCGTTGCTCACCACCACCGCCGGTCGTCGTTTCGCCGCTTCACTGCCCTGCGCCGGATCGAGATCCACCCAGTGAATGTGTGCGCGTCGAATCATTCCGTGTCTGCCGTGACAGCGTCCCACACTTCATCTACGTCACCTTCAGCAAAGGCTGCAGCGTAGTCACGTTCGAGTCCGGACGTCGAGAGTAGGCGAAGCGCGGCTCGAATTCCTGCCGACCGGCCACGAAGTCCGTGATCACGCACATACTCGTCGAGCAGGTGCGCATCCTCGTCAGGGATACTTATGGTAAATTTCGTGGTCATACTTTAAGCGTACCAAAGTATGATCTGACGGTAACCCGGTATCAGCAACACAGCTCAGCCAGTAAGACAAACCCGGTTCGAAGGAAGCAGCAAACTGGCTCAAAGGCGTCCGTACCGAACTCTTCCGTCGTATGTACGACGAACCGATTCATCCTGCAAACCTGTGACTCGAGAGTGATCCCGTTCTCCATGCCGACGCCGAGATATACCAGGCCAACATCGCCCGATTGCTCGCCCGCGGGGCGTACCGGGAACCTGCATACGATTTCCGCCGCACCGACCACAGGACACTTCGACCTGCGCTTCCGGGGTGTTTGCTAGGCGACCGCCAAACAGCCTCGGGCAGCAGAGTCTGACGCTGCTCTCGCCGAATGGACTCGCAAAGCGTTCCGGGCTTCCGATGCGCCCTATTCTGCCGGCGTCAGGTCGTCGTCGTTCGCGAAGACCAGGCGCCCGTCATCGAGTGCGATCGCCCACCGCTGCACCGGAGCCCAGTCCCGCCCCACCGAACCGCGGTCGATGACCATGTCCTCGTAGTCCTCGATCACCACACCCGTGCATGCCACGGTGCCACCGGCATCGGAGTCTGACACCGTGATTCACACACGGGAACCTACTGCAGTCACATCTCTGCTTTTGCCGTTTTTGTCGGTCATCTTCCCAATACTGGCAGAGCAACTTCGCGGCAACCGCGTTCGGGGCTCCGCGACGCGGTAGCCGGTATCGCGGTCGGAGCCGGTACCGCAGTGGTGTTCCGCTTCGTGCTGCGGACAATCATCACCAGGAAATAAGCTACTGCGCTGGTCAGCGGCGCGGAATAACTCTGCGGCAGTCTTCGTTGTAGAGGCTGTCGGTGTTCGGTTCTTTGCCCCGGGTACCACCCCAGAAATGCCGCTTCGGGCGGCCACTTGCCGAGAGGCGCAAGGCGGGCATCGACACTGTGAAGCCGCTGGACGCCTTTTCGGTGCCGGCGGCTTCGTCAACTCCGTCGGGAGACCGAGGATTCGTCGCGGGCTGTGTGCATCACTTGCTTGCTGCGAAATACGCGACCGCGACTAAGACTGCATCGGATCGTGTTGCCACGACGGTAAGCCATTCTCGGCGTGCTCAATTCACGGATAGACGGCAATCTCGATGAGATTGCCATCCAGATCCCGACAATAGTGCGACACCATCTCTCCGAGGGCACCTAGCTTGGTCACGGGCCCGTCGAGCACCTCCACCCCACAGCTCTCCAGGTGGGCGCTGACAGCATCCGGCGAGGCCGACGTGACGAAGCACAAATCCTCGGAACCTGCCGCCTCGACGGCACCGGTGGTCCAGCCCGGGTCTTGCTCCACCGTTCCGAGAGGCCTCAAATTGATCTTCTGATTTCCGAACTTCACTGCAGTGCGTGCCGTGGGGCCGAATCGCTCGATCGTCATTCCGAGTACTGTCGCGTACCACCGGGCTGTGGCGTCGACGTCACGACAGTTGATCACGATGTGGTCAAACCGCTCGACCGAGAATCCCATGGTTGTGCACCTCATTCGTCACCGTAAACAACTCGACGAAGTCACCCTACAGCGACGTCCATACCTGGGTTCTTGTACATGATGCCCCGCTCCGAGCGGCCATTTGCCGAGAGGCGCGAGACGGGCACCGACCCTGTGAAGCCGCTGGACACCTTTCGGTGCCGGCGGCTTCGTCATGTCCCAAGGGGCTCAGTGACAGGGCGGGCGGACAGCAGTCACACCCACCTGAACATTCCCTCCGCGTCGTCGAGATCACTGAGCACCGGGCGAGATCCGGGATGATGCTTTCGAATATGTCCGATATAACTGCCATATTCGGCGCAGGGCTGAGTGAAGAACGAAAGGGGACATGCCGTGCCGGACGACATGGGTGTGGGGCCGACGACGAAATCCGGTGCCCCGCACCGGGTGGGAGGATTTCTCTATCGCCGCGTGGGCGATCGGTGGGAGTGGTCGGACGCCGTCGCTCGGATGCACGGCTACGAGCCTGGCGCGATCGTCCCGACGACGGAATTGCTTCTCTCCCATAAGCATCCCGAGGACCGGCCTCATGTCGCCCAGACGTTGGAGGCGATCCGCACTTCCGGGGGCTCGTTCAGCAGCCGGCACCGCATCGTCGACACGAAAGGAAGGACACGCTCGGTGGTCGTGGTCGTGGTCGGGGACCGGCTCGTCGACGAGTCCGGCGAGATCATCGGCAGCTCGGGCTTCTACGTCGACGTCACGGAAACTCTCGGCGAAACGGTCAAGGAATCGGTGGACGAGTTGGTCGCCGAAATCGCCTCCTCTCGCGCGGCGATCGAACAGGCCAAGGGCATGTTGATGCTTGTTTACGCGATACCGGCGGACCGAGCGTTCGATGTCCTCACCTGGCATTCACAGGAAACGAATATCAAGGTCCGCGATGTCGCAGAGCGCCTCCTCGCCCGAGTGGCGGCTGACTTCGAGGTCCCCGCAGCTGTCCGCACCCACTTCGATCATGTCCTGTTGCGAAACTGACAACAGCGCTAAGCTCGTGTGACGGCACATCAACTAGGTTGTTGATGCGCTGATCATTTCTTTTCGAGTGCAGCCACCAAGCTCCCACCACGGCAGTTGGTCGCATCCGACCAGGTACAGGAGCAAATCTCACGTGACGACCCCCGAACGAGCGATCGGTTCCCCGGCCGCCGCCTCACCATCGCTTTCCGTTTCGGCAACACCTGATCAACTGCCGGTACTGCGCTCACTGGCACGGACCGTGGCCGCGCACTATGCGCTCTCGTTGGACGGGTTGTCCGACCTTGTTCTCGCCGTCGACGAAGCGGCAACCATTCTCATCGGCCACGCCCTGTCCTCCAGCGCCTTGACGTGCGCGTTCGACGAAGATACCGACCCAGCCGCTGTGCGCGTAATGCTCGCCACGTCGACAACCGGGCAGATCACCACGAGCACCTCGTCCTTCGGATGGCATGTCCTCGAGATCCTGGTCGACGGAGTAGTCCTTGAGCAGGTCCCACCAGCCTCACCAGAGCAGAACTGGGCCGCGACGATCACACTGGCCAAGGGTTTGCAGGCCCCTACGTGACCCCGACTGCCCGGGAAGTCAACGAATACTCACAGGTCACCGATCTGTTTCAGCGTCTCGCCGAAATGCCCGCCGGCGTCCCCGATTACGAGCAGCTTCGTACCGAGATCATCGAAACGTGCCTTCCTCTCGCTCATCACATCGCCCGCAGATATCGAGGACGCGGTCAATCACACGAAGATCTCGTCCAAGTCGCCAGCGTGGGCCTGGTCAATGCGGTCAATCGCTTCGACCTGGCGAAAGGCAAGGATTTCCTGTCCTTCGCCGTCCCGACGATGATGGGTGAGGTGCGCAAGCACTTCCGTGACCGAGGATGGGACGTTCGGGTTCCCCGCTCACTCCAGGAGAACTACCTGGCGCTGAAAAAAGCTCGTGCCTCGCTCACCCAGAGTCTCGGACGCGAACCCACCGTTCCCGAACTCGCCGCAGATATGGGCGTCGAACCCGCCGAGATCGCGAACATCGCCGCGGCCGGAGATTCCTACCATTCCGCGTCCCTGGACGTCCCGGCCTCACCCGACGGCGCCTCCATCGGAGACACACTCGGTGACTACGACGCAGCGCTCGACGGGATCGACAACCACGAAACACTGCGGCCGGCACTGATGGCGTTGCCTGAACGGGAACGAGTAATCCTCGTGTACCGGTTCTTCGGCGAACTGACCCAAGCGGAGATCGCCGACAAAGTCGGCATTTCCCAGATGCACGTCTCACGCTTGCTCAGCCAATCCCTCAAAACCCTACGAAAAGAACTCGGCAGCCTCGCCTCCTAGCAGCGTTGCGCCAAAAACAGAGACCTGGGGTGCCGCAACAAGCGGTCGAAACCGTGACGGCTCGCCGGATCCCAGATCAGTGAAACCCGACGAGCCGTGCCGTGCCCTGGCCCGGCAGAGGTCAGGCACGGCACAAGTGATCCACCGGACGCGAAATTGGGGGATCGGCTATCCGGTGGATCCTCGACTCACTACCCCCACTGCCCGTCATGTAAACGTCGCGCCGAATCGTGTCTGATTTGCAGGTTGCGCCGTTTCGGGTCCGCCACATGTGCTGCACGATCATTTAGAGAGACACTCCCGAACTGTTGCGGAAACTGGCTTCGTTGGTCCTGGATTGGACACCACGTCGTTGACCATGACCTAGACGCGCGACCTCTTAGAACACCAGCACGGGTCGGCCCCGCGCCCCGCCGTCCTCTACGAGCCGATGCGCTTCGACGACCTGCTCGAGCGGGTAGGTCCCCGCGACGCGGAGTGTGAGGACACCGGACTCAGCCTGATCGCGCAACCGCGTCAGGGCTGCTGTGTCCCGGATACGGTCGAAGACGAAGACAGGGAACCAGCGCACACCTCGGTCGGTGTCGCCGGTGAACCCCTTGAAGGTTGCGATCGGTCCCCCGTCGCGCACCGCGGCGGCCACCGCTTCGCCCACCGACCCGGCGTCGATGACCCCGTCTGCGCCGTCGGGGCGCAATTCGCGAACCCGGTCGGGGAACCCGTCCCCGCGAGGGAGCACGTGATCGGCACCCAGGCTCGCAACAAGGTCACGATCCCTTTCGCCTGCATCGGCGATGACCGTCAGCCCGGCCGCCTTGGCCAACTGAATGGCGAAACCACCGATCCCACCGGCCGCACCGGTCACCGCCACTGTCGCTCCCGGGGACAGGGCCAGCGCGTCGGCGCCCATCTGCGCGGTCAGTGCGGCCATCAGCAAGTCGAGGCAGCCGTCAGGTCGACTCCCTTCGGCGCGAGGACTACCGATTCTGCTGGTACGACAACGTACTGCGCCTGTCCGCCCAGGTCCAGCTTCGGCTCGGTCACCGCTATCACCTCGGCGCCGATGGGCAACTCCGGACGTACTCCATGGCCGACCTCATCGATCGTCCCAGCCACCTCCCACCCCACGACGTACACCTCCGACGGCGGGTTCGTCTCCGGGCTGTACCTGGCGGAGAGCCCGGTGCGGATGTTGACATCGGCCGGGTGGACGGGGGCAGCGGCCACTTTGATCCGCACCTGCCCTGATCCCGCGTGCGGTTCGGGTAGCTCCAGCACCCGCATGACCTCGCGTCCGCCGAATTCGGTGAAACCTACGGCCTTCACTGCGCTACCTCACTATCGGCGGTTGGAATGGTCCAGTCCTGCTGTGCCGCCCACTGTTCGAACGTGATGGTGGTCAGGCCGTAGCGTGCGGCGTGGTGCGGCAGTGCGGGGTAGCCGACTCGGTCGTCCCACGTCTGGCCGACCGGCTGGGCTGCGCCGACGGGATCCTGCTCTTCCGGGCCGTCGTTCACGTACGTGATCTCACGGCCCGCCGACTTGGACATGACGTCCGCGATCTGGGGGTACGTGAGCGCGTCGCCGGCGAACTCGATCTCGGCTTCGTGGAACTTCTCGGGATCGGCCACTGCAGCAGCCACGGCTGCTCCGAAGTCGTCCGAATTGATTAACGCCAGCACGGTCGCCGGACCCGTGGCGGTGACCAGCTTGCCCTCTGGCAACTCGGGAAACTGCAGGGTGCGGTCCGTGAGCAGGAAGTTTTCCATGTAGAAGGCGGGCTTGAAGATCGTCCATCGGTCGATGGACGGGCGCGCAGTCTTGGCGGTCCGCCGACATCAGCTGTGAACATCCCGTCGGCGGACCATGCGTGTCGGGACCGATGAAAGTTCGACACGCAGATCAGCGGTCCACCGGTGAGAACAGGTGGGGTTCATCCGATGGACCAAACCACTAATGCCCCACCCATTGAACTTGCAAAGATGGGCGATCCGTCCGGTCGCTCGCCAGTGACAACCGGACGGATCAACCGCACCCAGGCCGGAACAGCGGGCACGAAGCCAGGTGGCCCGGCGGACGTACACGGTCACGTCGGCCCGAGGGCTCGATCCCTTGCTGCCCGCAAATGCTCTTACGAGTGACCGGAACCCGTAACCTATACCGTCACAGTCCGCATCGCAGCGATCCGCTGGCTCCGCGCGGGTGACTTCTGAAAAACGACTAGGAGACACTTTCCGTGAAAATCTAGACCCGGCGGACGTCCACGCTAAAGTTGACGAATACGCTGAGGATCAAGCAGACAACTCGGAGGATTGCGCCTTGGTGGAGAGACTGATTCAACAGTGCGTCGACGATCTCGACGGGATGCCTGTCGCCCATGAGGTCAACGAGAGAATTGAATTCTCCTTCCGCGGAACGGATTACGTGATCGACCTTAGGCCAGCCAATGCGGAAAAGTTGAAAGCCGTTCTCCGGCAATACATCGCTTGTGCACAACGGATCGACACCCAGATCATCGATGCAGAATCCCGAGGTGTCGAAAAGCCCCTCGATTACGGACATACCGAGCAGCAGCTGCAAGCCGTACTCAGCTGGGCAAAGATTCATAACTATGCAGTGTCCCCGTCCGGAGGGATCACGAAGCAGATCATTCAGGCGTTCAATGCCGCGCACCGACGATCTTCGTTCGACGACAGAATCGTAAGTGGAGCAGGACAGGCACCCAGATAGGCGCGGCCTCACCTCCGATGCACGTCAACAGCATTCTCCAAGCGCCACGGCAACCTTGCTTGTCTTCATCGAAGTGCGCAAATCAGGCGAACGACAAACGCAAGATACTGCGGTATCTGTAAACACTTGGACGGCACATCACGGTCACTGAATTTTGGTTTGCAGTCAGCCTCCCCCACATCCATCCGGCAGGACCGAATCAACCTCTCCCCTACCTGACTGACGCTGAGTTGCACCGCCAGGTCCGTAAACTTCGATGCGCCCGCGGTCCACGATGCCATTCGCCCGAGTTCCGCCGGAACGTACTCGATCTGTTGATCAAGTATCCGGAGCTGGACGGGTGGCGTGGCACCGAGTGCAGGACCGAGATGGGGAGGGAACGCCTCAACTTAGCGACCACTGAAGGGTTACCGGACCTCTCACTCACCCATCAAGGAGAAGCGACCAGCTCGAGGCCGCAATTCAGCAGTGAAGTCGCCGAAAGACGAAAGTTGCCCCACGCCCGAACGGGCGTGGGGCAACTTCTCACCGAGCATTGCGACGCTGCATATTCAGCGCACGCTAAAAGTTACATCGACTCGGCGTGCGGCACCCGCGCCCGCAATCATGGGTGCAGGTTGCCCGCGCCACCGTTAGGGGCAAGAACCGAACCGATATTCGCGTCGGTTCGCGGGTTGACATCCGTTGCCAAGCACATCGTCGGGGCGTACTGAGTTCCGAACAGTGTCGCCTTCGACAGGAACGTCATGTAGTTCTTCGGGTTTGCGTACTTTCCGGCATCACCGTCGGTATTGACGTAGACCGCAGGATTGGAGGAAGTCGTGACAACCTGAACCGAAGGCAGCGTGAAGGTCGCGCCGGCAAGCGCGGTCAAACCCGCATCAGAGGTATTCGAGCCGCCCGGACTCGCACCCGCAATCGTTGTTCCGACTCCGCCATTGAGAGAAAGGTAGGACCCTGTAGCGTCCGCGGCACCACTTGCATTTACTCGCGTGACCACCGGAGTGCCACTGAATCCACTGCCCGTCCCGGAGACGATGGACGCTGAGGTGAAGGTTGCCGGATCGATCTTGAATACGAGGTTCAAGCGATTCAGATTGATGACGGTGGCACCGCCACCACTGGTCGGAACAGTTTGCGAGCCTGGCTGGATCGTGTAGGTGCCCGGCGTCGACGACGAGTGCGCGACCGACATGGAGTGAGCCTGAAGCGGCTGGTGAACATTACCGGCAATGAGTGAATTGGGGTCACCCATGCAGGCGTTGTTGTAATTCGTCGTCACGTTGTGGGCCGACGCCGGCATCGTGGCCGCAAACACCAGTCCTAATGCTGCCGCAGAGATCGCAGCAGTTGTTCCGGCACGCCGAGCGAGAGATACAGTCATTGTGAACCTTTTCCTTCGTTGAGAAACGATTGACGTTCAACAAGATGAAATGTCGCAACAGATTTCGAATCGCGGCATCATCGCAAAGAAAACTCCTCCTCCCTATCCGTAGACAGAACGAACTCGGTAACAGCGCCATTCCAGGAGTTACTTCCCGGAGGCAGGCAGGTTCGAATACCGTTGCAGGACAGCCCGATAGTAGATTTCAGCCAGTAAGTCCCCACATGGTCGGTGGTAGAAGACCGATGTAGGGGTAAGCCTTCGCAGCGATGTAGGGGTAAGCCTTCGCAGCGATGCAGAAGAATCGCATCCTGCGTCCAGTACCGGCGAGAATTCTCGCATCCCGAAACCCTAGAACAGGTACCAGTTTTCTCACTTTGCCGACTAAGTCAAGGAAAAACGAAAAGTTCATACTTTAGACGCAGCACGAGGGTCTTTCGCCTCCACTGAAAGTCGGAAGACGGGCCGAGCAGCCGAACAGAATTGGCAGACAACGTAACTGAATCGGCTCCAAGGGAGACCGATTCACTCCGCGCTCGTGTGCCGCGCGAGCATTCGCAGGCTCGCGCGACTCAACCTGACTGCCCCGGCATCCATTAGTACTTCTGGACGATAGTTTGCGAATTTCGCCCGAAATGACCGAAATCGGATACTCTTCTGCCACAAGCAATCCAAGCCACGCGGGGATTCGAATGTGGCACGAATTGACTACCAGCCGCAGGGGGACTGACCGGGAGGTTGACCATTGGACCTGCAGTACGTCGCCTTCGCGCGTGCCGACCCGCGCTACTACGACCGCATCAGAACAGCGGCTCGACTTCATTCACCGCCCAACCAACACTTCATCCCCGACAGGTCAGTGGATTAGTCGCTCTGACGACGCGGTCCCAAGGCAGACCGTGCGACTGCCCGTCGCCTGTGGTGCCGAATGAGGGGGCCAAGGCCGCGGAACGAATCCAACTAACACGATCGGCGTGCGCCATCCTCCCGGGAGTCAGTTTCCGATTCTTGATCGCGACATTCCAAGGCACTCAATACCAGCGTCGAGCCATGGCAATTGCCGATCGACCGACCAGCGGTCTTCTGGCTGAACACGTCAAATACCGCGCCGCAGTATAGTTCTTCCGAGTGGGGTGCTCGATAGTGCCACTGAACCACAACCTATTTGGCACGATAGGATGAAACTGCCGGTGCATGAGATCGCCTGCCGACGCGACGCCCTTCAACCGTTGGTCTTCGCCGGACCATGCAGGCCGGCGACGCCGGCGAGCCTCATGAGTTCGCCGACGAGGTTTTCGCTGACCGCGATGTCCATACTGCACGTGAGTTCCGCATGCACACATCAAGACCCGTAGGTCTGTCGCGAGGCTGTGTGGACTTCTACGATCAGCCCGGTGAGCCACTGTCCTCGTATCCATGTCGGGTGACATCGGCTGGATCTTGTATATGAGGCAGCCGGGGTGATGACGCCAATAGCCGGCAACAACCGTTCACGTGCCCGCGTCGACGAGAATATCGCACTTCGAGTGAATCCTTCTGGAGCCAAGCAGTTCTCCCCGATTAACGCCGCGGCAGTGCGGAGAATTTCGACGTCGATTTCGAGTTGTCGGATGCGTTTAATCGCTTTTGTCAGCTGCGCAGATTCTGTTCTGGGGATGCCTGACCGTTCGCCCGGTCGACTTGGCCTTGGCGAACCCAACCATGGAGCGCGGGGGCGCTGAGGCCGAGTTCGTATGCGGCGGTGGTGATCGGTTTGTCAGCTCGGACAAGAGTTGCCGCCCGGAATCGGAACTCCGACGAACACGGTCGTGGAATGAATCGAAGCCTTTGAGCGAGGCACGATCTTCACCTTGGGGCAGGTCAAGATGCCAACACTAGCCCTGGTGATTGCGTCGAGCTGCATCTGACTCGAAGGTCAACTGACCGACAATACAATGTCATTGTCAGCGCTCCTCGAGACTTACGTGATCAGTTCGAATCAATGACAACCGCAGCGTTGCAACACTGCTCGACGGTGCGAGTCGGATAGGGCGCACCTACTGATCCTCGGGAGGCAACCAAATCGACGCTACGGTTGCTGTCCCGTCAGGTGATCATTCAGGGTGAAGAAATGAACCGGCTTCGAAGCGAACTCACCGATCTCGTGGCCAGTCAACCTTGTACTGCTCGCCGTACCGGTGGGCGTCGACAGCACATCCACACTGCTCGTCACCACAGGCGGCCATCCCGAAAGACTGCGCAGTAAAGCATCGTTCGCGGCCCTGTGCGGATCTCTCCGATCGACGCGTCCGCAGAAAAGCACACTCGCCACCAACTCAACCGCGGCGGAGATCGTCATGCCAACAATGCGCTCTGGCGGATCGCGATGGTAGCGACATGCAATAGCGCACCTACGTCGCGCGTCGACCAGTGGAAGGGAAATCGCCGACGAAGATCCAGCGATGCCTCAAACATCACACTGCCCGTGAGATCTACATGCTGCTCGTCGATCCGCCGACAGCTCAGAGCACCGACGGTCGTCGGCCGCTCCGGCCCAACAGGGGCCTGTCCACGCAGTGCGTCGACGATCATTTCTACGTCCCTCTGACGACGATCTCGCAGGCGGAACGAGCCACCAAACCGAACTACGAGTCCGCATCACGCTACCGCGCATGACTGAAAGAGTAACTTGCACAGGATAATTAACATCAATAGGAGTATCCAAACCAGTTGCACTTCCGAACTAACAATGGACGTTATCCACTCCATTCAAGAACTTTCAGTGGCCGCCGGTACCGTCGGAGATGCCGGCCAGCCACGCAGAACCCTGCAATTGGTTCGCTCAGCTTCTTCTGCTGACGGCAGGTCGATACCTCTGACCAAAGCCGGGTGTCGGCTTTTTCAGATCTTCATCGCAATAGAAAATGCGGGTCGGCTCGTCACCTATCAACGAGTCGACCCGCATATCAAGTTATTCCGCGCTGAACGAGGGAATCATCATGCTTCCCATCACCGCTAAGCCGCTGACATCTCGAAGCGAACCCAGAGCATTACTCAAGAAGGAAAAAAGCATTAGATACTCACCTCCTTAAGTCGCGAGTAGTCGGATCGGAAGGTCATTCCTTCACCCATCCGTCACTCGACAATGCAGTCAGCATCTCGAAGAAGCTGACGTGGATCGCTGACAGTGACCCGGTGAAGAGACCGAAAACATCTTCCAAGGAACCCATTTCTACCCTCCTACACTATTTGAACGGATTGAACGGGACGTCGAGACCGAAGTCCACGGAGAGCGCAACAGGCATTGTGATGATGGACTTGAAAGCAGTCAGCATCATAGGCAAGAGCGCCGAAACCGAACCCACATCAGATGAATTCATCTCACATCCTCCTATTCACTCGAGATGCCGGTGAGCCCGTCGATGACGGCCCCACCGGCATCGATTGACCCGTAGGCGAAATTCAGAATCGCCTGCAAGAACGGAACTAACATTTACCACTCCTTCGCAACGGACAGTCGCATGTCGCCGGTAAGAATTTCCGTCACCCGAAGGACGGGATCTAGGGCCGAGCGATCACGATGTGGATGTAACCGTAGACAGTGTTTTAGAACTCGTGCCAGTTTTCACGATTTATCTCAATTGTTCCGACTTAAGTCGTAGTTTCGGCACCGCAACAAGGGATGCATTAGTACTTAAGTTCCACAGAATGAGCTCGACAACGACGCCTATCAGTACCTCGCAAGGGAGACCTCTTTTTTCGTTGCGTTCCATTGTCCACGGGTTCAAGGTTCAGAGGTTACTGAGACTCGACGAACTCTGTCACGCTTTCGACACACCACTCCCCCACCTCACCGCTCAGTGCCATGGCCAGGTTCTTCGAATAATGGAACTGTTCCCGGGCACTGAGTATCGCGACGCTCTCTGCATGTTCGTTCTTCGAGCACACCTCACGAGTCGACTCGATCCGCCAGCGGCACTACATCGGTCACCCCGTAACCGCACGGTCGAGTATCCGCGCTGTCCACGAGCATCAGCGCCATAGGCACCTGAGGAAACCTCTTCAATCTGTACTTTGCCGATACCGAATACAAAAAGCCAACTGCGCGCCGATTCACTGCGACAAACAGCTTCTGGCCCGGTCCCCTTCATGAAGAGGAACTGCGCCACCACGGGCCGCGTCCGAGCGACTGACTGTCCGATTACCGCCGAGTTGTCACATGCCCGTCCTGTTTTCTCCGCTGCACTGTGCACACAACTATGCCGCGACCGTCGCCACGCTGGGCACTCGGTCTAGTGACTCTGCGCCGACCCAACGCCGTCCGGGGCACTCCACGCCCGAGCGGAGCTCCGAAAGGAAGAACGAGGATGGCCTTCGTCGTTGTCACAGCGAAGGGACCAGTACATACATACCGAGAACCGAGAAGAAAGTTTCGGGTGTGCACGCAGCACCTCACCGAGGCTGGGTTATCATTTAGCTAATTCAGCTGAGCGTTCCAAGTCGGAGGTCCCGGATGTCAGGCGCCCGCCACACGTTCGCCGAGCAACTCAATGAGCTGTTCGCCCGCGCGCCGCGGCGTACAACCAGCACCGCAGTGGCCCGAGCGCTCACCGAACAAGGCTGTTCCATCTCCACCCCCTACCTTTCCCAGCTACGTACCGGGGTCAGAACTCGGCCCGCCGATCGATACGTACGAGCCATCGCAGAATTCTTCGACGTTCCGCTGTCTCACTTCTACGAGACACCGTTTGAAGACGAATCGGACACCGGACTCGGACGAGATCTCGAACTGATCCATACGATCCACGACGACGCAGTGCGACGCCTCCTCTGCAACGCTCACGGTTTGTCGGCCGCATCGTTAGACATTCTCCTCCGGTTCGAGGACCATCTGCGTGTCCTCGTTTAACATTCACCAGCATCAACTCGTCAGACTGCGGGGAGGGAGCCAATTCCAAGCGGCATCGTTCGTCGCGGAAAACTTGTAAAATGTTGGCGGAGAAACGGGCTCGCACAAACCGCGTCGAGAGTGGCCACGTGGCCGTCGTGTTCACGCCGTCAACGCGGCCGCTGCGCCTACAAATTCATCAAGGCGATGCGCGCCTTTTCTGTGCAGAGTAACGGGCAGGCATAAGAACCGAGATATTTCACATCTGCGACTGTCTTCACCCCGTATCCGACCGTTTAGGCGTGCCTGGGTCAGCATTTCCGCACTCCGGCGAAGCCGTGGGTTCGCCAGGTGAATCGGCGCGAAAGGTCTTTTACCACATCACTTTACGTGCATCTTTCCTGCGTTTCGCACTTTGGTGACCAGCCTCGATAGAAAATCGGCAAAGACGAACACTGGTGCCGACGCCGTACCCACTGAGCCAAGCTTCAGAGCAAGGGCTCTTGCGCGCGGGCCTGCCGACATTCCCTCCCCGGCCGTGGCTGTCTGTCCCGCACACGCGACATTGCCGACCGATGCTCGCCGATGTGCGAACCGCGATTGCCACCGAGGTAACCGGCCCGTTGCCCCTGCTGTCGGTATCGCACCGTCGTACGCGTCATCATTCAGACCATAGACGGCGTTCGGCGACCACGAAGCTCGGACCGATTCACGCTGTCACGAAGGCAAGGGCCAAAATGGCCGAATGACCCTGTGGATAATTGCAGCCGGAGTCGAGCTAGCCGTGATCGTTGCGCTCGGCGTACTCCTCGTCATCTCCATCAGGAAGCTAAAGAACACACGGATCGCACTCGAACGGCTCCGAAGCAACTCACCCCGCCGTCGACGACGTGGAATTGCCCCGCGTGCCATCAAGACCGCATTTCACACTGCAGATTCGCTGATAAACAAGGGTTTCGGCGCAACCGTGCGAAATTCTATCGAGGATCTGGCTGGCTGGGCCAGAGTCGAACGCCCCGATCTGGCAAGGATGACCGCCGACGGCGATATCGTGGTCGTCTTCTCCGATATCGAAGGATCCACAGCGCGAAACGAAGAGTTGGGGGATCGAGAATGGATGAAACTGCTCGAACGGCACAACAAGCTGATCACCAAGCAGACCGAAGTTCACGGCGGCCACATTGTGAAGAACCAAGGCGACGGCTTCATGATTGCGTTCTCCGACCCAGGCGAAGCCGTGCGATGCGGCCTTGTTATTCAGCAGGCTTTGCGCGAGAGCCCTGAACGCTGGAACAACATCCGGGTACGCATGGGCGTACACGCGGGCAAATCGGTACGGCGAGGTGATGATCTCTTCGGACTCAACGTAGCCATGGCTGCGCGGGTTGCAGGTCAGGCGCGCGGAGGCGAGATTCTCGTCAGCGAATCCGTTCGAGAAACAATCGGTACGGCGCAAGACATCACCCTCGAAGCGCCACGCAACGTCGAACTCAAGGGCATCAAAGGCAACCACCAACTCTATCCCGTCTCGCAACCTTCGGCACGAGCCGTCCATCAATCGAATTGACCGCGGCCGTCATCGTCGGGTCCTCCCGGTGAGGGACAACCCGTCCGCGCGGTGCATCACCGGCAGCCTCCCTCTGTCAGTGGGTGACGTGCACATTCGAGCATGCATTCGTTGTCCGCCGTCTGATTTCCGCTCCAGTGGTCAGTCGCCAGACCGGGAGGCGTACGAATAGCCTGTTGTTAGCTCACTGGGTTCGGTGCTACGGTTGACGGCGTAAAGGATGACGCCGTCTTCATCAGGTCGGGACCGAATGGAGCTTTCCGACCCATGCATCACCATCTGCCGTCGGCGCCTCGTGTTGTCTGCACCGAATCCGTTAGCAGCGGGCTCGTCGAGGCGCCGTCATGTTGAGTAAGTTCCGGTGCGAGGCCGCCGTTCTCGCCGCCTACCTGTCGCAATTCGACAACACCGGCACCACCGCTGCCGACGCCTGGCATAGCGGCGCCGATCCGGCACACTTCACCGCGGACAACGACCAGCGTCGGCGTGACTACGCGCGCGCTAGCGCCTGGGTAAGTGCAACGGATGTCAGTGAGGACGACGTCACCGCGTTAGCCTGGATGCGACGTACATACGGATTCCCACCCTCCCCCTGAGCCGCTTCCCCTGCCACTGAACCCCAGAAGCTGAACCAAAGCGGATCGACCATCTGATCCCGACCCCCACCGCTGTTTCGCTCGAAATAACGAGGGCCGCGTTCGGCCAAAAGCGGCCGCGCCATCAACCACGCGTACCTCACCCCGCAGCGGACGGAGGTGATGCACACACCTAATCAGGCTCCGCAGTCGACAGTGAAGAAATCTCCCACCCGAAGCGTCAGATGAATTTGCACCTTTTACGAGCCCGTCTCCTTCCAGTCACAGAGACACACTGTCAGATTTTCCGCCTGCTCGTCACGGAGAGACTCTGCCGTCAGATTCGTACGGGTTCGTTGCCGGTGTCACGCGGAGGAAGCTCGAGGGCTCACGACTTGTTCGATGCCGACGCCGCTCAATCTCCTACGCAGGACTACAAGCTAAGCGACGCGATACCCCGTCCGACCTTCTCCCGGTAACTGTCCCGAAGCCAATTCGAGAGGACTCATCAACGGATTCCGACTCACCACGCCGACCCATTCCTTCCCGGAGCATCCCCCGAAAGACTCACCCGCGGATGTCGCGAAGGCATCGTCCTAGCATCCCGGTGAGGCACCTTCCGTACCAGGACTTCGACACGGGCCAGTATCAGAGCATGTTACACCGCCGGAAACGACACTCCGGACACATTCGCAGGAGGCGGTTCGCTGAGACAGCCGCTATCGGCCGTGCCATCGTCTGTATTATCACCAGATGTGTTGCGGCGGAGGGAAAACCGTTACCGCCTGACCGATTCCGGGTGAGTTTCGACAGTCACTCGATACCCGATACCCACAGGCACACTGCCCGCCACACTTACCGAGAGCTGCAACCAACGCAACGCAACATCTCGCGGATCCGGAACGAGAACGGCCGACGCGGCGACGATGATCGGATTCGGGTCGCCCGGACCACTCGATACCCAGGTGTGCGTGACAACCGTCGCCTCTGAACCTAGGTACGGCAACGAATCGGGTAGAAACATCGACACCGCACGGGGTTTCGACTTCGAGACACTTCGCATAAAGTACACGCGGCCAGCGCCCGGCGGCTCACCACCGATCCACAACACCCCGCTGTACTGCGTACTACGCCTCAACTGCCCTGACACAGCCTCAGTGACCAGATGATCAAGCCGCGGTTCCACAAACAGAGGTGACATGCCCGAACCCTAGTCGCCCAGTACCCATCCCAGCTCGATTTCCTCACCCCACCCAACTGTGCCCTGCGTTGTTTCGACACACCAGACATCGGACAAAGCACTCCATGTACGGGAAACACGCCACGATCGCCGGCACCCCGTACAGCCTCAAGCTGTGCCGGCCTCCTTGGCCCTGACGTTTGTGGCCGTCGAGGCTGCCCGCCCCCGCGGGCCGGTACAGTCGGATCAGCCAAGTACCGGGCAGGAAGGGAGCGCTCCCTTTCCCATCCGGTGAGGGACCGTCGACACGGCCGAGTCAACGAACCTGTCCAGTAGGAACTTTCGCGCACCACCACCCCCCTCACACCCGAAGGTGGATTACCCCCATCACAGACTCGATCGCGTACCAAACCGAGCGCGATCGACATCGACATTCCCGCTCGTCAACACCGGCCTGTCACCAGCCGAAATGTACCCGGCGAAAATCTCGATCCCGTCCCGCGAGAAGGCCCCCCTTCCCGCGTATCGAAGAGCTTTCTCGACAATCGGCAGCGACTCTCCCCAACACCTGTGATAAACACTGTCGAGGACAGGTTGCAATGCCGCACAGGCGATCCCAGCCGGCACCACCCCGGATCCGTCAAACCTCACAAGCACATCGCCCACCGGAGGAACCTGCCTTTCCATTGTCGAATCACAGCGTACCGACCGAACTGGACACCTACCCAACTTTAGTGAGCCGACCACACAAGGCGCAGAAGACCGCTTCGCGCCATGTGCAATTTCAATGTCGATCGCGCTCCAGCAAATTGCACTCTCCCGACCAAATTCTCCGGACAGCGATCGAATTGCGGCTCCCACGACACCGTTGAGATCTTCGGCTCACCTGACATTCCCACGACGACCAACACCGTGAACCGGCGAAATCGAGTGATCAATCAAAAATCCCGATCAGGTCGACGAACTCCGTGGCCGTGCACGGCACCGAGGAAACGCGAACCACCGGCCAGTCCCAGTTCCGCGACCGCGGTGAATCGTACCGGTGCAGATCGGTCATACCCTTCGACGCGGCCTGACTTCGCGGCACTCGCCTCAGTTCAACAATTCTCGTGATACGTACACTCGCCTGATGCATATCCGCCCAGCACATACGGAGGATACGCAGCCTTTATCGGCCCTTCTGAACGAGATCATCACAGAGGGAGGAAAAACCGCCATCGACACCCCACTCACAGGGAGCGAGTTCTCCGAGTGGTTCCTCACCGGCGCACATTGCATCACCTGCGTCGTCGCCGCGAACACCCAGGAAAAACCGCTCGGCTTCCAAAGCCTCGAACGCTTCCATCGAGACCTACCCGTCGGCAGAGCAGATATCGCCACCTACGTCTCGAAAGGGGCTAGAGGCACCGGCATCGGCCGCGCACTCGCCACCGCCACCATGCGACTGGCTGACGAAGCCGACCTCAACTCGATTCGAGCCGTGATCCAACACCGAAACGATAATGCGATCCAGTATTACCGGTCACTGGGCTTCCAAGATTACCGGTCACTGGGCTTCCAAGACGACCTCTCCGGCACGACCAGGGGGGCAATCGAGCTCCTCTTTCACCTTCGGTGTGGTGTTGAGATTGGCGGATCGCTACCAGCGAAGTGAAGACACGGCGTGTGCCCTTAAACTTCAGGGAACACCAAACGAACCTCGTTCGACGGGTTCCTCCTCTTATCGCCGCGCCATTGCCTCGATCCGACGGCGAGTGCGACGGAATCCCTGCCCTCTCGCGTCACCACACACGCGCGCTACGTACAAAAAATACTCATATCCGTTGGTGAACAATGGCATTCGCCAACGCTCAGCCCCAGCACCTCTCCCACCACGATTCTGGCCTGGGAGGCAAACACCGTCGGGCACACCCACTTCGGCGCGGCGAGACGCTACCGCATCTCAATCGTTGCGGGGCTATGGCCTGACATCAGAAGGGATGTGGTTCCGACCGACAAGGAGCACACGCCGCTGCAGCGTCAGTAGTCGTATCGCCTGCCACCGACTGCGTGTCCAGCAGCACCGAGCGCGAATAGGACAACTCCGGATGATCATCAATAACGACTAACACCCCGTTACTCATCGATTGTTGCGAGCTCCGCGACTGTGCTCGCGATCGAGCGCAGAAATCGAGGTGGAGCGGCACCGACGCGAGACCGACGGTCGCCTACGGCACGCCAAGAGCAGATAGACCAGCCCAAACCTCGGGACTTGCTGGTGCAAAGTGTGGGGTGCGCGTTAGAGAAATTCGCATATGGTGGATATTCGTGAGCACCGTGCCCGTTGTCGTGACCGAGCATGGACGCGACTGCGTCCAGTGCGGCCGTCCGCTGTTGATCACCGTGCTCGAGTTCTACGCCGGTGCGCAACCGACCCCGACCGGCCGACGCGAAGGGTTTATCGATTGCAGCAACGGATGTGTCGGCGTCATTGACCGATTGCCCTGATAGATACAACTCATCTCCCCGTGGGAGTCGGACGGGGACAGGGTATTCACTAACCTGGGTTAGTCCAGATGGAACACCCCACTCCGGTCTGATCGGCGGCTTCCGCCGTGCCTCATTCGGCGTCCTACGCCCGAAATTTCCTCACCTGTCAAGTAATGTGCCGTGAATCTGCGCGTTCATCCATCAGGACCAAGCACTTTGCCCGGAAGCGCGACGCAGGATGAACCACTCCCGGCGATCGGGACGAACCTCACCGTCCTTCACCCCCGGTGACCCGTAGCGTCGAGGTGTAGCCGTCCGGGAGCGATCACCGACGTCTAACGGCCTCGCCGGTCCCCTGCACTGTGTGGCCGTCGAGGCCGCACTACTTCCGGCCGGTACCCGAGCGCGTCGGGCGGAGGCAAGGCGGTTGACCTCGGGGCGAAGGAAAATATCGGACGGAAATCTTCAGCGCACATTTTTCGTGTTTGTAACTTCGAATATCTGTGACTCGGTGTGATGGAGCGGTATACATATCTCGTATGCCCCGCTAACCACACGGAGAACGGTGATCATGTTCCGCATCCCACGAGTTCGTGATGTCTTAATGACGGCCACCGACGATGCCAGGCGCGGCCACGCTCCGACCGTTCTGCCGGTCGCTGCTGCGATCCGATGAGCCCCTATCGCTCCGGCAATCACACCGAACAGCACTACACCGCCACGGTCAGTCAACAACCTGTCCCCACCAGACCCGCACGGGCAGCCCCGCATCCGGACGTGGTCGCCGCTGCGGAATTCCTCCTTGCAGAGCCTGACGCCTACCTCTACCGGCGCCGCTACCTTGAGCTGATCACACACACCACCGGCCCTGACAGCACCACCCTTGCCGATTACACAGCCGCGGAAAAATATCTTCTCACCACTGCCGCCCGACGCAGAAAAGCACTCCTACGCCCGCCCCCTACCCATCACAGCTAACAGAACCCGCCAAAGACGTACCCGCCTCCAACAATCGGTGAGATACGGCAACCAGCGCCGGCCCCAACTCGACTTCCTCAGCACGCAACAACACCGCCCTGTTGCCAGCGCGAAGAGGACTGCCGCGATGGACAGCCCAGCCAGGGAGCAGAATCGGCGCCTCCCGGTGTGCCGATTTCTGCTGCTCGCTCTACGCCCGGGACCTGAAACCGTTGCCGGACAACCAACAGAGGGCGCACTACCCGCACAACTCCGGATCACACAACTGTGACGCCGACTCGACGGATTCGTCGACCGTTGACGACAAGCGAATCCGAGGCGTTCACGTGTTCACACCACTCCAGGTTGCGTACGAGCGAACCGCAACGCCCACCCCGCCCTCTCCCAACCGAGCCGCTTCCAGCTCACCATTTCCGAAAAGCACCACGATCGTTGGTTTCTCGGATACAAAGTAGTCATTATTCATCGCACCCATCGCGGGAGGATGGACGAGAGGGCGTGGGCATGACGAACGGCCGAATGGAACGAGTATCGGAATCAGGTGCCCCACACCGAGTCGGAGGATTCCGGTACTCCCGCACCGACGACGAATGGGAATGGTCCGACAACGTCGCCACAATGCACGGCTACCACCCCGGGGAGGTAGTTCCCACCACCGAACTACTGCTCTCACACAAACATCCCGACGACCGCCACTACGTCTCGCAGACATTGGACGCGATCCGCACCTCGGGCGGGCCATTCAGTAGTAGGCACCGCATCATCGACACCCACGGCGTCACCAGATCGGTGATCGTCGTCGGCGACAGCATCGAAGACGAGCACGGCGAAGTCACCGGCAGTGCCGGCTTCTACATCGACGTCACCGAAACCCTCGATCACACCGTCAAGGAAACGGTCGACGAACTCGTCGATGAGATCAGCAGCTCCCGCGCAGCGATCGAGCAAGCAAAAGGAATGCTGATGATCGTGTACGGCATTTCCCCGGAGCGGGCCTTCGACATTCTCATCTGGTGCTCGCAGCAGCAGAATGTCAAACTCCGCCGCATCGCCGAGCAGTTGATCGCCCGCGCCCGCACCGACTTCGTCCTGCCAGGTGGGTTGCGTTCGCAATTCGACCATGTACTTCTCTGCTCCGCAGAAACCGATCCGCAGTGACGGGCGGTGCCTGTGGCTGACTGCTTAACCGCAGGCACCTGGCCGAGGGCCCTTCATCGCGCCGTCGGCGTGCACATTTTCATACCCATCGACGAGCGACGGAAACAGTTCTACGGATCGATCGTTCCTGGTTGCCCAGTGAACAGACAGACAGGCACGCCCACTAGACAAACCATTGAGACTGTTTCACTGGCGTCGGTGAACGGGAAATATCCCACGTTGGACTCGCCTACGAGGCATGCCGTGGTGCAAATTAGGGAAAATGGGCTCAAGGTGATGAAGTCCGGGGAGTACAGGTGCCAGGGGAGCCAGGCTCGGTGTTTGAACACCCAGATCCGGTCCCCGGTCATTCAGATTGCGAGGCTCGCCGCGACGACTACATAAGCGGGGCGTGTACTGGCGATGATGCCGGTGTGGAGCGGTTCCCCGACGACTGCGAATCCCCAGCTGAATGCCCCGGAGCCCACTCGTCTCCGTTCGACAACAGCGCCCCGTTCAACCCCCGTGGATGCGAAGCCTCGTTCAACTCCTCCACCGCGCGAGCATGCTTCGAGAGCTCCGCGCAGGCCGATCGCATCACGGCATCAAGAATGCGTTCCCCTACCTCAAACGGTGCCGAGGCTCCGCCGGGGTTCGCAGCGCCGCCGGCGGCAAAAAAGGCGGCGCCACTCCCGATCCACCTGGGCACGGAGCAGGGATTGCGACTTCGAGATATTTCGCATCACATCATCATCCCAAAACGACCGGTCCGGCCCGCCCATCGACGGTTCACACCACCGCCGACCAGGCTCAACGCCCCCCACCGTCGAACCGCCGACACCCGACTCATATTTTCTATCGCGGCGAGGGTAGACATTCTCCATTCGTGTGTTGTATCTTTTTTTCGCAGGAACGAAATCAAGAGATGCGGGAGAGATGAACTACCCGCAAGCAGTACTGCAGGGCAGGGACGTGCCGGGACCGAAAGTTGTGTTGTGAGTGTGCAGTTCAGGTCCCGGCACCCCCTTTCAAACGGGCTACCGGACATGGTGTGTGAGTTCGGAAGCTCAAAGAGTGCAGTTGTTTTTGGTTCAGTAAGTGAAATCGACCCCGTCTCGGCCCCCGGCGCACCCCCGCGCCGGGGGCCCCGTCCATTCCAGTGAAAGAAGACCGCCATCTCGGCAGACCAACCCGCCGGCGACCTGTCCGACAAGCTCGACGACGAAGACTATCCCGCCTACAGTATGGGCCACGCCGCCGAACTCCTCGGCGTGCGGCAAGGATTCCTCCGCAGCCTCGACGCTGCGAAACTCCTCACCCCCCAACGCTCTAACGGTGGGCACCGCCGCTACTCCCGCTACCAACTACGCATCGCCGCACGCGCCCACGAACTCGTCGCCGCCGGCACCCCACTCGACGCCGCGTGCCGCATCATCATCCTCGAAGACCAACTCGCCGAAGCCCGCCGCATCAACACCGAATTAGCGCAGAAGCACGGCGGCCGCTCAGACCCTTCACCCGAATAACGGCGGGCTCGCACCGCCCCTAGACCGCGAAGCCGGTGGCGTCCGGGCGCCTCCCGCGGTCGACTCTGCAGTGGACTACGACGTGGTGCGAAAGTACTTGCAGGTGCCTCTTCTTGGTATCGAACGCGGTGAAATCTGGCCCATCCCTTTGTACTGTTTACGGTTGAAGGAGTGCGCGCACGCGAGCGTAGACTTCGCACGGACATTTGGTCGGCGGCGCTGTGTGCCCGACGCCGACGATCGAACACCCCGACTGACGCAGAGCCGGGGCTCCGGCGGCACTGCCGACGGCCACTGCAACTGGTGGAGATTTGATGCTGTGTTGTCTGAATCGAAACCACCGGAGCCGAACGCGGCCACGACTCTTTGATAGAACTATCCAGCGCAGCGTCATCCCGACAATACGTTGTAATCTGACCATCGAATGCAATGCTTTGCAGCCGAATTTCCCTTACCTCGCAGGCCGCGCGCCACTTCCCAGGCACCGGCTCGCACAGCTCAGCAGATCAGACATCCGACCCTGACCTGCTGGGCCACTATGCAATTCACATGGTCCGGTTCATTTCCTCCCTGCACCAACCGCTTTGTAGGCTAGCCCGCTGCTGCGATCTTCAGGGACCGGAACACTTCCCCAAAGCTTCTGGCACTCTCGGTTGCAGAGTGCTAATTGGTGTGGTTATCATGTTCTCGCACAGTAAGTTCGGTCAGCCGCCACAGTGGCGGTGACCTTTCACGACATGGGAGGTGTGTTGCTGTGCTTCGTTTCGATCCTTTCACCGACATCGACGCGATCACCAAGTCCGTACTCGCCGCGGGAACCGGCAACGGACGCAGTCCACGGTTCATGCCGATGGACCTCTACAAGGTCGAAGACCAGTACGTCCTGCACGCCGATCTTCCCGGCGTCGACCCAGGATCAGTGGACGTCCACATCGACGGCTCGACCCTGACGTTGACCGCGCATCGCACGGCCCTCTCCGAAGAGGGTGTGAGCTGGCTGGCGAGTGAGCGTTTCGCTGGAACATACAGACGGCAGCTGTCCATCAGCGACGACATCGACGCCGAACAGATCGTCGCCTCGTACGACAACGGCGTGTTGACGGTGACGTTGCCGATTGCAGAGAAGGCGAAACCGCGGAGGATCGAGGTCTCCTCCGGACCACCCTCCCGAACCGAAACCATCGAAGCGACAACGCAGGTCCAGGTCGAAGCCTGATCCTGCTGGCCCGGACAAGCGTTCCACGGTGGGGTGAGTTCCGAAGACACGCGATGCGTGCTCGGGACTCACCCCACCGCCCTTTCGATCCCCACCGCCGTTCGATCCCCTCTGCACCCGTACGGCCGATCGGCCCATCCACCACACGAAAGAATCAGCACGAGAACCCTTTAGCCGTCATGACTGCATCCACCTTCCCCCCGCACGAGCAATCCGACAACACCGACAACACCGAATCCCGCCCGCACACTCCACCCGATTGGTGGGATCACCACCGTCCTATCACCAGCGATGAATACAGCGACATGGCGTTGATGCTCGGTGCACTCTCGATACTGACGTTCTGGATGTTCGGCCTCGGCATCCTCCTCGGTGCCGCCGCCATCGGAACCGCCCTGGCCGCGCGCCGACCCGACACCCCCGGACGCGATCTGGGCGACAACACCGCCGGCGTGGTCGGGATCCTCACCGGCATTGCCGGAATCGCCTTCGGCGCCGTCTTCCTCACTGCAGCACTACCCCACCTGTAGACAAACGCAATTCGGCAATTCCACTACACGAAGCAGCGATGTGCACTACGGGAAGTGGCCACACAATGCGTTCGAATCTGCACTACAGGCATACTCTCGGATTCGGTGAGTCGCGAAGCCTGGAGTAGCGAAAGAAATTTCGTCAAACCGGCCCCATACTGGGCTTCAGCACCGACGAACGGCGGCTCAGTGCGACGTGGGTGAACTATTCGCGACCGGTACGGGTTTGTACCTTTGCAAGCGGGCGGCGGACTGTGCTGAGTAGACGGTTTGGCGAACAGTACGCCATAGCCAAACCCGCATATAGTTCTCAGTGCGGGTGTGGCTATGGCGCAACTACATTCCGGGTCAGGGAGTGACGGTGATGCCGGGCGTGGAGTTGAACTTGAGCGCTCCGGTCATCTTCGCTGTTCCGGCCCCTGCTGCCGGGCAGGAGGCGCTTCCGCCGTTGGAGGTGAAGTTCACCGTTCCGGTGTTGTTGGCGGTGACGGTGTGTGTTGTGTTGTTGTAGGGGACGGGGCCGGCGGTGCTGGCGGTGACGTCGATGACGCAGCTACCAGCGACTACATGGGCTCCGCCGTTGGGGATCTTGATACTTCCCATCGGTGATCCGCTGTCGGCGTTGACGTTCAGAGCCCAGGAACCCGACGTGGTGATTGTTGCGGGCACACCTTCGAGGTCACATCCGGACAGTCCCACGCTGGCGATGTTGATGTTGATGCCGCCTGTTCCGGGGTTCACGTTACCGGGCGCTGCAGGGGTGGTGCCGGATCCGCTGACGCTGGTGCAGTACAACTCGAGACCGCCGGTTGTCACGAAACTGAGCCCACTGCTGGTGGCCGTCACCGGAGTGGCGGTGGCGGGGCTGATCGTGGTGGACGCTGCTGCGATCCCGGATGCAGCGATGGTCAATGCGGCTGCTGCCCCGACGAGTGCGGAGGTCTTGCCGAGCATTGTGCGTGATGACATGTGATGTGCCTTTCTGTCGAATACCTTTGGGGTGAACCGTCAGTCGAAAGAAATTCAGGCGGGTGTGATCTCTACCCGGCGGCTCCCATCTGCGCCACAGCTGCAGGTTCGGCTGCCTGTGCAGCGGCCGCTGCCGGCGGTCGCACCTTGCGCGCGGCGACGGTGTAGACGTCGCTGGAAGTGGTCAGAGAGTTCTTTCCGCTGGCGGAGGGGGTTCCTGCTCGCAGGTTCACCGCCCAGTTGAGTGCACCGAAGACCCCGCATCCGCTGGCGGCGGGAGCTGCGAAGAGGTTGTCGGTGTGCTGAACGGCAGGGAACACTGCTCCGGGATATTCGCCGATGGGCTCTGAGGGCGGGTTTCCGGTGGTGGTGAGGTGGAGGTTGATCGGGTTCGCTGTGGAGCCGAGATAGCAGTTGTTACCCAACAACGAGTTCGACAGTTTCAGTCGTACCGGCATCGTCAGCTCTTGATCGAGCACCTTGATGTTCGGTAGCCCAACAGCTTCGACTGTTGCGGTGATCTGGGTCAGATTCAGTGGAGTGTCGATTCCGATGGCGCCGCCCGGCACGGAGATCGGGTTCGAGTACACCCCGTTGCGGCCGTCCGGCTTGGGGACGAAGGTTTCGACGAAGCTGCCGTCGGGTTGGGTGGCGTACTTGACTCCACCGGCGATCTTGAGTCCGCCGTCGGGGACGGGCACGGTCAGTCCCCCGATTTTCATCGAGCCGCCGCGCACCACGACGGTTGCGCAGGTCGCAACATCGAGGTCTTCGACGGGGCATGATGACCACCCGTCGAACGTCAAGGGGGTAGCGGTGGGTGTACCGGACGAACCGAGCGAGGAATTCTCCTCTGCGGTGGCAACGCCTCCTCCTATCAATGCAAGGGCTGCAGCGATCGCCATCGTGGGGGCAACTCGGGTTCTCAAGGCATTCTTGGACATTGGGCTCCTCAGGCATGGAATCGACGCACCGAAACCTCACTTGTTTTTGGTGTGTCGCGAGTCACGTCTCTGTGCTCGGAGCGAAGGCTACCGACCAGTAGTACTCGAAGTCACACAAACCGGAGAAAGTTCAACCCTTTCGGGGATGCCCTCATACTTTCGGTGGCGTTTCATCCACGTTCCGCGAGGACCTTCTACCCTGCTGCTGTCAGGTCATTGGACAGTCCATCAAGGCAGCCTGCCGGAGCGACCCGCAAGACCAATACCGGGGGCAGGCAGTGGCCAGGGTGTTGAATTTCCATCCGCGTCCAGTTCCCATCATTGATCTGGCGCTTTCGGGGCTATGCGATCTTCTCGAGCCTAGCGATCGCAAGCGAATGCCACCGGAGAGGTAAACCCTTGATCGTCGACGAAGCGTGGGGTGCGCATCTGCCGTTTCACGAAGGGTTGCCGACTTGGGCGATGGACGCAGGAGCGGACGTCTGCATGGTCAGCGTGCACAAGATGAGGATGGGATTCGAACGAGGGTCGGGGCTTCCACGCTCCAGGGAGATCTTGTCGGCACTGTTCAGCTGACGGCGTGCGCCGATCTGTTGATGACCACGGGCCCCAACGCATAATCTATTCAGCTCTCGACGGATGGCGTCGTCAGATGGTCGAAACCGGACACGAGTTGTTGGATACAACGCTGACACTGGTCACCTCGCTTCGTGACGACACGAACAACTCCCAGATCTTGGGTGGGCCGGCACCGCATATGTATGAGAGCCCAGACATGCGACCGGGTGCCGGTCCATGCGCGCCAGTGAGCCCACCAGCTCCGCGCAGCATCCGCGCTGCGCCTGCGCCAGGGGGTGATGCCAAGGCAGTTCGGCGGGCAAACATCGTACCGCGGGCGCATCTTGCTGCAGGTGCGCTCCGCGTCGTCGAGATCGCTAAGTACCGGCGGGATCCGTTGTGACGCTTTGAGATACGCCCGACATGCCGGCGTTATGATGCCCGGGGCTGAACGAAGAATGAAAGGGGGCATGCCGTGCCGGACGGCACAGGTGGGGGCGGACGACGAAATCCGTTGCGCTGCAAAGGGTTGGAGGATTTCTCTACCGACGCGACAGCGATCAGTCGGAGTGGTCGGCCGCTGTCGCTCGGATGCACGGCTACGAACGCGGCGCAATCATGCTGCTCACGCGGGTGACAGCGGACTTGCACTTCCCCGATGCCTACGAACGCCCTTCGACCACGTCCTGTTGGGTCGCTGACAATGGCGTTTAACTCCATGTTTGGCGGCACTTGCGTTGGGTAGATGAAGCTCTGAACATCTTTCTCGAATGCGGCCGACAAGTTCCCACCCAGGGGTTGGCTGCATCCGATCAAGTACAGGAGCAAATCTCACGTGACGTCCTTCGCGCGGGCGATCGTTTCCCCGGTCGCCGCTTCACCTTCGCTGACCGTCTCTGCATCACCGGATCAACTGCCGGTGCTGCGCTCGCTGGTGCGGACCGTGGCCGCGCACTATGCGCTCTCGTTGGGCGGGTTGTCCGATCTCGTTCTCGCCGCCGACGAAGCAGCGACCATCCTCATCGGCCACGCCTTCCCCTCCAGCACGCTGACGTGCACGTTTGGCGGCGACGATACCGCCGCTGTGCAGGTGTTCCTCTCTGCGGCAACAACGGGCCAGATCATTACGAGCGCTTCATCCTTCGGGTGGCACGTCCTCGAGACCCTGGTCGACGAAGTGGTTCTCGAGGAGCTTCAGCCGGCCGCGCCCGGGGAGGACTGGGATGTGACGATCACACTGACCAAGGTGTTGCAGGCAGGTTCTTGATCCCACCCGTTGTGGGGGGGTAACGAGTACACGCAGGTCATCCTGTCGGTGTGGCTCGTCGACACCGACGACAACGCTTCCGATCACGAGCTGTATCGGACCGGGGTCGCGCGCGAATCCGCATTTCTTGGCATCCAGCTCATGCTGCGACGATGGTCTCGCGCGCCGTGAGGGACTGTGTTTGGCGGAGTGCTTCGAGCGATTGTGCGAGCAGTCGGGAGACGTGCATTTGCGACAGGCCGACCTTCTCGGCGATTTCCGCTTGGGTCAGTTCGCCGAAGAATCGGTAAAGCACGATTGTGCGTTCTCGTTCAGGAAGTGCGAGCAGTGCTGGTCGCAGCGTTTCGTGGTTGTCGATGCTGTCGAGGGCAGAGTCGAAGTCTCCCAAGGATTCTGCGATCGACCGTCCGTCGTTGACGGTGGCCGCATCGAGGGACGCCGCGTGATAGGAATCGCCGGCTGCGACGATCTCAGCGATCTCGGCAGGTTCCACTCCGAGTTCTTTTGCCAGTTCCGGAACGGTGGGTTCGCGTCCGAGGGCTTGGGTGAGGGAAGAGCGGGCCTTGTTGAGCGCGAGATAGTTTTCCTGCAACGAGCGTGGAACACGAACGTCCCAGCCGCGGTCCCGGAAGTGTTTGCGCACTTCCCCCATCATCGTCGGAATCGCGAAGGCGAGGAAGTCTTTGCCCTTGGTGGGGTCGAAGCGGTTCACTGCACTGACCAGACCGACGCTGGCGGCCTGTACGAGGTCCTCGTGGGCTTGTCCGCGGCCGCGGTATCGCAAGGCGATGTTTCTGGTCAGTGGTAGACACGACTCGATGATCTGCGTGCGTAGACGTTCGCGGCGCTCGTCGTCGGTCGGTGTTGCAGCCATCTGTTCGAGGAGGGCCGCGAGGTGCTTGTAGTCGGAGTCTCCGGTGTGGGTGCTCATGAGAATGCCAACTTCCCTCTCTTGGTCGTCGTTCTCGCAGAGCGCCGAGGGACAGTAGATCCAGATTCATGTCGAAGTGAAGATCGACCTGCAGCTCCGACAAGGCGTACGCGTTGTGTTGTCGACATCGTCGTCTCCCTCATGCTCAGGTGTTGATCGTCTGCAGAACGAACCGGAACGCAATTGCTGCGCCCCCGGCGACGTCAACGTGGCGTCGGACTGTGCCGACCGTGAACTCAGCAGCGGCCATCGCTGTGTCCGGGCGCGTCCACCGTTGAATTGAGGTCATGGCAGTAGTCACTTCCCTCCGAGGCCCAAGTACCCACAGGCAATCGTTTGATGCGATGTCGTAAATCTATATCAGCTGATGCAGATAAGCGACAACCCGAAAGGAAGAGAATGGAGGTGCGAGAGCTCAATTACTGGGTTGCTGTCGCTGCCCATCTGCGCACGCACCTTGCAACGCAAGTTTTCAGCTCAATTCAGCAGAACAGCGAATACATGAAATCTATATCGAGGGTAACAGATTTCTGCCACTGGCAAACATAGAGATACTCGCCATGCATGTTAAAGTTGACCAACGTTTGGTGGGACTGAAGGAGAGGGCTGTGGCGACGGAGGATGCAGCGCGCGCCCACCGAGGGGTGTACGGGATTTCCGTGATGTCGGAGCTCTCCGGTGTGGGCCCGCAAACTTTGAGACTGTACGAACGCCGCGGACTTCTGGCGCCCGCGCGCACGGGTGGGGGAACGCGCCGCTACAGCGAAGCGGACCTCTCCGCGTTGCGGCGCATCAGCGCGTTAATCGACGACGGGATCAACTTGGCCGGAATCAGCGTCATCCTCGCGCTGGAAGCACAGAACGCGATCCTGACCGAGCGGATAGCTCAGCTGAACGAGCCGTCCGGGGTGGGCCCGCCAGCTGAGGTCACATTCGAATCCGGTAGGCGTTCGCCGGTGTGATGAATGTTGCCGAAATCCGCATCGGCAACAATGGCGTTTCCGTCCACTTCGAGCTGGCCGACCGCGGTATCGAAAGCGTCAATAAGCCACGGCCTCTCCGCTTGACTCAGCAGCGTGTCCGTACCGTTGTCACCGGTTTGAAAGATGTGCACCAACCACGATCCGCTGGCGTCGGGTTCGTCCCCAAGCCCTCGCGGGGAGTTGGCAGCCAGGACGTAGCGGTTGAACTCGAGATCGACACGAATGGCATAGTGCCCGTCCACGTTGACGACGGTGCTGGGCCGTTGGGACGCCACGCCCAATGCCACCAAAGCGTCGCCGTATATCGCGGAGAACTTCTTCGTCAGAGGCATTGCCCTCCCACATTGGTCGGAGCCGTCCGGCGGAAGGGCGGCGTGAAAGACGGTCCGTTGCCACAGTCATGACGAATGAACGACACTTATCCTAACCTCCGGATGCGCCCATACCTGGGAAGCGCCCCACGCGGCGATCATCCCGGTCGAGCTGTACACCGGCACGGGTTCGAACCCCGTCGAACTGGATGCCGATCTCGACGCGAAGCTCGTCGTCGCTCACTCCGAAGTCGCCGAATGCGATCGCGTCCACCGGTGTGCCGTCAATGACAACCTTTCCTGTAACGCCGACGGTCGAACCGTCCTCGCGGCGCGCGATCAAACGACCCGCAGCCACTACCTGCTCGATCACCGACCCGCGATCGCATCCTGCGCCGCCGCGATACAGGTGAGCGTCCGCGTCCTCATCCCACATTGATACGAACCAGTCCACCGCGTGCTCCTCCTGTTCCTCTCAAGCGGTCCCGCCCCGGGTTACGCCCCGCCAAGGCGCCCACGACCTCGGCGACGATCGCCCCACGACCCCGCACATTGCGCAACTGCGATTGTTCGATGAGCACCTCGAACGCACGTTCTGTGCGATGCCGTGCACCACCAACATTCCTTTGGCCTGCTCGATCGTTGCTCGCGTCTTCATCGCTTCCTGCAAGCCCACGACCTCGGCGATACACGCCACAGTCCTCGGCTCCCTGTCGGCGCCCGAGAGGATCGTCGCCCCAGACAGACATGTCCGCGCTGGTGATCGTCGTCACGATATGAGCGCAGACCGACTGCCGCATGACCGACAACCCCATCGGCGTACGTAACAGTGCGCCGAAACGCTCCAGTGTCGCAGCGATGTCGTCGGAGCAGTATTTCTGCCACCGCATCGCCGGAGGACTGAGGCGCGGATCGCGCCCTGCAGAAAGATTGTTCCGATTCAACGCGGTCCCGTCTCGCAGGCACCGTCCTGCGCACACTCCGATGGTGGCGGCGCTGGCTTCACCGATGCAAAGACTCTAACCTCCCAGCAACTGACCACAGAAACACGTACACCGTGCGCATGGTCGATGCAGTTCGGGCGAAAACCACTCCCCGCCGATGAGTCCCGAGCGATCGCGGAGATGCGGCGTTGCCGCGAGAAAGTCAGCGCACGCAAACCAACCATCGCCGCGTTCACCGAAATCCCTTGGCAACCAGAAAATATCCCGCAGGCGATGTGGACGTTTCCATGTCGGGACACACCCACAGTACTTCCCAAGGTCAATGCGTACGCCGGAGCGAGTTCGGACACCACCGCGCACGCGATCGTATGCGGGTACGCCCGGCAGGTCCCATCGTCACGCGGAGTCAACGTGATGGGCGTTCGCCCATGGAGCTCAAGCACCCCGAACGGGACCCTCTGCATCGAGAGCGCGCGCGTCGAGGCTCGCCGCTCCCGCCGACAGCGACTCCACGGCAAAAAGCGGGCACCTCGTAAAGGCCTCACCTTCGGCCATGTTGTCATGACGCTGCGGGCTGTGAAAAAGATAAGCATCCAGGCACGACCCCGAGCTTGAACTGCAATTCGTCAAGTGCTCCGAGACACCGTCAGCGGCGAACACCAGGTGCCGGGTCGAGTCGGTCGCGAACACCGCCACCCCGACACCGGCGGTCCGCACTTTGCGCACAAGCTGACTGGTGAGCAGCTTCGTTACAGCGAAAGGCTCCGGCGGACGAGATTCCCGAGGGAACGGTATTTCAGCATCGAGGGCCTTCCCGGCCGAGAAACCGCCCGGGTGGTCCTGACGTGACAGCTCCAACGTTGTTCATTACCTACCAAACCTATACAGGCCGAGCCTCTTTCGGTATCCACACCCCGCCCAAGCATCCCTGCGGCAGCAACGAGAGCACGTGACCGGCAACATCGGCACTCACACGGTGCACGTCATCACCATTACATTCACAAAAGCCGCTGACCGGCGGCTTTCTCCCTCGCGGGCGTATTCCCAGCTGCGGGTACGGCGCCACCGCGCATTTACCGGAACAACATCGCACGCCTGCTCGCCCGCGGGGCACACGAGAAGCCGACACAGACCGTAGGGCGGTCCACCGAAGACTGCCTCGTCCGGCTGCGCCGCAACCCATCCGCACCAGCCGTCGCTCCGAATACCTAAGCGACACCCCATCCTTTCCCTGACCGTGCCGCTGCGAGGAGAACGCGGTACGTACCGCCCTCACTGGACCGCACGGCAAGTGCCCGCCTGCTAGCGCTCCGACTGAGTACGCGACACATCGGAAGATTCGATGTTCCCGCTTTGTCTCTCGTCGTCACGGCATAGCGGTCACCGTAGGAATGCTCATGTTCATCAACGAAACCACGCTGTTGCAATCATTCTCTGTACCGTCAAGGCCGGATCAGCTCCGGCTACTGCGTGCCACGGCTCGGACGGTGATCGCCCACCACGATCCGGCCCCCGATGATGTCGCCGACCTCGTCCTTGCAGTGGACGAGGCGGCAGGCATATTGCTCGCTCACGCACAGCCTCCAAGCCCGCGCCCTGTCGCAATCTATGAGGGTGTTCACGCCGCGGTAGACATCATTTTCTTCACGACGATTATCGCGG